>Ga0208299_1001482_pt1 | contig 17495 bp, 16 predicted proteins | sample 15_taG_FD_184089 | JGI IMG/M metagenome (GOLD analysis project Ga0208299, IMG submission 184089) | Marine viral communities from the Subarctic Pacific Ocean - 15_ETSP_OMZ_AT15312 metaG (SPAdes) (version 2) | ecosystem: Environmental > Aquatic > Marine > Oceanic | place: Pacific Ocean | collected...
CTTCTATCGTCCACATTTGCATTTGTTAAATAATCACCAGAACTATTTTCTATTGCGTAGTTCCAACAGCCGTATATACCTGGGTCTTCTTCCAGGCGATGATAAAGAATATTGCTGTACTGTTTTTGATATTTGCTTATCACATCAGATTCTTTTCCAGGCGATGCTCCATCAACTATCACAAGCTCACATTTATCAAAGTATGTCTGTTTTACTATGTCCTCTAGAAAGCCCTCTATCTGATCGTCGGCTTTGTATATTGAGGTGATGATTGAAACTCTTGGGTTATGCATTTAGTTTTTCCAAAACAATATTTACTATTTCTTCTTGCCTATAACGCATATATTCGATTAAGTCAAGTCCTTTTTTTGAAAACCATTCTTCATGAATAGCACCTATATTATTAGTAGTCTTTGTCTTCATCCCCATCATCCTAGCCTCTACGACAATCCTAGAGAGAGTTTCAGGAGTCTTAGGTAAGAAGACCAAGGTAGTGTGACTACCTAACTCAGATAAGAAGGTGGTGGAGTCTGAGGATGGTATAATTGCATAGTCCAGCCCCAGAGCCTCACAGTATTGCACTGCCTCGTGGGTATTCTTGTGTAATATAGGAGAACTCATAATTGCACAGGTATCAGCTTTAGGCTGCTTATTAAGTTCTTCCAGCAAAGAAAAGTGTTCTTCGGGCCATAAGTTGCCACCCAGACTAATAATATTGTCCAATTCTAAATTCTTTCTAACTATTTCGGCATGAAAATTGCTCTGGCATAGCACAGCTTTCGCATTTGTATAGAACTCTTTGTTGATAATGTGTTCCTTGGGGGCCTGGTAGTTTGGGTAGACGTTGGGGTTCCTGTTGGCGAGGTATTTGTGATCGTGTTCATAAATAATGTAGTTTCTACCTTGTAGTATTTTTTGGTAACTTTCAATTAAATGTGTGAAGCTTGAGACAATAGTGTTTTTACTGTGTAATAAATCCAGGTCACTGACTTTGTGACTATGGATCCTTCGAACACTGTGACCTCGCTCACGCAATTTATTCATCAAGACATCGTCATTTAACTCACCACCACCAAGCACTTGGTCAACAAAAAAGTCTGATATAAACAGTATATTAGTCATGTTCAACTACATTGGCCATAAGCTTCTCAAACATCTCTTCAACATCTAACATACTACTGGAGTCGTGAATCGCCTGAGACAGCTTCTCATGCATCTTATCATATTCAAACTCCTCTCTCACCCAAGCTTGCAAGAAGTTTGCCTTATCTTGCCACTTGTCATAGTTCCTCCGAACTTGACGCAAACGCATTTTAAAAGAACCTTCAGACGGAAAAGCCCACATTGTGTCCTTTTCAATTACCCCTTGCCACACTGCTTCATCTGGAACTGGGCCGATATTGTAGTCAACCTCTGCAAACTGTGCCTTCATCTTTGGTTTGGACTTCTTTGTCTTGGACTCAAAAGGAGTATAAAGGAAATCACACTGACCAGACCAGCCAGGAGCGATAATGGGCATCCCGCTATATGCTGCCTCGAATAAAGGCAGACCAAATCCTTCACCATGGGTCAAGGATAACATAACCTTGATTTTAGGGTGAACATATAAAGAGTGAATCTCTTCTTCAGTCATATCTCCATGGAGAAGATATACTTTACACTTCCGTTCAGGATATGAAGCCAAAATAGAAGAGACCACCGCTTCAGTATGCTCTCGATCAACCACAGAGTTATTTTTCAAGCTGGTCTTCAATACTAGTCCGACTTCCTGATCGATGTTCTCTTCTATAAACCATTGAACAAGATTGTGTAAATTCTTTCGTGGGCCCCATTGAGCAATGGCCAAGTAGTTGAAGTCGTAGTCCAGTTCAAGAATAGGGCTCTCAAAGCCCTGTGTGGCCTTTACAGGGTACCCTACCACTTCGACAGGGGTAGTACAAGCTAAGGTCATAGGTTGCCCTGTGGCGCTATTTGTGCCCTCGTAGGAGGTATTTTTAAAACCTTCAGCAGAATGCTTAGAAATCGTAATGACTTTGTCCATCTGATTTGCTTTCTCAAGCCAAACTGGGGAGACCTTTGTACATTCAATGCCAGCAGTGACACCAATATTGATGGGCGCCATTCGCTCCCATTCATTTGGGATAGTTACTTGAACTGAGATATCATATGGTAGTTGCGCTTTTATGTGATCCGCTGCTGCGGCAATTCCATCATCTAGCCATTGTCGCTCTTCATCGTCAATAGCCAACCATCCAGTTTCACCCCAAGCAGTAGTTGCTACGTGGATATCTAGATGCTCCTCTTGCCTTCTCAGCGCCCTCAGCACAAAACGAGTGTGTTCTCCATAACCAGACTGTGATAGTGCTGGTCCTCTCACTAATACTTTCTTTTTCACGCGACCTCCCTAAGTTCCCACGTTTTATAACCTTTTCTTGTTTCCCAAGAGCCCAGGCGTACCATGATATCAGCAATCAACTCAATCCAGCGCTCCTGAAAGGCTTTAAAGTTGTAGTTCTTCTGAACATGTCCCATACCAAGCGCTCCCAGGGCTTCTCTCTTTTCTTCTCCCATATTATACATTTTCTCAAGGGCAGAGACAATAGTATCTTCGCTTAGACGGTCTTCGTAAATATAAGGAACAACCTGCGAGCCAATGAGAGCCTTTGATTCTGGCTCAAGGCCAATCCCAAACCACTTCACACCGTCAGTAACCTGCTCTTGGAGTCCACCCGTCATATTGACGATAATGGGAGTTCCACAAGCCATAGACTCCAGAGTAGCAAGACCAAACCCTTCGGCATCAGAGATGTTTATGGTACAGTCGGCCATATTATACATCATAGCCAAAGCTTCTGGTGGCATCTTGTTTTTAGAAAGCAGAACCCTACCATCAGCAATACCAAAATCGCTCAAAATAGCTTCAATATCTTGCCCATTGGGATCCTTGGGATCTGTGTGCATAATGAGGCATACATTTTCAGGGCCAACCTTTTCAGCAAACTTATTGAAACAGTTGACCAGGGTGCCGGTCTGTTTTCGACGAGCATTGCGGTTATTCCAAAAAAAGATAGTTCGATCATTGTGATCGGGGAAGTTATTGTCCTTAAACTCTGCTACCACTTCTTTTGGAAGCTTTTTGAAGCTGTTGCTATCGACTGCGTGCGGAATATAATGATTTTCAACACTTGGCGCAACCTTGCTTACAATATCGTGGGTAACCTTTGAGATAGAAGCAATAACATCCGTAGACTCATACCACTTACGATTGAACTTGGGTGGAGGATAGTTGTCCCAAACATGATAATATAGCATAGGAACATTTGCTCTTACTTCGTTTTCAATCTGCCATAGCCATGGAAAGAACCGTGGATCTGTCATAAACCATAACAAGTCAGGCTTTTCTGCCCACAATAATGAGCGAATAATCTCCGCATTACCATAACCATCAACTGGATAAACAATCCAGTCTCCATCGTCCCAGGCTGGATCTGTAATGTTTTGTGGATCATAGTTTGGATGCTTTACTGCCCCTCCGAGACAAATAAACTTATATTCGCCAGTTCTTAGGAGCGTATCAATCACATACTTTGTCTGTGTGCCAACCCCAGAGGGGGCCAACGGATGATCCGCGATAACAAGGATCTTCTTCTTTTCCTTCATGTAAACCTCTATTTACAATGTTCTGTTTTGTAAAAGGCACAATATTTGCAAGATAAACGATTTTTCAAAGTTGTGCCTTTTTTAATGTTCTTGACAGCTCTTTCCAATAACTTTGTGGCATTCTCTGTCTTTTTCTTGCCGGAAGTTACTCTAAATATCTCAGTATTATTCTTCTTAGCTGTTCGTTTAAGCAAGCCAAAATGAGCCTCGATCTGGTCTAGGGGGATCCCATGCTTCTTTGCCCAGAAATATTTATACAAAACAATCTGATAGTTCACGATCTTATCGGCCTTTTTCCGAGCATTCCAGCCCCAGCCACACGTCTTCCAATCAAGAATATGGTGCTTTCCATCTTTGGTCTTTACAACTAGATCTATAAAGCCTTTAAACTTCATATCCAGTTCTTCCATATCTTCATAGAGTTTTTCCTCCATGGATACGATCTCGCAATCTTCAAAGTATTCACCCAAAGCAGTGAAAAAAGACTCCGATATGGCTTGGTGTTGCCCAAGCATGGCTTGATATAAATCTTCTTCAATTGGTACCCCTTTGGCTACCAACTTTTCAATCTCTTCGGAGAAGGCTTTTAAAAAGTGTTCCTTTTTATCCAGCTCCCTATCCAACAAAGCATGCTCACATACGCTATGCATAGCGGTACCGAAAGCTGTGTGAAGGTTTCCTTTGAAACCATCGATTTTATCAATATATTGTAGTTTGTGCCTATAAGGACATTCATTCCAGATTTTCATTTCCGAATAGGAAATATGCATTCATTCCTCAGTAGAGACCTTCTTTGATGAAGATCTGACACGTTTTTTAGGCGTGACGACTTTCTCTTCTTCTAATATAACCTTTTCTTTAGGTTTGTCAAGAACTTTCTTTATTTTTCTTGTTTTTTCTTTCTCAAAGATCCAAGTTCCACGTCGTGAATGTTCTCGCCAGTTCTTTATATCACGTTCTTCAATACACTTTCCGTGTTTAACTCCTTGCTCTTCTAGCCTTCTTACTACTTCTGGTGTTTGTACCCGAATCTTGGGAATCTTTCCAGCCGGCCAATAGTGTGGAACTTCCACATAAACTACAATAACATTGTCCTCTTCTATTACACTAAACTTCATCGTTGATTACTCCCTCTATCTTTTCATACAATCGCGGGCTGATTTTCTTAAGATACTCCCGATCTCCTAAAAAATACTCCTCAAATCCAGTGGCCCAATATTCCCTTAAACAAGTAACAGCATATGGAGAAACAAAAAGGCCATTAATGTGGCTTTCTAGTGTAGAATATCCTACCTTCTTATATAAAAATTCATCAAACTTGATATCATACTCTGTATTAGCAAATGCTTGAGGTGGAATCTTCTTAAGTCCATGACTTCGCAGGTTCATATATAATCTTTCTCTTTTTGCTAAAAACTCGCTTTTGAGCCTTTGGTCTCCGTAAATAAAGTGCCCTATGGCCGGTTCAAGGGAATGAGACATTTCATGAATCAAGTTTTCTAGCAAATCACGCTCAGTAGACAAATCATTTGTAATATAAATAGCCCCGTCCTTATACAGTGCTTCTAGGGCTCTGTCGGCGAGGAAATCAAACTGGCCTACCATTACCGTATCGACTTCAAAGAATAAATGCGGGGGTATTTTGGCCTCGACAGCATCAATAACTTCCTGTACATCAATAGGTTGTAGGAAAGGCTGAGTAACATAGAAGAGTTTTCCAAAAATAAGGAACTCTTTTTGTTGAGTTGCTTGTTTCTTTACCGACTCTTCAATGATCTTCTCAATTTTATCCCTGCTGTTCATTTTCTAACCCTGCTAACTCCATTCCAGCCTCAGTATCCACAAAAGCTTGCCTATACCCGCGAATAAAGTTTTCTTCTGCTACTGCCATGAGAAACTCTGGAAACTCTACGGACATCAGTTCAACAATCATCTCTACTGTGACCTGATTATCCCACTCTACTAATGTTCCTGTTTCTTTCTCAAGGCGCTGGCGTTCTTGATCGTAGTTGCTTCCAACATAACCGACTAGCCAGCTCTTCATTGGCGTATCTACTGGGACCGCCTCTTCTAATCCTGCTGTTTTCTCTAAATCAGAGATTGTTTCTTTTACCAACATGTGGTACGCTCCTTTATATATATTATAACTACTTTTTTGCTATATGTCAAGTATTTATAATATTTTTGCTGCCAAAGTAGCAACAGCTGACCGCTCACCCTTTTTCAAGGTTACATGCCCAGAAAGCTCATGAGGTTTCATTTTTTCAACAAGATGAGTTAAACCAGATGACATCTCATTGATATAGATGTTATCAATCTGTTCAATATCACCAGTAAGAACAATCTTTGTCCCTTCACCAGCTCGCGTTAGAATGGTCTTGATCTCGTGCGCTGTTAGATTCTGTGCTTCATCAATAATAATAAACGCATTTGCTATTGAGCGCCCACGGATATAAGTGAGCGCTTCTATCTCTATCAAGCCTCGCTGCTTATATTCATCCAGAGTTGTTTGATCTTCTCCGGTCAAGAACTTAAGGTTATCCTGAATCGGCGCTAGCCAAGGGGCCATTTTCTCTTCCAAAGGGCCAGGCAAGAAACCAATATCTTTACCCATTGGCATTACCGGCCTAGAGACCACCAGACGCTTGTAGGGAGAGCGACAATAGGAAGTGTCTCCTAACCTGTCTTTAACCGCCAAGTTACTAACAACCTGCTCCAGGCCCGCAGCAATAGCCAATAGTGTCTTACCCGAACCCGCTTGGCCTACTAGGGTCACAACTTCTATTTCCGGATCCATTAGGAGATCCAAGGCAAACATTTGTTCTTTGTTTCTAGCTGTTACACCCAATGAACCATCTTTGTGATTAGTCACTTTCTCTAAAGCATAAGAATATCCATAAAATTTACAGAGCGCAGTCTTTTTCTCGTTTGAACTCGAAACCAACATAATAAACTCATTTGGATAGAGTTTCGGATGTTCTTCTTTATCAAGATATACCTTATCTCCTGAATAAAATGTATCCACCACCTGCTCATCCACTAGACAAGAAGATATACCAGGATAAAGATCTGATTCATTCTGGATTACTTGGTTTTCCGTATAATCCTCGCTTTGTAAACCCAAAGAATCGCTGATTACCCTCATATTGATGTCTCTACTTACAATGATCGTTTTACGATTGCCGTTTTCAAGATTCTCTGCCAAAGCTGTTGCTATAATAATATGATCAGCAACTGTTGGATCTAGATCACAAGACAAAGCATTTTCTCCAGCTATAGTCATGCTAGCAACTTTGAGAATTCCTTTACCCTTTCCTAGACGAATACCTTTATGTAAGCTGCCCTTTGTCCTAAGTTCATCTAAACTACGGATAAACTTTCGAGCGTTTACTCCAACATTATCTTGCCTCTTTTTGTGATTATCTACTTCCTCTAACACTTTGATGGGAATCAGGATATCATTATTTCCATAGTTGTAAATCGAGTCCGCATCAGTCAAACACACACTGGTGTCAAGTACATATGATTTTTTGGCCATTATTTTATTTGCCTTTAGAGATCCGAAGACCTCAATATAACTAGTGTCCAAACAAAAGAACCCGCTCAAGAAGCGGGCTGTTTTCTCTTATTAGGGCTTTTTACTCACTCGATTCTAGATCCTCCAGTCTCTCTTTAAGACACTCTTCTATTTGAAGGATCTTAAACGCTTCTACTGATTCTCCTGATAAGTGGTAAACTGCGTTTGTCACTACGCCAGAGATAACGGCTCCAAAAATAGTACCTAAACCAAGTGCAAAGTACCATGAACCAATCTTTTTAAATATTTTCATTTTTTCCTCTTTCTTCTATATTCTTTCAAATCTTTCTGAATCTGTTCAAGTTCCTTTTGAACTTCACCTGTTCGTTCTAAAATCTCCCCATCACTATAGAGACACTGTTCCTCAAGAACAAAATCCACTTTTGCCTTGCTGGTGGCAGGAGAGTAAAAATACAGGGACAAAAAGCACAAAATAATAAAAACACAATATGAAGGAATCTTCCTCACTATTCTCTCCTAAGCAGATCTTTAATATCTTGTCGAATCTCTGAAACTGTTTTATCCATAGACTCTAATCTTTGATCAACTTTTCCAAGTTCTACAGCATACTCCTGTACAGCCTCATTAATCTGGTTCAGGTTTTCCATTTCTCTTTCTAGTTGAACTATTTGCTGATCTCTGACTGCATTGTTGACTTCCAGTTTTACACCCCAAAGTATAAGTGGTATTACCAAGACTGAAGAGTGCCTTATCACCATGTCGATAAATCTAGATACATTCTCTGCCATTATGTTGTTCCTCTGTGCTTATAACTAGTCAGCAAGCCTCCAAATCATCAACGTATTCAATACAGTCGCTCCATTTTCCATCTCGCCACCATTGTACCAAAACCATTCCTCTTAGGACCAATGGACCACCAAAGATCTTTGTTTTTCCTTCTATACCGATTTTCGCCCAACCATATGAGACCACCTTACCAACCCTGTCTTGCTTGGAGTGCTTATATCTAACTTTTTGTCCCCTTTTGAAGGGATTTTCTTCTTTTTCGTTTTCCAATTCTTGAGTCTTATAACATCCTTATCAACAATAATATAAGTTTGATGTTCGACCCAATCACCTGCATTTGCGTAAGTCTTGATTTTGCCATATTCGTTTACCCATATTAAAACTTCCGGGGTATGTATATGACCCATAATAAGTACATCAATATGCTTATCGCGGGAGATTATATCCCAAATTCTTCGAAGTTTTCTTTTTTTTAATAATAGGTTACGCCACCATGTCGTAATATCGACAGCTAACCACCTTTCAATGTAATCCTGTAAGACAGAAAAAAGACTTACAATCAAAGGATACTTTAAGATCCCTGTATCGTATTTATCTCCGTGCTCAACTTTGTAAACTCTTTTTCCGTCTCGGAATTTATATTCCCTAACAAAGTCGACGCCAAATATTGATTTTCCAATAAGCCCGCAGAAAGAGGCGTCATGATTGCCGACAATATATATGATCTTTCGATCGAAGTTGTCCAGTATTTTAAATAATGCTGCGCTTCTCTCTGTGAACGAAGGAATCTTTATAAAATCTATAATATCACCAGCAAGAATAAGTTCATCACACTCTAAAGAAGAAAGAAAATCAATTAAGGCTTCCTCATTGGAATATTTGCTTCCAATATGAAGATCCGAGATAATGACTCTTTTCATCTTGTGATTCCTTTTATATTATTTTGGTAAGCCCTTCAAGTAATCGCGCACTTCGCGGGCGCCTTCCTGCCACTCCCAGCTTTGATAGTTTGGCCCAAGGCTTTTTTCTCTCTCTTTCTTATATATTTTATCGATAGAGTCGTGTACCTGGACTATTTTATCTCTTGCTCTTATTAGTGCTTGTTTGTCAATCATTCCATTTTTTGCTTTTATACCAAACGGTTTTGATTTAAGTTCTTGATCAATTAGCGAAAAATGAAAATCATAAATGCGCCTTAAAGAGTAAGACGCCCGAGTCATTGTGGTATAGAAGTCTTCTGTGTCTTTATAAGGCAAGGCCCTATCCTCGCCGCGATACAACCAGCCAATTTTATAATTTATTGTTGGCCGCGTGAGGCGTTCCCATGTTTCGAAGATATCTAGAGATATCTGGCGGCGAAATGCTAGCATAGTAGCATCAACCATCCCTTGCTGATCACTAATATTCTCTGGTTTTTCTAGAGAAAGCTCTGATAAAGTCTTCCACCATATATATTCTTTATTCTCTGTGGCCACGTTCTGGAGCCGGCCCTCAAGACGGAGCAAGGAATTCAGAATATTTTCTGGAGAAAGAATGTAGGCCTCGTCTTTCGCTCTCTTTTGTGCTAGGTCTTGTGGCATATCCCAAGATTTAATAATACCTCCGTATAACTCATTATATTCTTTTTTGAATACTGGAATTAGCATGTCGGCAATCTTTTTTTGTTTTACCACTTTCCTTCGGTGAATAGCTTTGGGAGTCTCTGTGTTTTTTAGAGTTGTTACGTGTTCCAAAGCTGATTTTGAAAAGAACACAGCCTGGATTGGTTCTGATGAATGAATGATCGCAGCGGAAAACGGGGATGCTGGGCCTACTGATCCCATGTCGACAACTCCATCAATACCCCATAGCCTTTGGAGTATAGTTCTCCAAACCTTCATGCCACGATTCGGGCCTCTTTTACTATCTCCGTCTTCATGACGATTCTTAGCTAAAACCATCGAGCCATACCAAAGTTTTCCTAGGTAGGTCTTGTTTCGTGCATACGTCTCCATACTACTCCAAGCGCTTGTCATTCGTTCTGGACTTGGTAGAGGTTCATTAAAATCTCCGGGGATTGTCTTTTTCCAACTCGCATGCAGGTGATCACGGTTGAGATCGGCAATATCTTTTAGTTTTAGCCCCAAGCTAGTATCCATTAGTGCATCTTTTGCCACCTGTTCGAAAGCATTGTCAGGCTCTTCTAGATATTGCCCTAACCACTCAACAACTATATCATAGTGCTTCTTGGTGAAAATCTTTTCAAGATTTTCAAACTCTCTCTTGTATCTGTTATAACGAGTAATACGCCAGCGTTGTGTTTTCTCGCGGTCTTCTTGATAATCTTGCTCTCGCATTCTTCTTAGTCTTTTTTTACCAGTTATAGCTTTATAATCTCTCATTACCTCGCTATACTTTCCTACTTGCTCATATGGATAGGAAGCCCAATCTTGAAAAATATGTATTACAATACCCCAAACAGGGCTCCTTCTGTTCCAATCACCACTAGTCTTTTCATCAGTCCGTAGGCGCTTCATTATGGAGCTATATCTTGGCAGTCCGTAGAACCTAGCTTTCATCCAATCAAGAAAGCCGTCGGCCATATATTCAAATACTTTTGATTCTTTGGGCCCAGGCACATCTCTTAGAGCATTTTTCCTACGTGTGGCATAGTCTGGTCCATAATGCCCTGGTCCAGGTTCTTGCATGCTTTGCTTCAATAAACTATCAACTGTTTGGGAAAGAACATAACCATTTCTATAAGCATTGGCCTCTTCATAAAACTCAAAGTTCCCTGCTAATCTAGCTGCTTCTTTAGTAAACAGTTTTTCAGCCATAGAATTAAACTGGTCGTGATTAATAGAGTCGACTCCTGCTACCAATATATTGCTTCCTGATTTCGGTTTGAAAACAATAATATAATCTCTGCCCGATGCAAAGGGAATATCTCCTTTTTTGAGTTGATTGAACATAGTTTCTATCAAGGGATAAGAATATATACCCATAGGTGTTTTAAACCTTGAACTAGGGTTCATACCAAGCTTATTGATACTAGAAAACTGAATAAAGTGTGTGGGCCTTTCGCTATCAGCAACTACATACTTTTTTAATTGTTCTAGAGTGGAGGGAAGCTTCACTCCTTCTTTGGAGGCTCTTGTTGCTTCTTCGATCTCTACTTCTTCAGTATATCTTCGAAAGCTTTCAAACAGCCTCTTCATATTTGGAGACTTTTTATTCATCCCACCCAGTTTCTTCTTCATTTGGGATGTTTTTTACAGGAGGCTTTTGTGAGGTCGCACTCATGGGGGCATATTCCACTTCTTGAAGTGCTTTCATAGCCAATATATAGCCCTGGGGGCCAGTTTGTAGGCTAGCGAAGTGTATATTCTTTGAAACATTTTCTAAAAGATCTTTCGCCTGCATAATGGATAACTTCGCCTCCTTCTGAACGCCTCTCTTTTTCCTTCCTGGGATCATATAATGGACTAGATCGTTTTTGAAGATGTCACGCATATGAGCATAACCCCCATAACGACTATGGCCAAGTTTATTCAGAATAGGTTCCTCATCAAAAGAACCCCAATGGCTAGAATCTGCCGGCCATTGTTCAAATATCTTTTCTGCCCATATTTCAAAAAGCTTAATAGACAAATCTTTTCGAGTCTTTGCCCAAAAATGACGAGGATTAGTCGTGGTTTCCAATACATCATGTCTAGACATTGAGTGAATAGGATGAAAAACCGACTCAATATGTGACTCGATTGACTCAGAACTACTAGCTTGATGCATCAATATATCATTAAGATCGTCAAAATCTCTTTGTGTAAGATCACCAAACTCATCGCCATAAACGCGACGATACTCCCCTTGCAGGACTATTTCTGCCCCTATTTTATCATCAGGGATAGGTGGCATTTGTTTGTCAAACTCTTTTTCTTTTGTGTCCAGCTCTTTATATCTATCAACTAGTTTCGACATCCTGTGTTGGTCAACTTCGTCATCTTCTTCGTTGATATATCTTCGAAAACTTTCAAATAACCTCTTCATTAGTAAGGCTCCTACTATATTCTACAATAAATAGTTATATATTACGTCTAGACCAGATTTGTAATAGTAAAAGCTTTATTTTAAGCTCTTTAAAAAATCATTCGCTGCGCTCACGACCTTGTTATCGGCGTGTAGTGTTTCATCTTTAGAAAGGCCCGGCGCAAGAAGAGAAGTTAATCTTGAAAGGTACATTTTATTGATAGAATCATGTAGTTGAGTCATCTTGCGTGTCGCTGCTATTAGATCTTCTTTTTTTAACATGTGCGTGGTGGGTCTAGAGAATCCATGTATTTCGTTTAATATATTATCTGTATAAGTCATGAGTTGTCCTTTTTGTTTATGGGGTAAGCCGATGAAGGAATATTCAGTTCCACCATATATTTCTTTTATTTTATAAAAGATCACAGTCATTGCTACTGCATGCCACTCCTCAAATATTTCTTTAGAAAGCTGCTCACGAACATGCATCATCATCGGCTCTACGGAATGATCCACAGCTGCCGAATAACTATCCATCTCGTCTAACGTTATATTTGAAAAAACCTTCCACCAAGACTCTTCCAATACTTTGCTAGATAATTCAGGCGGTGCCCAACTAATTAAGTTGTTTATTATGACATCTGCCCCAAGGAGAAGCTTCTTCTTTCTTTCATAACGCTTTTTTAAAAATTCAGAAGACGACCAATCTTCTATAATACCGGCATAGATTTCATTCCACTCGCGCTTAACTGATGAAGCAAGCATTTTTTGAATTTTTCGAATTTGTCCTTGCTTTCTTCTTTTAAGAGCCTTGGGAGTCTCTGTATTCTTCAAAGTTGTTACGTGTTCCAAAGCTGATTTTGAAAAGAACACTGCTTGGGTTGGTTCTGATTTATGAATGAGCACGCTTGACCCAGTCCATGGACCTACTGATCCCATATCAACAATTCCATCAATACCCCATAGCCTTTGGAGTATAGTTCTCCAAACCTTCATACCATGTCTAGAACTTCTATCAAAATCGTAGGAGCGATTTCTTGCTAGCATCATCGAACCATACCAAAGCTTTCCTAGATTGGTTTTATTTAACATATCGCGTTCCATTTCACGCCATGAGCTAGTCATTTCCTCTGGATTCCTAGAATGTTTCGCTGTTTTATTATTTGGCGATTTCTGTTCCCACGAGTTCTTTATCAAAGCTTTATTTAATGCTGCTATATCTTTTAATTCTAACTTTTTGGTCCTGGGTTTGTGATACTTATGCGGAGGGATCTTGAGTGCGTGCAGGGCGGCGCTGTCCAACGCGATCGCGGCGCCGTGGCCACGGACCTCTCTTTGCATTAATTCGAGAATATCATCAAAAACTGTACCCTGCTCTTTCATATATCTCTCCAGCCAAAGAATCACCATATCATGGTGCTTTTTTGTAAAAAGCGCTTCCAAGTTTGTTAAATCTTTTACATAAGAATCATAACGTTGCTTCTCCTTGGAGCCGCCAGTTAACGTTGAGCGCGGCATTGAAGTGGCGCGATCTTTTAGTCTTCTGATCTTCTCTTTCCCTAGAAGATTTCGAAAATCCTTTACCAGTTTGTTATATTCACTAGCCTGTTCATATGGATACGAGGCCCAATCTTTAATGGTGTATATTAGAATATCCCACAACACGCTTCTAGCATATTCCTTTCTGCTCCTCTTGAATGTTGCCATGGCAGCAGCTTGATCGATTTCATCTAATAGATCTGCCCACCTGTGATTAAGAACCTCTGGTGAGAGAGCGCCGGCCAACCAATCAAAAAACTTGTCGGCAATCTCATCAAGCCAATCTTCCTGGCGCGTCTGATCAAGGAATGGATGCTCAGGCTCGTTCGAAAAAATATCACCAGTCTTATAAGCAGCTGCCTCTTCATAAAAGCTAGGATTTCCTGTTAATGTTGCGGCTTCTTTGGTATAGAGAAGCTTTGCCATTGAAATATATTTCTTATCACTAATAGGTCCATACGCACCCCCACCAGAAGGTACTCCTGCAACCAATATATTACTTCCTGGTTTAGTTTTGAAAACAATTGTATACTTTCTATCCGACGCAAAGGGGATGTGTCCCATTTTATATTGATCAAACAAAGTTTTTATTAAGGGATATGCATATATCCCCATAGGAGTATTGAATTTAGAGCTTGGGTTAACCCCCAGCTTATTAACGTTTGAAAACTGAAAGAAATGTGTTGGAGTTTCATCGTCCGAAACCACATATGGTTCCAGCTGCTCTATAGTAGAAGGAAGCTTAACCCCCTCTTTTGAGGCTCTTGTTGCTTCTTCTAGTTCAGCTTCATTCATATGTCTTCGAAAGCTTTCTAATAAATATTTCATCGTCATGTATGTTTGGCCCTTTTCTCTTACCAGATACATAATAAATAGTCAAAAATCTAAGCTATTGTAAAGAATTATAGAACTTAGCTTTTTAGAAGCGGAGATGGCGGGAATCGAACCCGCGTCCAAAGCAATTTTAAATTTAAGTCGTTCACAGGTTTATCTAGTTTACTATCACAAACTAGAAAAGATAGTCGGGCTTCCAAACAGCGCTTTCCGACCGAATGCGCTCCACCTGCTACAAGCAGGGTAACCATTTTGATTTTTTATTTTCGCAGGAATCTACCTGTTATCCCAAATTTGGTGTCAAGGTCTTGGGAAACCCCGTCACTAAGCCGCTAGACGGACAGAGTTGAAATAATCGTTGTTATTAGCAATTATTGGTTTTGAACTACATTTTAAGTCTTTAGTTCGGACGACTACCTGCACTATCCTTCTCTATTACCCTGTCGAAACCAGTTCATCCCCTTATTCTTCAAAATACGACACAGGTTTATACTTATCCTTCATATTCTTATAGGCCTCTCTCTTAAGCCCTAAAAATCTCATAGCTTCCATTTGTGTTCTAGTAGCAGAATAACTATACTTAAATATAGCATCTCTTACTATGTTTGTCAAGGAATTCCAGATAGGAAATCCATAAAGTCTTCCATTTACTGGCTTTGTTGCTAGTTCTAGCTTCAAGCCAATAACTTCTTCTAGAGACAGATTTGCTAGCATTGTTTCAAACTCATCATTTGATCTTTTCTCTTGACGTAGCTTGTTAGATAGGTTATAATATTTATTACGACCTATCCTCTCTCTCTTTCTTTTCCAAGACATTATTTAAACTTATACATTATATTAATAGTATTATTATATATTAGTTATATCAATATATTGTTCAGCCATTATACCACCACTATCTTCTTCTGGTTCCATATGATCTTTCTCTTTTTCATATTCTGGAGTGGTAGGTTCAGGTAAATTCGTTGATAAAACTTCTTCAAACTTATCTCTCCATAAGAGAATATTTGTTTTCATATAGTCATGGTAAAGCTCTCTATCCTCATCATTAGCAAGTTCAGAAAAATCATCAACAACGCTACCTTGTATTTGTTTAAAAGTACCTAATGCTACATTCCTACCAGTCTCATCATGAGCTTCTCCTTCCATTCCTTTGGTGAGAGCTGTTTCATCATCATCGACTTCTTCTTCAGGTTCTTCATCTTTTTCCTGATCAGGCAAAACATCAATACCTAGATCTAAGGGCTCTTCTGTCTCTTCATCTCCTATATCAATCTCAACGTCTTCATCCATTTCTTCAAGTAAAGATTCAGCTGCTAAAGGCATTTCATCATCTTGGGTGAATAAACTATTATCTTCTGCAGACTCCGGAGCTTCTATATTAGCTTCAGCTGGCGCCAAAATATTATCAACACCGTTGACAAGATGAGCAATATATGAATCTCGTTGAGCTTTATCCGTGGTCAGGCTTAAATAGTCATCCCTAATAACAGGAATAATGACTTTTAAAGTTTGTCTCAGTTTATTAATACCAGTTTTTTTATGAGGAGAGTCCCCAACGGGAGTCTTTTCTAAGAGGATCGTCTTTCGAATGACCTTGCGAAGTGTAGTCTCCTCTAACTTATTTCGTTTTTGTCTGTCTTTTTTTACTTTTTTGATTAGCTTTCGGACAGTTTCGCGAAGAAGCTGCTCCTCAATAAGTTCTCTTCTGTCGATCATGATAATGCTCCCTTCTTAACTAAATAGTCAAAAACTTCAGTTATGATATCATCTTCTTCTTCTGGCTCTTCTTCTCTTATAAGACCTTCTTCTTCGGCACCCAAGCCACCAGCAATACTGCCCCCTGCCATCGAAGACATTTCGTCAATAACTTCTTCCACCAGCTTTGTTAGAACCTCTGAGAGACTTTGGGGTCCAGCACCAAGCACAGAATATACTTCACCAGGGTCTGTGTTGGGCGGGATATAAACTTCTAGCGCCGCAGCAGCATCAAGTGCCTTCCGAAAGTCCGTCGCGCTCAGGGCGAGGTCTTGGGCCTCAAAAGCGCAGGACAAAGGATCTGCTATTCTAACACCTTCTCTAGCATATTTTTCAAAGTTTGCTTTGAAGCGAGACTGATCTCCTCCCTTTGTGCTACAACCTGGCAAAATAATATCCCCAGGCTGCGCAAATTCTGGTGAATCTGATTTATTTTCTACGAACTGATAAGTAGCTAAAACAGGAGAGTTCACAGGAGAACGAATCACAGATACCTTATCTTGTAATCCAGCATCTCTCAAATAAATCTCCCATATAGCTTTTGACGCCTCAAATCCGATGGCTTTTCCACTAGGAGTCTTTCGCGGAAGCGGAGAAACCATAATAACAACCTGATCTGCCATATCAGCATAATGTTGTACCATTTCAAGGTGACCGCGATGAGGAGGTTTGAAAGCTCCAGGCACAAGGGCAATCCGGCGGCCTTCAGATGGAAAATCATCTACGACGTTGATTTCCTCTTCATCCAGTTTCTGTAAAGGAGGCACGTTCCCTCGTCCATACTTGAAAAGACCAAGCAGTTGATTCATGGGAGCAAAGTTTCCAGTAAACTTATAAGTCACACCATCAAAATCAAAAACAAACCCTTCTGCCGCTGTCGTAACACCCGCAGCATCTTTTAGCTTGCCCATCTGCTTGGTAAGGATCTCCATTGCCTCTTCAGAACCACTGCTCTCGATAGCCTGAATGGCCTTAGAAGTTTCCGCACGAAGTCTTTCGACCTCAGCTTCGTTATTTAGAATGAACGCGCTGTGGAGGCCTCTGAGCATCTCTACGGCGAAGTCGTGAATTATCTCTTCTACAGGAGCTATTGCAGCGGTCAACATTTTCCCTGCGCCCGAGACTAGCTCGCGTATTGCTGCTATGGTACCTGCATCTTCTTTCGACACCATTTTGAGCACTTTTGTAATGCTAGCACCCTTCTCTTTAAATAGTCGCTTCATAAGCTCTACCTTAACAGGTTCTGGTAGTGCTATCCGCTGATCTACTGCTTTTTCTACTCTGGAAACCATATATTCACCGACTGTTTGGTTGTCGGAGATGCCAGCATCACTTAGAACCTTTTCTAGGCGAGCGATGGCCAAGTTAACAGCAG
>Ga0208299_1001484_pt1 | contig 17466 bp, 12 predicted proteins | sample 15_taG_FD_184089 | JGI IMG/M metagenome (GOLD analysis project Ga0208299, IMG submission 184089) | Marine viral communities from the Subarctic Pacific Ocean - 15_ETSP_OMZ_AT15312 metaG (SPAdes) (version 2) | ecosystem: Environmental > Aquatic > Marine > Oceanic | place: Pacific Ocean | collected...
TTGTACTACGCAACCTGATTTTCCAGGCTCGCCACACTGACACCATTCTGCCTCGCATGGGTTTTCTGGATCAGAGCAGATAGCACCTTCAGCAATGTAAACAGCATCGACTGGACTGAAGTAGAACACCTCGATGTCGTAGTGACATACGTTAGCTTCATCCAACTCTTCAGGTGTCGGTAAGTCCTTGAGGGCTTCGTTACCAGATGAGTTCGGGGCACCAGCACCAGCACCACCGTTAGCACCAGCACCGCTAGTACTACCTGAACCAGAGTTCAAGTTGTTAGTGATCTGACCCTGTTGGTTTCCGATCTGACCTTCTTGCTGTAGCTTTGTCTCTTCGAAGTTAGACTCAGTGACAGATATCTCGTTAACCGGTGACAGGTTTGGTGGGATGACAGAGTTGTCTTCGTCCACGTCGATCTCTGGTTTAACGTCGTCCACGTCGGTGGGCTTCGTGTCACCCTGATCGGGTCGGCACTCGTTGTACAAGTCGATTGCTAGGCCTTCGCATGGTCCCTTCTGTTCCCAGCTAATTGTCTGGAACAGGTTAGGGTCGCCACTACCAAGAACGTGACCCTCTGGGGGTTCAACGTCTACGCCCGGTCCACCGCCGCCAAGGTTACCAAACTGGATATCCTCTCGGGTAGGTCTAACGGACTCGATAGTCAGGTTAGCTGGGTAAGCAAACTCGTATGCAACCTTCTCACCGGATCGAACAGGTGTGTTGATCACGAAGTCGATTGAGTTGTCATCGGAGTTGTAGGTGGCAGTCTCGACACGACACTTGATTGTGCCGTCAGCGATATCCGGTAGCGTAACAAACACGCCATCCAGAGTCTCTAGTGCCAACTTGTTAATAGGTGTCTTGCAGATGATCTTACGCCAAGTGTTAGCCATTCGCATCAGCCAGAACGTGCCCGACTTCTCGACCAACTCTTGTACGTTGTAACAGAAGAAGTCAATAACCTCTTCGTGCATTCCGTACCGCTGACCGTTGTAGCGTAGGATAACTTTGTAAGGATCGTCTATAGACAGGCGAGGTCGCCACTCGCATACCAGCTTGGTACGCAAGTCGTCTGTACTTGTATGGTCAAGAACGAGAGAGTTGGCAAGCACATCATTTTCTGTGATCACGCCATCTTCTTCAGGTTCTTCTGACAAGTACTTCAACTGAAACTCATCGTTGCGAAGCACAAGGGCCATGCGACCTTGGAAGGCCATGTCCTTGAGCAGATCGAATACGTTGGGTCGTCCCGGCACCATGAAGTGCATGGGGTAGTTGTCTACCTTGGTCTTGATGTCAGCAAACGTGGCATCCCAAGTGTAGGGTGTGTACTTGTCAATCAGCCACTCCATCTCATCGACTGGGTTCGGCCCAACGCTAGATGTCATGGTGACGTAGATATCATCTTCCCAACCTTCACCCAGTGAGGACAAGGGTCGATCGAAGACGATCTCTGTTGTTGTGTATACGTTAAAGTCAGACTGTCTAACTGTATAGTACGTGTTAGGCACAGTCGTGAGCTGTCTTAGGTTACTCGTGCTAAACGTCCGGTAAGCCTTGACCGTGTGGATCGTGGACGGTAGGAGGTTAGCAATAAACACCAACTCATTGTCACCGGAGATGGTGACCTCAGAGCCGGGATCGGCCCAGAAGAAACCCGCCAGCTTAAACTGAGAGAGGTAATCCCAACCAGTCTGTTCGAGCGAGTCACCAGTGTCTTCGACCATGATACTTGGTGTAATTGTACGACCCGGTGGTAACAAGGTAGAACCTCGCCACCCCGCACAATCCTCAGACAAGATACAACGCTTTGAACCAATATCGGATTGGTCGCCTTCGTTGGCATCGCCGGGGGCAGCAGTCTTAGGTGCCGTTGAGCATACCCAGTATTTGATCTGTGGGATCTCAGGATCACCTTCGACCAACTTGGGGTGCTTCTTTGCGGTCACTGAGAAGTTGGCTGTGGGGTTCTCTGGAGTACCGTTGAACTTACCCGTGATGATGGCACCCTGGATGTTAAGGTCCAGTGTCACACCTTGTGGGAACTCTCTACCACCTACGATACTGAGCAGACTACGCTCAGTCTGTATCTGTTGGTTATAGTTCAGTTGCATCTCGCACTGGACTGCCAGTTTTCGGCATTCGCAGTTGACATCACGCTCGTAGGTCGGGACTGTCTTCAAGACGTAACTACCGGCGAAACCCGCCTCGTAGTAAGTGTTAAATCCTTGGAAGACCCAAGCACAGCAGATGTTACCGGCCTGTTCCTTCTTAGGCATCAGCATGTAGTCGGTGATACCAAAGCCAGTTTGCAGAAGACCCTTACGTGGGGTACGTGTCCTAAGAGCGGGTACGTCTCTGACAGTACCGAACACTAGGGGCCACGACTCGCCAATCAGTTCTTCGCCAACGATTCCGAAGTTACCTTCTTCGACGGAGAACCCAACCTCAGCATCTTCGATCCGTGTTAGGATATCAAAGCTGATAGACCGACTGCCCTCGTTCCATTGAAACGGTGAGCTGATCTGACCTTTGAAGATCAGGAACTTATCATCAGTCCCCATGCCCTCAAACCACTGGTAGACCCATGCGGCTTCTTTGTGTACATCGTTTTGGTCGATGATATCTTTAATCGTACCATCAGTATCGTCTAGCGTAACGCTGATGGACTGTGAGTCGCTGGACGTACCAGACGAAACACTCTGGACTACAACTGTGTTGTCTAGCCCAGACACTTCCAGTATCTTACCACCTGTACCTTGGATGTTCTTATCCGAGTAGGTGTAAATAGTGCCGCCGTCAACCCACTGGATCTCGATGATCAGTGCTGGCTCAGTCCCGAAGGCTTGGTCCAGTCTGGTTTGTGCCGCAGATGATATGCTCCTAACCATTTAGAAACTCCCGTAAGTCGTCGATCAGCGATTCTACATCGTCTTGATCATAGGTTTCATGTTGATTGACAGGCTCAAGGGCGTTGATAGTCAGTGCCCAGTACGCTCGGTCAACAAGTTCTCTTGCCGTGTTAATGTCCCGTTTAGGCTTCGTACCCTTGGAACTCGATTTGGATTTGATTGAGGGTTGAGTTGCCCGGTGAAGACGCTGCCCGCCCCACAGTCTCAAATTCGAATGGGTTCGTAGTGAAATATCCAATGTAGTCTTTTCCTGTGTGCTGTAGCGTTACTTTGACTTGTGATCCGTTATAGCTATCGAAGAAAGCTCGCAACTCCAGTGCCTTGGCTTTTGACAGCCGCACAGTCCATACAAGTCTCTTACGTTGGTCTTTTGATTTCACATACGAATACCGAGTGCCGTTCATCGACCTCTTGATTTCCATAGTGTTGGTGGAACCCACCGAATCCCCTTGTAGGGGATTGGGGGCGTAGTGCATTGATACCGGTCCCGGCCAAGGCGTTTGAATGATTAAAGCCATTATGCTTCCTCCACTTCCATCTCTATCGAGACGTCGTTACGATTCTTACCTGTCCGAATAACTGCCGAATCTGGGTTGGTAATAATACCGTTCCAAGTTCTATCGTTCCAGTCGCGGAAACCAATTTCTTTACCGAGGGTATCTTCAAAGAACTCAATGATTGCATCTACTTCATCGTCGCAGATGCCACTGAAGTCCATGACAAGTTTTCTAATCTTGGGCCAGTTGGGGTCACGGTATATCTGTAACGTGCCACCACGGGACTCTCGGTTGATCCTATTATAAAAGTTCCTGTCTCTGTCGCCAAAGTTAGGAGTCCGTAAAGTGAGCGTCTCAGTAGGAGACGTTGTTGGGTAGTACAAAGAAACATCTGTTCTCTGTGTAAGTGTAGGCTGTGTGCCAGGGATAGGACTGTCACCACCAGTAAACGGTGAGTACTGTTCTACAACCTTGCAACCACCGATGTCGGGGATGCCGTCTCGGAATGGGATGGCGATCACACCTTGATTCAGTGTCAGCGTTTGACTTGCTGTCAGGTTCAGTACCTTGTTAACATCAGCAACCTGTACCAGAGCCAACACTTGGTCAGCACTCTTGCCAACGTTGATGGCAGTCGATTGGTTGAAGGCGATGCCTACAGTTGCAGTCAAGTCAGTAGGCTGTAGAGCCTTCTGGGTAAAGGTCAGCGACCCAGAACCAGTCAGGTCTGTGCCCGATGCCTTGAAATGTATTCGGTTGTTCGTCTGTACGAAGGTCAGCTCTTGGCTGGCCGTCATGTCCTTACCACCGAGGATGATCCTAACACCCTGAGCTACTTGAGCTAGAGACAATGCCTGTGTTGCAGACAAGTCAAAGATACCCGGCTTGGCACTCTGTGAGAACGTCAGCGTGTTGCTGGCGGTCAGAGACGGTGTTTGTTTCAGATAAGCCTGTTGCGTGAAGACCAGATCGTTGCTGACCTCAAAGGTGAACATACCCGGCTTGGCACTCTGTGCAAAGGTCAGCTCTTGGCTGGCCGTAACCACAAGGGCATCTGGCTGGGCTGCTAGTTGAGTAAAGACCAGTTCGTTACTGGCGGTCAGCGACCTAACGGCTACCTGAACATCGGCAACCTGAGTCAGCGTCATTGCGTTGACAGCAGTCAGTGAGCGGTCGGCTGATACACTTGCAACCTGTGTTAAGGTCAGCGTGTTCTCAGCAGTACGTGGTCTGATCGTTTGTGCTAGGGCAGACTGTACAAGAGGCAGAGTGTTTTCTGCTGTCTTGCCTTGGGTCTTATCTGCACTTGCGACCTGTGTCAGCGTTAGCGTGTTGCTGGCGGTCAGTGTTTTGACAGCGGCTACAGTTGCGAGCTGATCCAGGGTCAGTGTGTTTGCTGCTGTGATTGCTTTGTCGGCTGCTACACTTGCGGCCTGTGTCAGAGTCAGCGTGTTGCTGGCGGTCAGTGCCTTATCAGCAGATACGCTTGCAACCTGAGTCAGTGTCAGTGTGTTCTCAGCAGTTCGCGCGTAAACACCTGCTACACTTGCGGCCTGTGTGAAGACCAGCGTGTTATCAGCGGTTGTTGATTTGGAAGCGTCTGTGTCTGCGACCTGAGTTAGTGTCAGCGTGTTGCTGGCGGTCAGTACCTTATCAGCGGTTACGCTTGCGACCTGAGTGAGTGTCAGCGTGTTGCTGGCGGTCAGTGCGTTAACACTGGCTACAGTTGCGAGCTGATCCAGGGTCAGCGTGTTTGCTGCTGTCAGCGGCCTAACACCGGACACCTCTGCAAGCTGAGATAGTACAAGCGTGTTGCTTGCTGTCAGGTTGGTAGCGACCTGTGGCTTCTCGACGTCGGCAAGCTGTGTAAGAAATAGCTGATTGCTTGCGGTAAGCTCGATGGCACGTGCGATAGTTTGTGACCCAAAGGTCGGGGACAAACCCAGTACCATAGATGAGAGACCCATCGTAGACCAGTTCGTACCAAGCTCAGAAGTATACTTCCGATACTCCTGTTGAGTTTGTAGCACCTGGACATCAAGTGTAGTAATCTGCAACTTATCGGTAGCAGGAGGCGTACCAATAACATTGGCTGTGACCTGATCTACTTCGATACCCGCAGCGACTTGTCCAGCGACCTTAGCGGCAACTCTCGTTACTCGCAACTCACCAGAAGTCACGCTACCCGCAACTTGAGTCTGTACTTTGCTAATTCTAATGGTCATAGTTTATCTCTACTTCTCTACACCCGACTCTAGGGCGTTGATTCTTGCTGCTGTAAAAGCACCACCACCTTGAGGGTCTGTCTCAAAGATAGCATAGGGTGCGAGGCCATAAGTACTGGTAGGTATAGTTATGGCAGAGCTGGCTGATTCATCAGTGTTGCTAATGATCAGTGCCTTGAAGGTATCGCTACCCCCGGCGTTACGTCCATCGAAGTCTAGCTTGATACCAAAGATAGTACCGTTGATAAGACTGAGGTCGTCTATTTCATAAGTGTCCTTGTCACCAGAGGTCGCCGTGTAGACAACCTTGTCATCATCGTTGGTGAGGGGCACAGCATTCACTAAGTCAAAGTGATTGGTGGGCGAGAAGTCTGGGTTGTCGTAACCGTTCCACTCTTGGTAAGTACCATCTGCATCCGGCAGTAAGGACTCAATCTTAATGGGGCCAAGGAAGTCGTTGTTATTGCTTCCACTGCCGTCACAGATATACCAGTCATCAAAGTAGGTGTTAACATCGTCGTTACCACCGTCGATCCCCTTGAGTCTGATAGTATCAAACTCATCAGTCGCACCGCCGTTGTTTGTATCCAAGCCAGTCTCGTTGAGTACTTCCTCACCGTTGACTTGAACCTCAATGACACCGACTGTGTTACTACAGGTGATCTTGACTTCTAAGTAATTCCAGATACCCGGTCTGAGTACGTTTCTAACGTGGGCGACGTAGCTCGTACCTCTCTCAAACAGCAGGTGCCTAGCGTCAACCATTCTCACACTCATGTGTGTCTTACCGTCAGATAGGTTCTTCCACTCTTGGATAGTGTGGACTATCTCGCTACCGAAGTCGGCACCGAGGTAAAGACCGGGGTTGATGGCAATACCACATATGTAAGTAGCGTGCCCATTCATTGCGTGTGGCTCAATGTAGTTATTATCAGCAGCGGAGTCATCTCCGAACATCATACACATGCCAGTGTTACCAAAGGCGTAGTCAGAGAATAACTCAGGACCAGACCCACCACCAAACTGCCACGCATTAGAACGGCGTAAGGTGTAATTTTCAAAGTTCACATGACTGCTACCTTCGGTCGCTGTATCAATTGCGTCCCAAGATTCTAGAAAAATTAAAGCCATTAGCCCACCTCATAACCGCACTGTATTGCGTTGATAGTTGTTGTTGTCCAAGCCGCACTTGCGTTTGGGTCTTGATCAAACACACTGTAGTGAGTGGCGTACAGAGTATCATCGATAATCTTGTACGTGTCGCCAGCCTCTTCTGTTGTGTTACTCTTGATCGTAGGCACCATGCTCATTAGGGTGGCGTTTGTCGAACCTGCGTTGACATCTACCTGAACCCCAAACACTGTGCCATCGATGATGGAGAGGTTGTCCATCTGGAACAAGTCCAAGTCCGTAGTTGTGCTAGATGCGTTATAAGATGAGTCATCATCTACAACTACCTCATCTACTCTAGATACGTTTGTACTTGAGTTAGGTGTGAAGTCGGTGCTGTCACCGTTTGCACTAGGTAGTAAGGTCTCGACCTTGATAGGTCCGAGGAAGTCATTGTTGTCTGTGCCGGTCGTGTCTAGGACATACCAGTCATCATACACACGGTTGTGGTCTCTGTCAGATGTGCTACCACCGGCACCACGTACTACGATGGCTCCGATCTCAGCACCACCCGGAGGAGAGCCAGCGATGGTGTCAATATTAGTTTCGTCGAGAACCGTTACACCGTTGATACGAATCTCAACTGCACCCACACTGGAGTCCAGAGTAAACTTACACTCAATGTATGACCATCTGTTTATCGTGACAGCATTTAGTTTGGTGCCAATCTCGTTACCACCTGCCTCCACTGTCATGTGAACGCCCTCTCTCAAGACGACCTCTAGGTGATCGTCGATCTCATTGCAAGGGTCAACCACTTTGAATAAAAAACCTGTGTCAGCTTCATCTAGGAATCCAGGCCTTACGGCGATTCCCCAGATAACTGTAGTAGGATTCCCTTTTGGGCAGAAGCCAATGTACTGCCGGTCGGCGTTACTGTCATCACCAAGTGCGATGCTCTTGCCACTGCCCCAACCGTCAAACACCATAGGTTCACTACTCTGCGAAGGACCATGCCCACCTGTGTACAGGGGAGTCCGCTGCATGAACACATCCATGTCGTTCCTAGAAGAAGAACCAGTAGAACTACTGGTGCCTTCGAAACCTTCTAACCATAATAAAGCCATTAGCCCACCTCATAACCGCACTGCATGTCATCCACCTCAGTAGACGTCCATGCAGACCCAGTGTCTGGATTTGTAGTAAACATGTATCTGCAATCCAGATACGCAGAGTCATCGATAGTTGGGACAGCATCGCCATCACCAGTCGTGCCGTTCTCTTTGACCTTTGGTATAAGAGATACTAAGCCGGGAGCAGTTGATATGAATGCACTCCTAACTTCTACAGCCAGGATATCCGTGGACACAATGGTTAAGTCTTCCATCTCGAACAAATCCACATGACCAGTCGTGCTGGAGGTGTTGTAGTCCGATCCTTGGTAGGCTATTTCATCATCCACATTCGTGTAGTTGTCGCCAGAACTTGGGGTCCACTGTATCGTGTCACCGTCTGCTGTGGGCAGTATTGATTCTATAAAGATGTTAGGTCCGATAGGATCGTTGGCTGGAGCTGGGCCACTACCGTCTAGGATGTAGACATCATCTATGAGACCCATGTACTCATCATCGTTGGTGCTTGGAGACTCTACCCCGTGCCAGCGAATAATGTCACAGGTGTCGTTGCCACCGTTGTTTGTGTCGATCCCGGTCTTGTTGATAACCAAGTCGCCGTTGACTCGCATCTGTATCTCGCCTGCGGAGTCATCGAATATAATCCTGATCTCGATATGGCACCAGCGTAGTTGATTGAAGATACCAACAGCCTCTGCAATACGGCCACTAGTTCCTCTGCGGAAGATAACACCACAGTCAACCAACTCTATCTGAACCTGTTCCTTGGCGGAAGATGTGTTTGGGTTATTATAGTTCCAGAACTCAATCCAATCGTTCTGGTTTGCACCACGGTAGATAGGGGGACGGTAAGAGAACCCAACGATAACTTCGTTAGTACTGCCACAAGGTATCTCGATCCAGTTAAGGTCTCCGTTTGTACCAGAGCCAAGAGACAGAGCCTTTGCAGCCAAGCGACCTGCATGTAACTGTGGTTCCCCACCGGTTCTCCAGTCACTTCTGTTGAAGTTGGTAGTCAGGTATTCGCTAAGAACACTCTCGCTGGACGAACCGGAAGCGGTTGTTATGTTGTCCCAGCTTTCTATCCAAGTAAGTGCCATTATTCTATCTCCATTCCAAATTCTGCACTGTTAAAAGCATTCTGCGTCCACAAAGCACTTGTGGCTGGGTCCGTCTCGAATAGCCCCATCTTTGTTAGGTATCCGTTATGGTCAAAGATGGTACGCTGAGTGTCTTCGCCGGTAGAGGAGTCAGAGTCAACTACATGCTTAAACTTTGTAGCTTCGTAACCCTTCTCCATCTTGACACGGCTAGTGATCTTAACACCGTAGATAGTATTTGAGGTGCCAGATATTTGGTAGGGCACCAAGGTCTGACGGTTGGTAGAAGTGTTTGGCGTGTCCATGCAGGTGGCATCGCTCTCTTCTATTTGTATGTTGTTCACAGACTCGGGGATGCTTCCTCCACCAGTGTAGGAGAAGTCGTTATCGGACCCTACTGCCTTGATCTGTCTGTGGTGAATGCTAACCGGACCTAAGAAGTCATTGTTGACAGACCCGGTTCCATCTAGGATGTACCAGTCGTCGTACAGCGTGACGTCTTCGTAGTCTGTGTTAGAGCCACTGACCGAACGCAAGTGAAAGCACTGAGCATCCGTGTTTGAGTTCTGCTGGGTTCTAACCCCAGTTCCGCTCATCACATCGACCCCATCCACTCGAACCTCGTAGGAGCCACTTGTCGTGTTACTGAGAACTGTCTGCCACTCGATGTAGTGCCAAGAGTTATCTTCAAAGACATCATTGGCGGTTGTGTCAACTGTTGTACCAGAACCGTACTGCAACTGTAGTGCATTGTTCGAGGTCAATCTGATTCTTGCTTCTGCACTAAACGGAGACGCTGTTCCAGCGATTCTCAGAATCTCTTCGTTGTTCTTACTGACGTTGGAGAACTTGATACGAACACCGATGGTGATCTCGGTTCCCTGTGGGATGGCAGTCTCCAAAGCCTTAACGATAAACAAGTCATCTGAGCTGGAGTTGTTGCCTACGCACAAAGCCCGACCACGACCGTCCCAAGAGCGAGCCATGCCAATACGTGCAGACCCGGCCTGCATCAGACCAGAGTAGTGAGACTGTAGGTATCTCTCGATCGTGTTGAAGTACTCATCATCAGTGTCATTGTTTGCCATGACAGTGGGTGCCCAATCTGGGTAGAGTCCTTCGAACCCTTCTACGTGTAGTAAAGCCATTGCGACCTCCGTTAGTCTTCGATCTCGAACCAAGCGAGAAGTTTACAAGGTGCATCCTGCCCAGAAGTACCGTGGGCCGCACCGAAGAATACCTTGTCTGGTGTCATGTTTGCGTCAATGGTGACAGTGCCTAGAGACCGCCACGTGTTTCCAGCGGTTACAGATACAAACCCTTCTAGGGTAGTTCCGTCATTAGTTATTTTCATCCAGCAGTCTGACCTTCCGTGAAAGTCGATGCTGCCAGCCTCAGTGCCGACAAGGAAACCATCGTAAGTATCCCAGTGATTGAATGCAACAGAGTCTTCTTTGGTTATAGTGAGAACGCTGATCTCCTCGGTGCTGGCGTCTAAGAAGCCAATACCTACGGCTTTGCCATCAATCGCATCCGAGGTCCAGAACCCGCCCAATCCAATGTCCACGTGAGCTACAATTGTGTAGGGTGTGGCTGGCTGGGTCCGTGTCATAAGACGGAAGTCGTTACTAGTGGCTCCCTGAGCAGTTAAGTAGATGGCACCCCAATCATCGGTGCCCTTGCTGGAAGTCCCAAAGTTAAGGTTGGTGAAGTCAGTGTCGTCCAGTTTGATTCCGGCATTATCTGAGAGTTGGTTTCCCCAGCCAAAGTTACCTTGGTCGTAGAAGTCGGAACCGAACAGGTTCATTTGATCCCTTGTGACGATAGCAAAGACGTAGGCGTCATTGTCGTGAGCCACGGCCAGGATCTCATCAGAGCCACGTACTACGGTAAAGACGTTACCAGAGACGCTCGTGACCTTCATAGGTTCGTTGTCTACACAGATAAAGAAGTCACCCTCCGTTGGGAAGGTAGAAGCATCATCCACAGTTACAGAGGTGGTGGTGCCATTGATCGACCCGTTTAACCTAGAGTACGCTCTGTTTGTGAATTGTGTGCGTCTCATTATTCTTCCACCCATGAGTTAATGTGTACGTCGCAACCACCGTTGGCAAGCAGTTGGCTACCGTAAGAGTCTGCAAAGAATCCACATTGATTAAATGAAGAGGTCGGCCAAACGGTTCTTCCCTCAGAGAACATCTCTGTAAAGTTGATCCCGTCGTGGGATGCCCTCAAGTAGACGTTTGTGCTGTCGTCTTCTAGCTGAAACCAAATCTCATCTGTGGAATCGCTGAAGGTAGTGCCGGGCGTGGTACTGTATGTGTTAGCGTCGGTCATCTTCCAGCAGAAGCAGCCAGCCCCGATGCGTACACCAGCGGCCATCATCTTGTCTGTACTAGACTCGCGGAACATAATTCCCATTGTGGTGCCTACTCCGGTATCTGTAGCGGCGTAGCCCAGACCCATTTTAAGTTTAGCAGTGACGGTGTAGGGAGCCGTCATAGATTTAGCCATACCAACCAGTTGGGCAACTGTTGTATCTTGGCCGATGTTCATTGTTATGCCACCCCAAGTCTCGTCTGTGACGGATGCGGTCTGGGTTGCAGTTTGTTGGAACCAACCGAAGCTAGATGAAGTGAGCGTAGCTCCCGTGTCATCTAAGAGTCGCATGGCGTTCTGGTCAGAGTAGCCGGGAACCATATCGTTGGCCCATTGGTCTAAAGCACCAGATGTCAGAATGCAACGGCAAGCAGCCCCATCCGCTTGGATGGCTGCTGTTGTATCTTCGCTGCCACGTACTACAGTTAGGTCGTTACCCGACCGTGCCGTGACCAGCATGATTTCTTCGTTGACTATGACACGGTAGTCTCCCTCAGAGGGGAACAGAGTACCGTCAGCAACGGTTACCGTGGTTACAGAAGCGTTGATACCACCATCAAGTGTGGTGAGCGAGTTGTTGTGAAGTCGTTCTCTACGAGGCATCATTGTTCTCCAAAAAATAGGGTGTGACGGAATCCTTTCCGACCACAACCCCAATCCACGGCAAGGGATATCAATTGTCTTATGCAGACACAGTGTAGGTAACCTTCAGTTGGTCACCATTGACGACTGCTGTGTCGCCTTGGTCAAACAGAGCGGTTGCCCAGAGGACACCCGTAGAGGCGTGATTGCCTTTGGTGTCTGCACCGGTTCCACCACAGATGAACAAACCTTTGACAGTACCAGTTCCGGTCATGTCGAATACGGTTTGCGAGCTGTTCGATACGCTTTCGCCAGATGCTGCTGCTGCTACCCACTCAGGGCGTGTCAAAGCACTGTCGCCGTTACCAGCGTCGGTGTAAGTCTGGTACTCTTTCCAACCGTTACCAGCTTGATCGATGTCATCGTAGGTGTCGTCGTCAGCAATGGCGGTGTAGCCAGAGTTGTCAATCAAACCCATGTACCAGCTAGTTAGCTGGGTAGCGGAAACGAACATGATATCGAAAAGGCGATCTTTGCCTTCGTCAACGATACCATTAGGGAATTGGTAAGAGTTCAAAACTTCGCCATTGCGGGTGTGTTCAATAGTGAACTGACCGCGAAGACCAATGTTAGAAACCGTGTCGTTCTTCTGAGGGGTACGTCCCTTAGCAACACCGGCGTTTTGAGATAGGTTAATTTCGTGGGACATAATTGCTCCAAAAAGGTTAGTTTACCGTGTTAGTTAAAACGTGAAGTGGTGCCACGTCGAAACTCACGGCGAAGTTGCGATACGACACGGCGTGCGGTGTCATCTGCGTCGGCTGTGCCGTTCACATTGATGTCACCAACATTAACAGTGTTATTAGTAGTCATCGGCCCACCCTCACTTCGGAAAGTTGGGTTGGCGTCTGAGTTCATTGCCTGTAGTTGGGTAGCGTACTTCTGGGACGCTCGTGAGTTCACAACGAACTCACCGGGTGACAACATCGCTGGGATGGTGTCGGTGCCCCTAGCTGGGCCACCTGCTGCACGGTAGAGCATAGCCCCACCGAACATACGATTCTGCGGCGTTCCACTTTGGGACTGGGCCGCATTATATTGTCTCAGTGCTTGAGTAGCACCGCCGATCTCACCTGTGACTGCTGCCCATCCTGCTGCTTGAGCGGCGGTCGAGCTGTTCAGTTCGTTGACTTGCAGGATCATCTCCTGAGCTTGTTTCTGAAAGTCAAGGATCGTGTCCCGTCTACTTCTGTCAGCAGCGGTTGTCGCCTCTGAAAAAGCTACCTTTCGTTGAGCCTCTATGATGTTATCATACAGTTGGAGGATCGATTCAAGTGCTGCGGAGTCAGTGATACCACCCGCACCAATGTCGATTATACTTGAGTCGGGAATAAGAGGATTGATCCTGTTACCAGCGGTGTTAGCCACCTTGGACAACTCGTTTACAAACCTCTCGGCAAACTCTCTACCAGCTTCGGTCCCATCCTCTGCAAGAGAATCTACGATCCTTTGGATTTGCTCCACCTGTTGGGCGTCACCTCTGGTTCCTGAGAACAAGTCTCGGAATAGATTCTTCTTCGACTCCAGTTCGAGAAGGGCATTGTCTAACTTCTCTTGAGAAGACGTTAGGTTTCCGATTTCCTTACTAGCGTTCGCGGCTGCTTCATTTAGAGACTTCAGTTGGTCGGGGCCACCTTGGGTAAGCCCTAGATCAATAGCTGTCTCGATCAAGTTGTCATCGACAAACCGGTCAAGAGGTTTGAAAACCTCATCGATCGCACCCTGCACTTTACCACGAGATTGTGAGATAGTGTTGGTAGCGTCATCCAGCTCCGTTTGGAACCTGCTCGCCAAGTCCTCGATACCCAAGAACTTAGTCAGGTCGAACTGGTCTTGATCCAAACCAACCTTTCTGATCTTGTTGATCAACTCTTCGACACGCTGACCATTTTGAGCCAGTTGTTCTTCGTTGAGTAAGCCACCGTTGTCACTTAAGAAGGACAACTCTTTGCGAATGTCTTTCGTCAGGTTCTTTAGTTGCTCGGTCTGCTTCCGCTCTTTGGCGGCTGCTTCCTTTGCTACCTTCTTACGCTGCTCGATGATCTGGGTACGTTGCCGTTCCAGATTGATCTGGTCGTTCAGTGCTGTGACAATCTCTTGCTCTGCTTGGGCGATCAGGTTTCTGTTACCAGATGCCTCTGCTGCTTGCAGTGCTTGCTCTGCCAACTTTAACCGTCTGTCAAGGGCACCTGCTGCTTGGTCGAACGTGTCTAAGTCGGTAGCACCTCGGATCAAGTCTCGCGTGTCGAATGCCGCTAGGTTGGACTTCTCCAACAGGGCTATCGACTTGCGGTAATCGTCCAAGTTCTCTAGTCGTCGGTTGAAAACAAAGTCGTCACGCTTAGTAGCGAGGTCAGCTTGCCTCTTACCAGACTTCTCAATCGCTGAGTCCGCTTGGCTAATGGCCTGTTCAATCTCTTGAGTGATCGACCGCCGTGCCTTTAGAACTGCATCCAAGGCAGCAGTGCTGGCAGATACAAAGTCGCTGTTCAAGTCAGTAACAGTATCTAACGATGCCTTTCTCAAACCAAGGAACTGGTTAGCGTACTGAGCAACTTCACCCGCTGCGTTCTTAAACTCAGAGGCCTGTTCTCTCAACTCTTTCGAGTTCAGTTCTGTTAACTCTTGGAACCTATTGGCCTCGTCTCGGGCCAGTTTCAAAGCCCCCGCCCACTTGTTAGTCTCAAGTGCGTTGATCGCAAAGACAGTACCATAGGCCGCAACCGCAGCGACAGCCGCCGGTGCGATGAACGGACCGAGTGCTACACTTGCTCTAATAAGAGCGGCTCGCAAACCACCAAGAGCCACAGTGAAATTGCCAGTTAAGATGGACAACCCAGTCAGTGCGCCCAGCGTACCAACTGTAGCTCCCTTCCAATTCTCAGTTGCAAGGGTGATTCCGTCAATTATAGAATCCAATGTCCCTAAGATGGTAATGGAGGTAGGTATTAGGTTTTCGGAAAGCTCACGGTATTGTGCGTTCAGGGCTTGGAGTGCCTGATCGTATTCAAAGGCAGTGTTACCTTCGGTCGCTGTATTAATAGCAGACCGCAAAGCATCAGTGGCTGAATCTGTGGATATTGTAAATTCGTCAAAGACCTTACCGGTCTTCTCTGCGTCTGTCCCTAACAAGGCCAAAACACCCTGAATAGCTCGGACGTTGTTGAAGAACTCAACCAAAGTTGTGTTATCACCGGCCACTTCTTGCAACCGTGTTAAGAACTGTAGCAACCCACCAGATTGTTGGATGCCTTCCAGCCCTGTGCTTACTCCCAACTCTTGGAATGCTTCCTTCAGGTCTTCTGTAGGTTTGGATAACTTGTTTAAGATACCCAAGATTTGTGTCAATGCGGTGTCGGCCTTAGTACCACCTTGAGTGATACGGGCAATGGATGCACCGAGTTCGTTTAAGTCAATCCCCAATGCGTTGGCGAGAGGTGCAACACGACCGAACGAGTTAGCTAACTCTCCAGCCCGCACACGACCTTGCTCAATAGTCTTGAACAATATACCAGCGACTTCTTCGGATTGGCTGGCATCTTTACCAAAAGCATTCAACGCAGATGACAACAGGTTCACTGAGTCAGTTAGCGAGGAGTTGGTTGCTCGTGCGAACTTGGCGGCTGTCTCTTGGAACAGTATCGACTCGGTCGAGCCATCAACTTGGTTAGATAACTCTTGGTACTTAGCTTCGGCAACGTCAAGGACGTCCAGGCCAAATCTCTTAGAGATATTTGTTAATGATTTGTTAATGTCAGAGTCGGTACCAAGTGCCCCATTTGCAATGGTCTGGATTTCCTTGATGCGTGTTTCCAACTCACGGGTTTGTTCGTTGGACTCTGCGATTGCTTGTGTTAGTTTATTGAACCCACGGACAAGAACCTGAGCCACGACGATTCGAGATAGAGTCTCCATCGACAGGGTGAACTTTGCTAACTTATCACCAGTGTCCCCAAGAGCCTTAGTACCTACAGTACCTGCGTTCTTGAGGTTTGTGTTTAAGTTCTTAGTAGCGGTGCCAGCCTTTGTCAGGTTGTTTGTTAGGTTCTTGGTGGCATTGCCACTCAGTTTCTTGAGACTGTTGTTCAGTCCTGCTTTGTTGAATCGTGCGGCAGCGTTGGCGGCTTTGTTCAAGTTCGCATTCATCGAACCCAAACTTGTATTCAACTGGGAGATTGCAGAGATAGCCTGCGTTGCATCGAAGCCCAGTTGTTGTGTGATTTGTTGTGCCATTATCCTACCCTGATCGACTTGATCTTGAGCCGAGCTTTAGTCCATGGGGACGGTAACTCGGTTTCGTTTTGAACGTAATCCTCGAACGCATTCTTACCAATCTCTTGGAACCCGTATGGGCCTGGTTCGAGTAGCCTGCTGAACAATCCCCCTGCCTTCGGATTCTCATTGGCATTCTTGAATTCATTGAAAACCAAGTGAAACAAGTCTGTCTCGTATTTGAAAGAGTACTGTCCTTTCTGCTTTCCAGCACTGACTTCCCCTTTACTTCGTTGCATACCAAGGCGGACTCCGCCGCCCCGTCGCCTCCCCTGTTCCTTGATCCCTGTGATCGTTAGGGGAAACCCTACTGCATTTGCCAGCTTCAAGAAGGTTCCGTGAGAAGCCCCAGACCACACTGGTATCGCCAGCAACACCGTAGCGTTCAACCACACTGTGGCAGATCGCTTGAGTTGCTTGGTCAGATAGTCGTGCAGCTTGAGGTTGTACTCAGCTTCGTTGATCTGGACACTCTTAAAGCGTACCTTAAAACTCATGGTCAGACGCTACCTCCGTGATGATGGTGGTGGCGTACTCGCCCTCACCTCTTCGTAAATACATCGTTGATTGAATGCAAGTATCCGTGCCTGCATCCAAGGGCTATTGTCTTCCCAACGGTCTTTAACATCTGGAGGTCTGACACCAACACGCAAACAGGACTCCCACACTGTGAAATCACCGTTTGCATACTTGGGCCATTGATACTTCTTTATTTGCCCGCCTGACCACGTAGAAAAGACTGTCTAGCCGCTTCGAGCTTATCTTCATCAAGGGCATTGGCTTGCATGACTGCATTGCCTATACGGTTGATTTCGATTTCAGAGAAGCCTGCTTCTTTCAGTTCTTTGTTGTAGTTTGCCCATGTAGATGGGTCTTGCATGTCAACAGAGTCCCACTCGATCTCAGATGGTTTGAGTGATTCGAGAACGATCCACGCCATCTTCTTGACGTTGTAAGATTCCATTTGTGACATGTAGCCCTTGTCTGAGAAGTTTAACTCTTTGCCGCTAGGTTTCATGACAGCGGGTGGTAGAGGCATGGTCAGGTACTTTTCGCACCCGTTCATGTCTACGATGGCTTCTGCAACGATTACAATGTCTTCGCTATCTTCACGGGGAAGAACCAGCGTTACACGATTTGGGCCTTTGATCTCACGACCTTTGATTTTCATTTGTTTATTCCTTTGCCG
>Ga0208299_1001485_pt1 | contig 17448 bp, 23 predicted proteins | sample 15_taG_FD_184089 | JGI IMG/M metagenome (GOLD analysis project Ga0208299, IMG submission 184089) | Marine viral communities from the Subarctic Pacific Ocean - 15_ETSP_OMZ_AT15312 metaG (SPAdes) (version 2) | ecosystem: Environmental > Aquatic > Marine > Oceanic | place: Pacific Ocean | collected...
AGTATGCAAAACAACTAAAACTCACGGAAGGAGCATAAGCATATGATAAAAGACAAAAAAATAACTTCTCGTGCGGCGGAAACTCGGACAAAAACTGAACGTCCTAAAGAGTATAAGCCACCATCCTCTCTGGATGCACCACCAGCGCCTGACGGTTTTAGACACCGTTGGATTAGAGCTGAATCAATGGGTTTCAACGACGGTAAAAATGTTTACGGAAGATTGAGATCTGGGTACGAGTTAGTGAGAGCTGACGAATACGACGATTCAGATTACCCTGTCATCACTGACGGAAAACACGCTGGAGTGATTGGAGTAGGAGGCCTATTGTTGGCTAGGATACCTGAAGAACTCGCGCAACAACGTGTTGATTATCAGAAAAGACAAACTGAAGGTCAAGACGAAGCTGTAGACAACGACTTACTGAAGGAACAACATAAGAGTATGCCGATCGACATCGATCGACAGTCTCGCGTAACCTTCGGTGGTACAAAGAAGTAAATTTTATTTCTCGGGATAACAACCAATTCCCTATCATCGATTTAAATTAACCTGTTTATAGGAAACTATAAACTTTAAGGAGTAATACTATGGCAAATAGAAACACAAGTGGTTTTGGTTTGATTCCTACAGGTACGCTTGGCTCAACGCCATCTACTCAAGGACAAGGCAAATACTACATAGCAGCTGCGTATGATGCTGACTTATTCCAAGGATCATCTGTAAGGATTGTCAATGGATATCTTATATCAGCGCAAGCTTCTATCACCACGTCAACTATTGGTGTGTTAAACGGTATTTTTTATAATGCCGCTACCACATTGAAGCCGACATGGTCAAACTGGTACAACCAGCCAATTACTCCAGCAAACAGTGAGAACATTACAGCATTTGTTCTTGATAACCCTTTCCAACTTTATGTTGGTTCTGCTGCCGCAGCAGTTCTACAAGCTGACGTTTTTGAAACGTATGGCTTGACGGTAACTGCAGCAGGTAGTGAATTAAGTGGTCAATCAAGTTCAGAGATTGTTGGAGCTGTTGACGCAACGGCAAACGCATGGAGACTTTTACGTTCGGCTGAGGATCCTGAGAACAACGACATTACAGCAGCTAACTGCAGTTTTGTTGTGGTTCAGAATCTCAACCAAGTAAACTCTGGTGGTTTGACGTCTGCATCATAATAGGAGCACATAGACATGGCAATATCACGAGCACAGCTAGTTAAAGAACTAGAACCAGGCCTAAATGCACTATTTGGGCTGGAGTACAAGCGTTACGAAAATCAACACGCTGAAATATACGTTACTGAATCAAGTGACAGAGCTTTCGAAGAGGAAGTTATGTTAACAGGATTCGCTAACGCTGATGTAAAAGCAGAAGGACAAGGCATTTCATACGATGAAGCGCAAGAGTCTTACACTGCTCGTTACACAATGGAAACGATCGCGCTTGCTTTCGCTATAACTGAAGAAGCTATCGAAGATAATCTCTACGATAGACTAGCTTCTAGATATACAAAAGCATTAGCAAGATCTATGTCAAACGCTAAACAAGTAAAAGCAGCTTCACCTTTAAATAATGGTCTACCTTCGGTAGCAACATTTAAAACTGGTGATACTGTTTCTTTGTTCTCAACAAACCACACTACTATAGCTGGGGCTTGTTCGAACACACTTACTACGCAAGCGGATTTAAACGAAACTTCATTAGAGCAAGCACTGATTGATATCGCTGCAATGACTGATGAAAGAGGTTTAAAAATCGCTGCTAGAGGCGTGAAGATGATAGTCCCATCTGCTAACCAGTTTAATGCTGAGAGATTATTAAAATCTCAAGGTAGAACTGCTACAGCAGATAATGACATCAATGCAGTCAACTCTATGGGAATGGTTCCTCAAGGATACAGAGTAAACCATTTCTTAAATGATTCTGATTCATGGTATGTGATTACGGACGTTCCTAATGGTATGAAACACTTTGAGAGAACTCCATTGACAACTTCAATGGAAGGTGATTTCGATACTGGTAACGTTAGATACAAAGCTAGAGAAAGATACGTTTTTGGCGCATCGGACTATAGAGGTATCTACGGCGTTGAAGGTGCGTAGAATCTAAATTAAATTTGTGGCGGGACACAGTTCCGCCACATTTTCTAAATACGGTGAGAAAATGAAGAAATTCCTAGTAAAAATATGGGCTTACGATCACTATGCTTCTTTTGAAGTAGGAGCTGACGATAATGCTGAATCTATTGAAAACTCTATCCTTGACAAAATTGGAGAAAAGAGTATAAAGTGGGAATCAACGGGAATGTTTAAAGACAGTCCCCACAGAATAACCTATGAGGAGGTTGTTGATGGTACAAGAGCTGTACAAAGAAAAACGGTCCTTGGAGTTGAAGTGGCAGTTGGAGTATGAGCAAAGTGGTAAATATACTCTCAATATGGTCGAAATTGATAACGCTATTAAAAATGTTATCACTGAGATTAAAGCCGAGGAACGTAAGATTGCAGATAGAGAAAATGCAATTGATAATGCTGCCGCCCAAGTTTCTGTGGCTACTTAGATAAACGCCACATCGCTGAAATAACGTATTTCTGCAAGGACCTCTTGCACTCTATATAAATCTACTATATAAATAAATCACTATACAAATTTAACAAAACTTAAATGTAGACGCGTATAGTCGACTATCCCCTAGGGACTACATTTAAATATTCTAGGAGGAATATTATGGGTACAACTACATTTTCCGGACCAGTAAAATCCGGAACAATAAGACAAGGATCGTCAGCTAATATTGGTACATTAGTATGCGCTCAATCAGCGGCGATTACTGAACTTGCGGCAAACACAGCTAGCTCTATTATTATCCCAGCAAACAGCCAAATCATTAATTTTTATGTTTTGATACAAACTGCTTGGGATGGTGGGACTAACACACTGGACATTGGTACTTCAGATGATGCTGATCTGTATTGTGATGGTTTACCAGCTACGGTTGTTGGAAATCACAGAGTAACTGCAGCTTATACTGGAACAGAAGGAAATTGGAAAGACATTGGTACATCTGATGTTACTATCTATTATGACTCTGTTGCCGGCGGTAGTGGCACTGGTGTTTTGACGGTTCAATACCTTCAAAATAGAAACCTAAGTTAATAAAATAATGTGAGCTCCTTCGGGAGCTTACACTTAAGGAGAAAATATGAGTACATATCCAGTGGATATAAAAACAGCGAACATAACGACCGCAACAACTACTACAGTGTTTGATGGTCCTGCAAGAATTTTAGGAGTTTCTTGGGTACAACCTTATAACGTAGCAGCCGGAACTATTACGGTTTATGATGATACGACAGCAATATGGGTAGTAGATGTTCCAAGAACAAATGATTCAGACGCAGGAGACAGTAAATCTGTTTCAGGTGTTATTATGTTACCAGGAACAGGAATTAGATGTGGAACAAAACTTAAAGTTATAAATGCTATAACTACACATGTTACTGTTTATTATGGATAGGAGTTTAGATGGCAAACACAACATCTGGCTCATATACATTTGAAAAGAATTTTGCGATTGATGATATAATCTCAGAAGCTTATGAGAGAATAGGTCTTGTTGGTTCTGCGGGTCATCAAATACATAGCGCACGAAGATCATTAAATATTTTATTTCAAGAATGGGGTAATAGAGGAATCCACTTTTGGGAAGTGGGTGATACCAATGTTGATTTAATTGAAGGTCAAGCAGAGTATACTTTCTATAGATCATCAGATGATGGAACATCTTCTACTACAGTAGGTGGAACTTCTGGTGCTTCTACTTATGGATTATCTGATGTTTTATCTGCTCAATATAGAACTGATAGAACTGAAACTGATCAAACTGATTTACCTATGACAAAAGTTGCAAGATCAACTTATGCAGCTTTTTCTAACAAATTAACTAAAGGAACTCCCAGTCAATTCTGGGTACAAAGATTTGTAGATAAGACTACAATTACAATTTACCCAACACCTAATTCTACAGCTGCATCTAAAGATATGCACATTTATTTTGTTAAAAGAATTCAAGACGTAGGAGCTTATACAAATGCAACTGATGCTCCTTATAGATTTGTTCCTTCTATGGTTGCTGGTTTATCATTTTATTTATCTCAAAAATATGCACCACAAAGAACACAAGAATTAAAATTATTTTATGAAGATGAATTAGCAAGAGCTTTAGCGGAGGATGGATCAGCAGCGAGTACGTATATTACACCGAAAACTTATTATCCAAATATATAATGGGAAAATTTTCTAGAGGTAGATATTCATTAATGATTTCAGATCGTTCTGGAGCCGCATTTCCATACAGAGAAATGGTTCAAGAATGGACTGGTGCATGGGTACATAATTCTGAATATGAACCTAAGCAACCACAAGTTTCACCAAGACCACACGGTGCAGATCCACAAGCTTTAGAACATGCTAAACCTGCACGAACAGAATTTGCAACAGAAGATCTTTTACCATATAATCCATTTACAACCACAGCTTCTTCAACAACCTTAAGTATTTCTTTTCCAAGTAATGGTTTTAATGCTGGAACAACTTATGTAAGATTTAGAGAAGTTAAAAGTCCCGTGGGCGGTGTTGCAATAACAACGTTAGAATTAGAGACTACTTTAAACGGGGATATATCTGATTCTGCTACTACTGTTACTTTGACGGATGCAAGTGAGTTTCCAAGCTCTGGATATATTGTAATAGAAAAAGTGGATCAGGATTCAAGTTCTTCTACTTATGGACAATATTTTAATGAAACTATTAAGTATACTGGAAAATCAAGTAATGATTTAACTGGGTGTACTAGGGGTACAGCCGCTCCTTATAAAGGAGTAACTCCCACTAATACTACAGCGGGAACTCATTCAAGCGGTGCAAAAGTTTTTGGTTCATATTTAGCAACAGCAGTTGCAACAACAGTTAATACAGTAGGTCAACCATCAACCGAAACTCAATATAATTCTTTAACAGTACCTCTTGTTTCAAATGCAAGTAGTACTGATACAGGAGGCGGTTTTCTGTGTACAATTGGACCCGTGAATGATAGAGAATAATTATGGCTGGATATACACTTTCAGAATTAGAATCGGACATTAGAAGTTATACTGAAGTAGATAGTACTGTTTTTAGTGGTGCTCTTCTAGGCAGATTTATAGAAAATGCAGAATATAGAATTTTTTATGATGTTCCTATGGATTCAGATAGAGTGGAGTATGAAGGAACCTTAGCCGCAGATGTTCAAACTGTTAGAGTTCCTGCAGGTATGGTTTTTGTAAGAGGTATTGAACTTTTTAATTCTACTTCTTCTAGAACAGGTAGAACCTATTGGCTTCAAAAAAGAGATAGAACTTTGATAAGTGAATATGTGGGAGAATTAACTGGTCCTGAAGGTGGATCTACAGGGCAAGATACTACAGGGTTACCTAAATATTATGCTATGTTTGGAGGAGCGACTGGAACTGGCTCAACTACATCAGGAAATATTATAATGGCTCCTACACCTGATGCTAATTATTTAATAAATATACATGGAAATATAGTGCCAACAGGATTAGGAACTGCTACAAGTGGAACTTACATAAGTAAATACTTTCCACAAGGGCTACTTTATGCTTCCCTGGTGGAGGCTTATAGTTATTTAAAAGGTCCAATGGATATGTTGACACTATATGAAAATAAGTATAAAACTGAACTACAAAAATTTGCAGGAGTGCAAATTGGGAGACGTAGACGAGATGATTATACAGACGGTACTATCCGTATACCAATTGAATCTGCGAATCAGTAATTAGGAGATAAACTATGGCAATAACATCGGCAATTTGTAATAGCTTTAAGCAAGAAATCTTAGAAGCAGAACATAATTTTACAACTACTACTGGAAATACTTTTAATTTAGCCTTATATACTAGCTCTGCAACTTTAGGAGCGAGTACAACAGCTTATTCAGATACAGCGGAAATAACAAATACTTCTGGATCAGCTTATAGTGCTAAAGGAAAAGCATTAACAAGTGTTACACCAACTTTAGATTCTTCAACTGCAGTTTGCGATTTTGCAGATGTTTCTTGGACATCAGCTTCTTTCACAGCTAACGGATGTTTAATTTTTAATGATTCACATTCAACAGACGCATCAGTTTGTGCAGTAGCATTCGGTGGTGATAAAACTGTATCTAGTGGAACATTTACAATTCAATTCCCTGCAGCAGCAGCAACTACAGCGATAATTCGTATAGCATAGGGAGTAAGTCCTTATGGCTAATACTTGGAACAGAACCGGCACAACCTGGGGGCAAGGTCTTTGGGGTGAACAAGATAATAATTCAGCAGAACTTACTGGTCTATCAGCAACAACATCTCTTGGCGATTTAGTAGCTTATGCTGAACAAGGATGGGGTCGTGATGCTTATGGTGAAGAACCATGGGGCGATAGTTATGATCCAAACATTATTATTGAAACTGGTTTTGGATTAACTTCTTCTTTAGGAACTGCAACAGTCACAACTGAAATAAATGCAGGATGGGGTGATAATGATTGGGGTGTAGAAAACTGGGGTGAATCGGGATTAACTTTAGAAATAACAGCTCCTGATGGTCTTACAGCATCTCTTCCAAATGTAGGATGGGGATATCAAACTTGGGGATCTGAATCAACTGGTTGGGGTGGTGCGTATTATTTATCACCAGCAGATGTAATGGGTTTAACAGGAGTAGGTGCTACTTCAAGTCTAGGTACACCAACTATTATATTATCACCAACGATTTCGTTAAGTGGAGTAGGAGCAACATCTTCAGTAGGAGCAATTGCACCAACTGAAATGGTAATAGGTTTAAGTGGTCAAGGCGCTACGGCTTCAGTCGGTGCGATTGCACCAGCAGATGCAGTGGGATTAACAGGAGTAGATGCTACTTCTTCTGTAGGATCGGTAGATGTTAGTGATGCACAAATATTTGATATAAGTGGAGTAGGAGCAACGAGTGCAGTTGGATCTATTTCTCCAACAGAAATGGCTATAGGATTATCAACTGCAGGAGTAGCAACTACTGGAGTAGGATCAATTTCTCCGACAGAAATGTCTATAGGATTAACTGGTATTTCTGCTACTATTAGTCTAGGACAGATTGGTGGTCCAATAGCATGGGAAAAAGTAACTCCAAGCCAGGGTGGTAGTTGGAGTAAAAAAACAGCTACACAAGGCGGTAGTTGGAGTAAAGTTACTCCACCATAAGAAATATATGTTATTGACATTATGTATAAAACAAATTAAAAATAACAACTTAAGCAGGAGATAAATTATGGCTTCAACATATACACCATTAGGTGTTGAAAAAATGGCAACTGGTGAGAACGCCGGTACATGGGGAACAAAAACCAATACAAACTTAGAAATCATCGAACAATTTGCTGGTGGTTATACTACTCAAGCAGTCTCTGATTCTGGAGATACAGATCTTTCAGTTTCTGATGGTTCAACTGGAGCAACTCTTGCTCACAGAGTAATAGATTTAACAGGTGCACTTACAGGTGCAAGAAATGTAACTATTCCAATTGACGTACAACAAATGTATGTCCTTAAAAATTCTACAACAGGTTCTCAAGCTGTTACATTTAAATATGTGAGTGGTACAGGATCTAGTGTTGCATTTACAGGTGGTGATACATCTTCTAAAATACTTTATGGTACAGGATCAGGAAGTAATCCAAACATTATTGATTTAGGATTTGTTACTACTGCTGGTACACAAACTTTAACAAACAAAACTTTAACATCTCCTAAAATTGGAACTTCCATTTTAGATACAAATGGACTTCAATTAGCTCTTTTAACAGCTACAAGTTCTGCTGTTAATGAAATTACATTAGCTAATGCTGCTACAGGTAATAACCCAACACTTACAGCATCAGGGGATGATTCAAATATAGGTATTGCTTTACAAACAAAAGGAACTGGAGTTATTCAAGCTGAAGACGCTGGTGGAACAGTTGCTGCAGTTAAAATTGCAGGAAAAGAAACTATGTGGATTCCAGCTTCTGCTATGTATGGATCAGATACTAATGGTGCTGATGCACAGCAAGTTGAAACAACAGCTACTAGACCAGATATGAAAGTTTTAGATTTTGATGCTAGCACAGCTGAATATGCACAATTTTCAATTGCGTTTCCTAAATCATGGAACGCAGGAACCGTAACTTACCAAGTTTATTGGACGCCTAGTAATACTGATACAGGAGATTGTATTTTTGGTTTACAAGGAGTTTCATGTGGCGACAGTGATACTCTTGACGTTGCTTATGGAACAGGTGTAGAAGTCACAGATGCAGGTATAGGAACAGTTGAAGATCAACAAATTACCTCAGAAAGTGGCGCAGTAACAATTACAGCAGCCGCAGTCGGAGAACAAACATACTTCCAATTATATAGAGATGCAGCCGATGGTAGTGACGATTTTACTGGTGATGCAAGAGTATTAGGAATTAGATTATTCTTCACTACGGATTTAGCGAACGACGCATAAGAGGAATAAATATGAGAGATATAAAACTAGGATCCTTTCCTAATATAAAAGGAGACAAGAAAAGAACAATTAGACCAAAAACTAAAGGTTTTGGTTATCAAGTATTAGGCTTTGGAGCTGGAGGTGCGGGTGCAAAATTCGTAACAGCTACAGGAGGTTGTATAACCACTTGTGGTGCTTATAAAATGCACACATTTAATAGTCCCGGAACCTTTTGCGTATCATGCGCAGGAGATGAAGCTGGCTCTACTAGTGTAACTTGGCTCGTAGTTGCGGGCGCAGGCGGCGGCGGAGGATCTCGTAGATATGGCGGCGGCGGTGGCGGCGCAGGAGGATTTAGAGAATCCCCTAGTGCAGCAGCAGGTTGCTACACAGCAAGTCCACTTGCAGGTGGTTGTGCCGTAGCAGTTTCAGCAACAGGTTATCCAATTACAGTTGGCGCAGGTGGCGCTTCAAGTCCAGGAACCGGTGACGGTGGATGTGGATCAGCTTCAAGCGCATTTCCAATAACTTCAGCCGGCGGTGGCGGAGGATCAAAAGGAAAAGAAGCAGGATTAGATGGCGGCTCAGGCGGTGGCGGCGGATCAGCTGACCACGGCGGTGGTATGGGACGTCCAGGAGGAACAGGAAATACTCCTCCTACAAGTCCCCCACAAGGAAATACTGGCGGTAGTGGTGCTGGAGCAACTTCATCAGGTGGAGGTGGCGGAGGCGCTACTAACACTGGTACTAATGCAACAGGTGGTCCACCAAGAGCTAAAAATGGTGGTCCAGGTGGTCAAGCAGCTACAACAGAAATTATTACAGGTGGAATAACTAAAGGCGGCGGCGGAGGCGGCGGCGGAGAACCAGCTGGTGGCCTAGGCGGCGGCGGAGGTGCAGCTAACGGTGGAAAAAATGCTGGTGCTTCTGCTCAAGCTAATAGCGGCGGCGGAGGCGGCGGCTCAGGTGGATATAGCGATAACTATCCTGGAGGTGCTGGAGGAAGTGGAGTCGTAGTGATACGATACAAATATCAATCTTAATATCATGGCACATTTTGCAAAAATTTCTGAAGAAAATGTTGTTTTACAAGTCTTAACACTTGCTGATAAAGATTGTAAAGACGAAGAAGGCACTGAAACTGAATCTATTGGTCAAGCATATCTTGAACAACATAATAATTGGCCAGCTCATCTTTGGATTAAAACTTCTTACAATACACGTGGTAATCAATATTATAGCACTAACGAAGAAGGTCTATCTGTTTTATCTGATGATCAATCAAAAGCATTTAGAGGAAACTATGCTGGCATAAGATTTATATGGGATGCGGCAAATCAAATTTTTTGGGAACCACGACCATATGGTTCTTGGGTAAAAAATACTTCAACAGCCAAATGGGAATCACCTCTCGGGGATCCCCCAGCCTTAACGGCTGAACAAGAGGCAGAAAATAAAATTTTATTTGACGCTGACAAATGCCCTAAATGGTATGAATGGAGCGAATCCGCTCATCAAGCAGATAATACCCAAGGTTGGGTTTTTGTTGACGAAAACACAGTCCTATAGTACTATTTCACATAACTAATTTATAATGAGAAAGATTCTACTATCTGAGATAGCTATTTATCATGGTCAAATTAAAATGCCTGAGTATTTTGAGATTGATCGAAAAACAATATTTCATCATATGTTACAAGAGGGGGTCACTGAAGAAATTAAGGAAACTCCTTTTTCAAGAGAATTAGATAAATTACGAGCTTATATTAGGGAACATATTTTTATTAAACATAATATTATTTTACAGGAGCTTGGTACTGAATCAGATTTTTATTTTCCCCATGAGCGTTCTAAACCTATGAACCATATGAATCCTATGAATCCAACAGAATCTCCAGATTACGTTTGTTTATATGGAGTAAATGTTGGAAAAGATTCTTGTAGAATCATAATTGAATATAATAATAATAGAATTAAAGGTTGTGTAAAAGAGATGAATTTAAATAACAATGATTTTGTTCTTTTCCCTTCAACTTTAAAATATCACATTGATAAAAATAGATCAGAACAATTAAATTCTATATTATTTATAACTTATTTAAAAAAAAAATGAACTTAAACTATTATTATTGGTATTTTAAGAGTGCTTTAACTCCTAGATTTTGTGATGAAGTAATTAAATATGGTTTATCTCACCAAGATAAATTAGCACGAACAGGTAGTTTTACTGATAAGGAATTAACTGCAGATGGAATTAAAAATTTAAAAAGAAAAAGACATTCTGACATAGTTTGGTTAGATGATAGGTGGATATATAAAGAAATACATCCTTATGTACATAAAGCAAATAACAATGCTGGTTGGAATTTTCAATGGGATAGATCAGAGTCATGTCAATTTACTAAATATAAATTAAATCAATATTATGATTGGCATTTTGATTCGTATGATAAACCATATGAAAAAGGTAAGGACCATCCTCAAACAGGAAGAATTAGAAAATTATCTATGACTTGCCAATTAACAGATGGATCAGAATATGAAGGCGGAGAGCTAGAATTTGATTTTAAAAACTATCCCCCTCATATGCGCGATGAAGCCAAACATAAAATACAATGTAAAGAAATATTGCCTAAAGGTTCTATTGTTGTATTTCCTTCATCTATTTGGCATAGAGTTAAACCGGTAACGAAAGGAACAAGATATAGTTTAGTCGTGTGGCATCTAGGCTATCCATTTAAATAATGTTATTTCCAACTTATACAGTAGATAATTTTTTTGATGATCCTTATAAAGTAGTTAAGTTTGCATCGGGTTTAGATTATAAAAAAGATCCCGAGGGCATATGGCCAGGAAAACGCACAAAGAGTATATTTCATATTGACAAAGACTTTTTTCAATTTGCAACGACTAAAATAATGCGTCTTATATATCCTGACACCTATAATCAGTTATTTTGGGAGGCATCCCTATTTTTTCAACTTGTTGATTATGGGGAAGATGTTAAAGAAGGATGGATTCATAAAGATACAACTACTCAACTATCTTCTGTAATATATTTATCACAGCATAAAGGATGTGGGACTTCTATTTATAAACCAAAATTTTTTCATAGATCCATAGATGTAGAAGCTAATAACATCAGAACAGATTATTATCTCAATAATAAAAAATTTGATAAAAAATTTTATAATGCTTTACAGAAAAATAATTCAAGATTTGAAAAAAGTTTACAGATCGACAGTTGTTTTAATAGATTAGTTCTTTATGATGGACATCAATGGCATTCAGGGGATGGTTTTTTTGATAAAGATGTCTCAGAGGGTAGATTGACTTTAGTATCTTTTATCCATCAAATTTATAGACGGGATACAGAGCAAGTAAAATTTCCCGTACCAGAAATGAAACGGACGATAGGATAACATGGAAAAACATAATTATTTTTCTACACCTATTTGGGCAGAACACAGACCAGAATATATAAAAAGTCTTAATAAGGCTTCCAATAAATATATTATTGAAGCAAAGAAAAGAAATAAAGATTATATAAAATATTATGGTGACTTTGGAACGAGCTATCATTCAACAACCTTATTACAGGATAATAATTTTTTAGATTTTAGAGAATATATTGGCAATAAGTCTTGGGAGTTTTTAGATAATATGGGATATGATATGCATAAATACACAACATTGTTTTCTGAAATGTGGGTGCAAGAGTTTGCTAAAAAAGGAGGAGGACATCATTCACCTCATGTACATTGGAACCAACATGTGTCAGGTTTTTATTTTTTAAAATGTGGACCAGACACTTCTATGCCTGTTTTTCATGAGCCTAAAACAGGAGCACGAGCAACTAAATTACATATGAAACCAGATCTTAAAGGTATTTGGCCAGGGCATGATCTAGTTCATTATAGACCTCAACCTGGCACTTTAATTATATTTCCAGGTTATATGGAGCATGAGTACAGTGTAGATTATGGTAAAACACCTTTTAGATTTATCCATTGGAATATACAAGCAGTTCCAAAACAAATGGCTAAAGATGTTTAAGATAACACATACCTCTTTTGTTCAAGATATATTTTATGCAAATTTAAATATAGATAAAAAATTATTTAACAAAATAAAAAGATATTCAGTGAAGAGATATAATGATTTAAACACAACTTTTTATGAAGCTTTACCAGAAGATTTAAGAAATGAAATACAAAATTATTTACACATGTACGTTACCGAAGTAGGAAAACTTTTGGATAAGAAAAAACATATTTTTAAAGAAGTATGGATTCAAAAATATGGAATAGCAGATTACCATAACATTCATGTACACGAGATTAAAAAGAGTGCTTATTCTTTTGTTCTGTATATTGATGGAGGTCGTAACTCAGGAGCCACTAGATTCTACAATTTAGGTTATCCCTATGTTTATTATGATCGCTATCTTGATTCAAAACCGGTACCTGGAAAATGTGTAATATTTTTTGGTGCATTGCCACATGAATCTGTTCCAGCGAGAGATAATAAAAAACTAATTGTAAGTGGAAATATTGAATACTCATGAGTTTTAAAAGTAAAAAATATACAATTGTTCGTCAAGCTATATCAAAAGATTTAGCTGGATTCTTTGCTAATTATTTTAAAATAAAAAAACAAGTTTATATTACTATGCTACAGCACCGGTATCTTTCTCCTTTTGAAAGAATGATGGGAACTTTTGAAGATAAGCAATGCTATAATACCTATTCAGTTTATGCAGATATTGCTATGGAAACTTTATTGTTAAAAATCCAACCTGTTATGGAAAAAACAACAGGTTTAAAACTAACTCCCAACTATAGCTACGCAAGAATGTATAAAAAAGGGGATCTCCTTCACAGACACAAAGATAGATTTGGTGCTGAGATTTCTGCCACGATGAATCTTGGGGGTGATCATTGGCCAATCTTCTTAGATCCGACAGGACAATCAAGTGTCAAACCTAGTGCAGAGGACTTTGTTGAAGAATCTAAAAGACTTATAAAAAATCCTAACAAAGGTCTGAAAGTAAATTTAAAACCAGGAGATATGCTGGTTTATAGTGGCTGTGAAATAGAACACTGGAGAGAGAAATTCAAAGGCAAAGAATGTATTCAAGTATTTCTTCACTATCATAATAGAAAAACACTGGGAGCTAAGGATAATATGTTTGACAAACGTCCACATCTAGGCTTACCTCCTTGGTTTAAAAAGGACGAGCCTTGGTTTAAAGAGGACGAGTGAAAAAAATAATTTTTTTATGTGGCATACCTAGAGCTGGTAATACTTTGTTTAGTTCGATTATTAATCAAAATAAAAATATAAAAGTTACCGCTAATTCTATACTTCCAGAGATTTTATATTATTTATGTGGATTAAAAAACAAGGATGTATTTCAAAATTTTCCCGATCACCAATCTTTAAACAATGTGATTGAAACAATTATAGGGAGTTATTATAAAGATTGGAAGGCAGAAGTAATCATAGACAGAGCGCCTTGGGGCACACCCGATAACTTAAATATAATAAAACAATTAATTAAAAAACCAAAATTTATTATATTAATAAGACCAGTTATTGAATGTATTGCATCTTTTGCAAAATTACAGATTGATAATGGTATTTATACTAAAGAAAATATTCACTTATATGTTGAAGAATTAATGAGCACAGAGGGTATAACTGGAAAAAACATATGGAGTATTAAAAATTTAATTAAAGAAAAAGAAGATTATAAAATATTTTCCTATGATGATTTAGTTAATAACACGGATAGGTTCTTAAAAGATTTAAGTGCCTTTATAGGATTTAAAATAAAACATTATAATGAGTTAAAGCAGTTTAATGTTAATGATGTATACTATCAGGATGGGATTGAAAATCTCCACAAAATAAGAATCGATCAAATTAAACGTCAAAAATATGATATACGTGATTATTTACCAGAAGATATAATAGAAAAATATTCCGACTATGAAATAATATGACGTTGATTTCTGGGCATAATTTAGTAAAGTAGCTTTAAAATAGGAATAATATGCTTCAGAAGATAGGATTTTTACCAGGATTTAATAAACAAAAAACGCCCACAGGAGCAGAAGCTCAATGGACGGGTGGGGAAAATGTTCGTTTTAGATATGGTACACCTGAAAAAATAGGGGGTTGGTCCTCACTCGGAGACAAGAAATTAACAGGTCCTACGCGAGCTCTTCATCATATGGTTAATAAAGAAGGTATTAAATATGCCCTCTTAGGTACTAATAGAATTTTATATGTTTATTCAGGGGGAGTTTATTATGATATACATCCTTTAACTAATCCATCAGGCACAGCAATTACCAGTGCATTTACTACTACTAATGGAGACACAACTGTTACTGTAACTTTTAGTTCCGCTCATGGTATGGTTGCTGGAGATATAATTTTATTTGGGGCTGCTTCTACTTTTTCTTCAATCACTGATTCTGTTTTTGATGATGATACTTTTTGTGAAAAAAAATTTATGGTGTTATCTGCACCTACTAATACAACTATTACTATTAATGCGGGAGCTACTGAAACTGACTCAGGAGCCACAACTTCTGGAGGAATAACTTATTATAGATACTACCACGTTGGTCCGGCTGATCAAGTTGGAGTTTACGGCTGGGGTATATCTCAGTTTGGTGGAACAGTTACCAATCCTCAAACAAACACTTTAGATGGAGCTTTAGGAGACAATGTTTATGGGACTGGAGGATCAGGAACGAGTATTACTTTAGATTCAGTAACTGGATTTCCAACAACAGGAACGAATTATATTTTAGTTGGCACGGAAGAAATTTCTTATACTGGAGTTTCAGGAAGTGATCTAACAGGAATAAGCAGAGCTGCTCGAGGAACAACAAGAGCCGCCCACTCTGATGGAGCCACGGTTACTAATTATAGTGACTATGCTGCATGGGGCCAAGCAGCAGCTTCAACTGATAAAGTTGCTGAACCAGGTTTATGGTCATTAGATAATTTAGGTACTACGGCTATTGCTTTAATTTGTAATGGAGCTGTATTTGAATGGGATGCAGATGCATCCAATGCAACAGCCACACGAGCAACCATCATATCGGGAGCACCCACAGCTTCTAGAGATATGATTGTATCAACCCCTGATCGTCACTTAGTTTTATTTGGAACAGAAACAACAATTGGAACAACATCAACACAAGATGATATGTTTATAAGATTCTCTTCTCAGGAGGATATCAACACTTGGGCACCTACTGCAATCAATAGCGCTGGCACACAAAGACTGGCTGCCGGCTCACGGATCATGGGAGCTAAGTTAGGGAGAAATACAATTTACGTATGGACAGATACCTCATTATTTACCATGCGTTTTGTAGGTCAGCCCTTTACTTTTGCCTATGAGCAAGTAGGGACCAATTGTGGATTGATTGGAAAAAATGCATCGATTGAGGTTGATGGTGCTGCGTACTGGATGTCTGAAAATGGTTTCTTTAGATTTACAGGTAAGCTAGAATCCTTAGACTGTTTAGTAGAAGACTATGTTTATGATGATTTAAATAAAACTTCTAATCAAATGATTTATTGTGGATTAAATAACTTGTTTGGGGAAGTATTGTGGTTCTATCCTACTTCAGATTCTAATGTTAATAATAGATGTGTCATATACAGTTATTTAGATTCAACAATCAATAGACCTATTTGGTACACAAATGCTAATTCTCTTTTTCCAAGAACGGCGTGGATCGACTCATCTATTTTTGGTTTACCTCATGCCGCTAATTATGATGCCGATACAGATACATCTTTTGATGTGACTGGAAACAGTGATGGAGTTACTTATTACTATGAGCATGAAACAGGAGTTAATCAAGTTCAAATAGGAACAACAGCAGCTATTCCTGCTAATATATTATCGGGAGATTTTGACATTACTCAAGATCAAAAACAGGGAATTACATTTAGAGGAGATGGGGAATATATAATGAGAGTAAGTAGATTTTTGCCAGACTTTCTAACTCAGGCAGGGAATACTATTGTTGAATTAGACTTAAGAGATTTTCCAAATGACACAGCAGCTAGTTCATCACTAGGACCATTTACAATTACATCTTCTACCAAGTATCAATCGTGTAGAGCAAGAGGTAGATCGGTTGCTGTTAAAATATCTAATACTGCAGTAGATTCTAATTGGAAATTAGGAACTTTTAGGTTAGATGTACATGCAGGAGGAAGACGATAATGCCTTTCAAATCAGAGAAGCAAAGAAGATACCTATGGGCCAACGAACCAGAGATCGCAAGAGACTGGACCGATACTTATGGAAGTAGAATACAAGCAAATCTTGGAGGAATCATGAGACTTGCTCTTGCTTTTGGTGGCCATCCAGGTGCATCACACGAGGGAGTTGGATCAGGTCAAACTACTGGGGATTCAACTGGATTCGATGGGAGGAACGATGCAAGAGGACAACATATTCAAAATCAAATAAAAGCACAAGTTTCAATGTTGGGAGCACCTCCAGGAAGGAGTACAAGCACTGGGCACACTCCTACGCCAAAAGGTTTTTTAGGAAGAGTAGGAACAGGTATAAAAAATTATATTACGAGTGGTGGATTATTTGGTATAGGTATGAGAGGAATAAAAGATGTTTTTGGTAAATTTGGCACTGGTTGGGATTCTTCTATGGGTCCCCGAGAAGATATGGGATACAATCCAACTCAAAACAATCCATTTAGTGGTCCTGATAGAGGAGACAAACCATACATTCCATCTCTATATAACTGGGATGATCTTTATGCTCAGAATGTAATGGAGGAAGATGGTTTAGATATAGATACATCCACCGGTAATATGCAAGATTGGTCTCAAA
>Ga0208299_1001486_pt1 | contig 17431 bp, 26 predicted proteins | sample 15_taG_FD_184089 | JGI IMG/M metagenome (GOLD analysis project Ga0208299, IMG submission 184089) | Marine viral communities from the Subarctic Pacific Ocean - 15_ETSP_OMZ_AT15312 metaG (SPAdes) (version 2) | ecosystem: Environmental > Aquatic > Marine > Oceanic | place: Pacific Ocean | collected...
AAGAAGATAACACCTTATTAGAAATGTCTTTTTTAGATCATACTGGTAGTGATTTTGTAATTCAGGAAGACAAAAAACACTTACAAAAAATGGAACGTGGTAACTACCTTTTACGACAGGGTGTTAAAACGATGTATGAAGATATAAAACCTAACGATACTATAATAATCAGAAAAACCCAACCTAAAGGAAAGGTTTTTGGTATCCAATTGTTTGAAGGCATACATAAAAGTACAGGAAAAAAGGTACTAATATCTAATGAAGACTTACTCAAAATTTATTAATCAAGCCCTATCTGAAGCGGCACCAACTAATTACAGTACCAGTGGTAAATCTGGTACTTCTTCAAGTGAGTATGGTGGCACAATGATGGGGTTACATACCCAATTTCATGGTTCAAAACCTACCATTGGAAAATATGGTATTCAGAATTTGTATTCTTTTTATGCTGAAAAGAAAGCAATAGACCGCAACAAAGAATATAGAGAATATATAGAAGCGATTTACGGTAAAAACTCACTGTCTTACCAAGAAACGCTTGATGATGCTGATAACACTTTTAATACAAGTAGTTCACCATTTAGTGACCCAGTATTTCACCATGATAGAGGTCATAATGACCCAGAAGGTGATGGTAATGATGGTGATGGTGACAGTCGATCTGTAGATTATCATGACCCATGGCAAAATGAAGGCCCAGACAAAGATTATGGTCAAGGTGGTCATGATGACATAGGTGGCGGTTGGGATGAATATTATGAGTGGTTAAAATGTGCATCAGACCCGAATTGTGACCAAGGCCCACATCTACAACTCATTGGCGAGTTACCGTGTCCACCATATTGTGATAATGATGACATTACGCCATGTCTAAGACCACCTTGTTATGACAGACCAGACCCACCAGACCCACCAGACTGTATTTGGGGTGTGAGCCACGATGGTGACTGTGTAGAACCACCAGACCCAGATATAAACCCATGTGAACCTTGGCCTGAATGTGCAGAACCAGACCTAGATTTAAACCCATGTGAACCTTGGCCTTCATGTGCAGAAGATGTATACGACGACACATCCTTCCATGCATGTGAACCTTGGCCTTCATGTGCAGAACCAGACCCAGATATAAACCCATGTGAACCTTGGCCTTCATGTGCAGAACCAGACCCAGAAATAAATCCATGTGAACCTTGGCCTTCATGTGCAGAAGATGACGACGATGCTGATATTCATGCATGTGAACCTTGGCCTGCTTGTGCAGGTTCGGATACACCAATTTGGGACAGAACAGATGGGCCTTCAGGTGGTGATTTAATGCATTGTGTAAATCCACCATGCGATTATAACGATTTACCCATTATGGTACAGCAGTGGGATGTAGTAGGTAAAACAGGCGGCTATGCAACTATGCAACCGATAAATTACAGCGATTTCTTAAAAAATATTAACGATTCTGTTGACAACACTATCATTAGAGGTTGGGAAAAAGAATCAACAGAAGTTATCAATGAAGCAGAACCTATTAGGTGGAGTGAATTAGACAAATCAGAACGAGAAGACTTTGCAAAAGAAGCAGGTCTACCAAAAACGATTGCTAGAGATACTTGGAAAAAATTAAACTCCAAAGCAAAGACAAAACTTAGTCAACTGATTAAAAAGACAACTGACGGTGAGTTTGAACTTATTGAAAAACTCACACCTGCTCAAGCAGAAAAGAAAGAAGAAATCGTTCTTTCAATGAAGAAAAAGAAGAAGGAATTCCAAGAACGTTATGGTGACGAATGGGAAAGTGTGATGCATGCGACTGCTACTAAGATAGCAAAAAATGAATCACTTAGTGAAGCAATCGTTCGTGGTGATAGAAACGCAGGAATGCCAACAGGTGCAGACCGTGGTAGCGAAGAAAAACCACTAATGAAATGGTTGACTGAACTAGAAAGAGAACTAAAGAAAATACGTTCTTCTTATGACGAGGCAGATGCGGATGTTGCTATTTGGTTATACCAAGAAGGTAAAAACCCTAAAGAAACTGCAAAAGTCCTTGCTAGCAGAAAAGAACCAGTTGGGTTCTCTAAGGAATCCGTTAACGAATGGGGAACATCATACGACCAAGACGCATATTATGCAGCCAATAAGAAAAAGTGGGAAAAAGATGCAGATGCAAAAACCAGACAACAACATAAAGATGTTAATACTAGAACAAAAGCACTTAAAAAAGTAAAGAAGTCTGGTTGGGACGGATTGAGTAAAAAAGAAAGAGAAGTAATTTTAGACGGTGCTTATTTACTAAGAGCAGATGCATCCAAAAAATGGGGAAAACTTAACCCACGTGTAAGAATGTCCCTTACCAAAAATTATGGTATTAAAGAATCAGTAGATGCAACACGTTATACACGTGTACACGGTAAAGCACCACGTGGTACAGGACTTTGGATGTTTACAATCCATCCAGGCGGTGTTGATTTCGATAAGCATAAAGAAGGCAAAGACTATGTTAAAGTCAACGACAGTTATGCAGTGGCTGCTAAGAAAGCAGAAAAAATGCTTAAAAGTAAAAAACTGTTTGTTACTGAATCCGTTGAACATGGAGAATCATCCCTATATGAAACACGAATGCTAGGTAGACAAGTTTCTAAAAAAGGTGATTATGCAGTCATTGGAAAAAACAATATTATTCTTTTTATTGGCAATAAGAAAGAAGTAGATAAAGAATTTAAAACAACTTTCAATAAAGGTGTGGGGTGGTTCGGCGGTGCCCGTATTGCTGAAATTCCTTCAGGAACAAAGGTCGGTAGAAAACTCAAAGAATCATCCCTATATGAAACACGAATGTTAGGTAAACAAGTTATCGTCCAAGGTAAAAGTGGAGTTGCTACAAAATACTTGGGTAACGAACACGGTGCAGAGATGTATGAAGTTGAACTTGAAGACGGTACAGTAGTTAAATCCCCTGCTACAGAGATGGAAACAGCCGGAATTAGTGAAGAATTTGATGTTAAAGCATTTATCGAAAAAATCAAGAAAACGTTTAAAATGCGGGACTTCGATAAAAGCGAACGCAAACGTGCAAAAAGATTGAAAAAAGCCGCAAGACATTATAGTAAAAATATACTAGGTCTACATGCTTCATTTGACCCACTGAGTGAAGCAAAGAAAGATGCATGGTTGCAAATAACAGACATCTATCATAACCATAGTGCTGAAAAAGTGCATGGTATACTAGTTGACGCACAAACTGCACAACTTTTGAACAAGGTTTATGATTCATTAAAAGACCGAAAGAACAAGAAGTCGTTCATTAATGCTATAAACAAAGACCGCAAAGGTCTTCAAACGATGGTAGATTTTTCTTGGAAAATGATTAAAAAAGAATCCGTTGAACTTGGTGAGAAGGTTGATTGGGGGAAAATGTATGGGTATATTGCAACCTACAAGGGCAAAGAGTTAAGAATTAAAAAAAATGAGGCAGATGGAATTTTCGCCGCAAAACGATTTGCACGAAGACATTTTAAGATTCACCCAGCAGACTATAACAAGTTGACAGTCGAACCTGCGATGAAAGAATCCGTTGAACTGGATGAAAAATTTACGATTGTCGGTTATGACAAAAAAGGTAAAGAACTATCTGGTGGTGGACATACAGCACTCGGAATGAGAGATGCTGAATCGGCCGCAAAAAGTTTAGTGAATAACTTCGGTGCTGTTAAGGTTGAAATTAAAGAACGTGGTAAAGTTGTGAAAACACTTAGTGAAGCACGAACAAAAGATGCTATCTTGGTTGTGTTTGATTCAATCGAAAAATTGTCACAAAAACATAAGTCGACCATAGATAATATAATAAAAGATACCAAACTGGACAAAGAATTTGTACAAGGTGCAATAGATTTTTGGTTGGATGATAAGAAAATCAAAAAGATGGGTTCTGGAAGTAGAACTCACTATATGATTAAAGAAGATGCCCCCGCCGGCAACGTTGGTGGTGTTTCAGGTATGACACCAGACACTGTAGGTGTTGATAAGAAAAAGAAGAAAAAGAAGAAAAAGCGATTTGACCCAGTTTTATTTGATAACACCTTAAGACGAGATGAAGAAAAAGCCGATGATTTTCTAGACGATGATGACTTAGGAGAATCAGTTAGTTATAGTGCAGAAATGGTAGATACCTACAAAGGTCATCCAGTCTTTAGAGTTTCAGAAGCAGAATTTGATAATTGTAACAAAAAACGAGATAAAGGTGAAAGATGGAACAAATTCTTTGAAGGAGAGTCAGAAACTGGTAGCAAAGTAAGACGATACTCTTTAAGAAATCCAAATAAACCACTTTACGTTCAGAATGAAAAGACTGGTGAAATCAAGAAACTTCGTCGAAGGATGAACGACCAAAGACTTAAGCACAACAAAAAGAAGGTATTAAAGTAATGGCAAATATTAACAAAGAAAAACTATTAAAACAATTGACTGAAGGTGGTGTTGATACTTGTCCACCATGTTGTCCAACGTGTCCAGGCGACTGTGCGGGTCTTGTTGGACAACCTGCCCTTGACTGTGTAATTAATAACTGGTCCGAAGACGGAGAACCTTGCACTGATCCTTGCGATGGTGACTATAACGGTGATGGTGTTGTTGATGTCAATGACCTCCTTCATGTTCTTGACAATTGGCCACAAGATGATCCCATGCCACCACCACCAATAGCCTCAGTATTGAGTGCAATTAAACAACGTGGTAAACCAACCTTGTCACGCAGTAATGAATCTTGGTTACCTAACACTAATGAATGGTTCATCCCCAATGGTTGGCAGGACCCAGACACTGGTTGGTTCTGGAAGAACGGAAGGTGGTGGCCACCACGGAAGAACCCTGACGATGAATTAGACCCAAACTATGAATTACCACTAAACCCAAGGCAACCTACACATGGTCCTGGCCCAGTGGAACGCACCGAATCTTGGTTACCTAACACTAGCAAATCAATGTTTCCAGACACTTGGAAAAAAAACCTTGCAAAGTCTGTAAATGAACATTGGCCTGATGATAGTTGGGGGCAGCATAGTCATAAAGACAGAACAACCCATCTTCCACTTCCAAAAAAAGAAAAATTTGAATATGAAACGATTGCTGACTGGTGGTGGAATAAGGTTTGGGACCAAGAAAACCTCATCGACAATTTGCCGGGATTCCCAACATTCGGAAATGTGCCTGTAAAAGCAGAATCCACACAACGTCCTACCGATGCACAATTAACTGAAACAGCACCCGGCGCACATCCACCGTTTAAATACCCGCCCGTAGGGGACAATATGCAAGGAGGTATGGGTGTCCTGCAACACGCACACGAAACCGACCCGACCAAGCGTAAACTTACCGAACGTGAGATCAACTTGATTTTAGACTGGTTAGCGTTGCAAATGGTAACATGACCACATGACCCTACAAAACAGACAATATTATAATAGTATCCAAGGTCTGGTTGAAACAGACACACCTGTTACCGCAGAACGCGAGAAAGATGGTACGACAACTATCAAAATACCATGGCCAGATACACCAGAAGGTCGAAAAATGCAAGAATTCTTTATTCGGCGTGCGATGGAGATAGCCGCTAAACACTTGGGGTTGTTCAATTTAACACCATGACCCTACAAAACAGACAATATTATAATAGTATCCAAGGTCTTGAAGAAGCAAGAGAGAAAACGCTTACTGTATTGTTTAAGACAGACGAGCAGATGATGGAACGGATATATGAAAGAGATCTGAAACTAAAATTTAGGAAACTTTATAAGTCTACTAATTATGTAAAAAAAGGAAACTTTCGAGGTTTTGAAGTTGTGTTCAAAGGTGAAGTAAAAGAATTAGTAAAAGTAACGAAATATATTGAGAAATTGGATAGAAAAAATAAAATATATGATAGCAAGGTGTTTTCATAATCATGAATTCACCACTACTAGTTACATTGACAATATTATTAATAGCAGCAACAACAACTGTTGCTCAAAATCTGGAGGTAAATAATGAAAAACATAATGACCGCAATGCTGTTCACAGGGCTGACAGTGATAACAAGCGGATGCGAGATGTTCCAAGAAGTGACTGGAGAGGCGCCAGCGAACACATCGAGTACAGTCGTCGACAGTGTACGAGAGCAGAAGGAACAAACGGACGAAATCACGAACGCATCAGAAGTGATTGGAAACGACTTGGAAAAGATAGACGACCAAGCGAATTCAATTCTGAACGACATCGCACTCGTACCAGAGGACAAAAACTACAACATAGACCCGACTCTAGAGAGCATCGAGGATTCCGCAGAAACAATCAAGGAAACCGTGGACAACTCTCAAAAAGAGCAAATCAGAATAGACGAATCTCTAGAAGATTTGGAGCAAGCAAACAGCAGGGTTGCAGCCGCTGTGGGTCAGATAGAAGAACTAGAGGATTTGGTCAAAGAGTACGAACAGTCCGATAGGGAAGTTCGGAAAGAAGCACTGGAAAACCTATACGAAAATATCGCACTGTTCTTTACGGTTGGTTTTGCACTAATCGTGGGTGGTGTGTTTATAATGTTTTGGGTAAGCAGAAAACTCGGTGGAACGATACTAGCAATTGGATTCCTTACTGTAGGTTTCGCAACCGCAAGTCAATATTATCTTGAAGAAATGGCTCAAGTTGGTCTGTATATCTTTATTGGTGGATTTTTACTAACTGCTGTTATTGTTGGATTTATGCTACTCAATGGAAAACATAATGAAAAAGCACTATATGAAATCGTTGAACTTATTGAAGAGATGAAAGAACACCTTAGCGATGAAGAGCGGAAAGAAATCTTTGGACGAGATGGATTTGCTAGCCGTCTTACAAGTCCTATGACTAAGAAGATAATATCACAAATTAAAATCAAAAATGGTTTTAAAAATCTAAAAAGGACTAAATAGTTTGAAGTAGCCACTAATAGGAGAGAAGCACGTATGTTAAATTCAAACGAAGATAAAAAATTCCAAAGTTTAGTAGATTCAGTCAGACAGATGATGTCTAATGAAGAAGAGTCTATCTCGGAAGATAAACCTAAACAGCAGTTAACCCCTCTGACAGAAGATGACGGTGGTGACGGTGGTGACTCTGGTTATAGTTGGGCAGACTATTGGGCTATAATCAAAACGATGGCACCGATAATTGGCAATATTATTACCGATCGTATTAACCGAGAAAGAGAACTGCAATTATTGAACGCTCAGTGTGATCAGGGTATTGCAGGCGCATGTCGGGCGGCAAATGACCTCGCTTGCGAAATGGGATTGCAGTGGTGTGAAACTGAAGAAGAATTTTGTGAATCTCATCCAAATGACCCAGCCTGTGCTCCCGACGAAGAAGAAGACGTAAAGCCAGAACTTGAAATCCCTCCACGGACGCCGACAATCGATCCTGAGGGGGGACCAGTTCCAGACTGGGGTGTATAATGAAAGACCACGTATGTTAAATTCAAACGAAGATAAAAAATTCCAAAGTTTAGTTGATTCAATCAGACGAATGATGTCTGGTGAGAATATCAATGAAATACTTACAGAAAAACGTCCACAACATCCAAAAATCGGATATTCAAAAATTATGAAAGGCCTTCGTGATTCGCAGGGGCCATTCGTAGTTGTTGCAGTAAGAAGGGGTAAGGTAGTTTCTCAAACGAAACCAATCAAACTGGTAAAACTTCTTCCCATTGAAGTAAATGATATGTTTGATGCCCATCCCCTTGCAACAATCGGTATTGAAAGTAAAGATGGTAAAATGTTGAATACCTTCAACGAATCCGTTGAATTGGATGAAGTTCGTAATCTGTATGAAAATACCGACATGTGGGCACTGGCTGAATTAATTAAACACTTGCACACCCTTATGGACTGGGAAAATGCATTTGGTGTGGACCGACCAATCTGGAATCCAGACACTGGAGAGTATTGGCCAGTACCGAGGTTGAGTCCTGCAGAGGAAAGAGCAGCCTCTGAAAAGGCTCTCAGGTCTGTCGCAGGTGAGGACTCAGTTTTCGAATCCAATCAACATCCTATTACTGATAAACAACTAACCGAAGCAATGATGGTGTTGAATGAAACAAAGGGAGGCGGCGACGGTGAATACTATAAGTATCTGGTGGCATGGACAATAGGGAGTTGGTTAATGCCGCAACTACCATTGATATTGGCCATGGCAATCGCGAAAGGTAAAGACTTAAATACAGACAAACCCACAGTATATCCATTGGGTTCTGGTAGACCCGAAAACCCATATAGCGGCACACCGTTTCCAAACAAGATGTAAAATTAAGTTGAAAAATAATAATACTTACAGATGAAGTAGGAATCCACAATATCAGTCACTGGGTTACCTACTTTTTCTCTATTTGGAATCATTATTTCTTTTAGGTCGATACCAGTTTCTTTCAACCAAGCATCGTACATATCTTCTTTGGTTGCGTTTCCTTTACCAGTAGCAAATTTTTTAACCACTGATGGAGAGTAGACATCGAAGGGTGTATTTGATTCCCAAAGTTTATGTTTTAATAAACCTGTATTTTCTGCAACTTGGAACACACGACCAGTTGCGTTGAATGCGTATCCCTCAATTGCTACAAAATCGAACTTGAAACAATGTTGAATCGCCCAATGAGATATCATCTCAAAGCGTTCTTCGTCTGATTTATGTTTTTTGGGTTGCAGTGCTCCATGGAATTCACCATGTTCACCGAATTTTTTCGCAAGTTTCTTAACAGATGTTAAATAGTAAAACCCGCAATTGCGAAAGTCCCACCTTTTACCAGTGTGAGTACACACCGCAGGTGATGTCATACTGTAATCTATGCCGGCTATCCGCATACTTTATTTATTAGACATAGTTTAAATTGTCAAGAGGAGTCGCCCGAACCAAAGTCCGGCATAAAAACCAACAACAATAACAACGCCAGTCCCAATACGCTTTGTAACACTACCTTCCATCCTTAATAACTTAATAACTCTGTTCCATCTCTTCATTCAATATCTCCATTTCTATCCAGTCTAAATGTTTAGCGACAATAACTGCTGAACACTCTGTTACCTCGCCATAACCCTTATAATTTTCTAATATAGTAAACGTGCTTATAACACCAACTAAGTACTCACTATCACCAAACTCAGTAAAAACCCCACCACCGCTATCACCAAACCAAACTGATACAGGTCTTGGGATAAATTTCATTACTTTTGGTTGTTCTATTACTGTACCAAAATATCTGAATACACCAAACTTGCTGTATTTTTTATAACCGAATGAAAAACCAACGGTTGTTATTGGTTGGTGTCGTTCCATCCATTCAGTACAACCCATTTTTGCAGGTTGATATTTTGAATCACACTCAAGAAAGATGAGTCCTATATCATTAGTTACTCGACCCAATGCACTGCTGTAATGGGGATGCAACACCATCTTTCGGACAGCAATTTTTTCATCACCGAAGTCTACCGAAACGATTGAATCATCATCTATACAATGACCTGCCGTTAGAACTACATTGGGCCGAATAAGTGTTCCGCTACCGATTAAATTACCATCCGAATCATGTAAACTGCAAACCGATTTATACGGCTCATCGTCGCCTTGCGTTACCCTGTTGAACCATTCTGACATTGGGTCATCAATAGTATCAACAGAAGTAACAGTGTTGTTTGTTTCTGGTAGTGCGGGAGAGGAAACTAAATCGGATGTTTTGACACATCCTAGTAGACATAACAAAAGAACTGAGAGATATTTAGTTGTTCCTAACACATAATTATTTATAAGCCGCGGCACTTTCGGGCGCCGTTAGTTTATCCACTTCTTCCTTTGTAAACCTTCTACCCACTATCCAAAAACATGTTTTTTCTTTTTCTGTGTCGATGTTTTCTCTCATCCATTTATGTGCTTTACCTTCATAAATGTCGTCTAAGACCACACCATCAAAACTTTCCCATACAGATTTTGAATATGGATATTTGGTCAAAACAATCTCGTAATCGTCAAAATCTATGACTTCCTCAGGGAATTTTTCATACTTGAATCTATCTAAATGTGCGTTAATGCTCTTTGTCCTATCACAAAACGCAACACCCACAATCCGTTTTACTTTTTTGTTGTATTTTTTCAACCCACGAATGATACCCGCAAATTGGATGCCACTTCCAACTGGAACTACCAAGTTGTCCAACTCGTCAGGTATGTTTGCAACTTGGTCGGTTACACCGTCAAAGATTGCCTCTGGATTTGACTCAAGAGAGATAGCAAATTTAATCAGTTTGTATCCGTTAAGTGCGATGATTTTCTTTTTAGCACCTGCATCTATCGCTGATGTCATACCATGACCCGCAACAATTTGGATATCAGCACCATAGAATTTGCTCAACCTCATAATATGGTGGTTGTATAGGGTGTCGGGTTTAGTCCCACCTACCGCAATAATGCATTTGAATCCATGTTCCTGTGCAACCTTTGCAATGATTGCTGATTGAGGGCTGTGCACAGAACTTGCAGTAACTACTCCACCATTGTGGTTATCTCTAATGTCATCGTGGATTTCATCGAAGAGTTGGACAGCCTGTCTAACTTTACCACCGTTTACATTGTCGCTTCCAAAAGGGGTATAAAGGTCATCCCGCTTGTAGAAAATATTGTTATAACGCTCAATCGGGGTAACATCCATATGGTATTTATTAAAACGGTCCTAAACTATCAAGATACCCCTTTCCTGATATCGAGAAGGGGGTATCGGCATGAGAGGGGCAGGAATATATCTCCCTTGTACAGGCGAATATTGTGGCGACCCAGAGGGTTCTGAACCCAAAAAGGTGCAAGGGAAACCAAAGGAGAAACTCTCGTATATAGCCTGACACCATAAACCCCTAACGGCAATATCTAGAAGGTTGACACTGACAATGTATTGTCAGTGGGGTATTTTATGCGTGGATTGACAGAAGCCTCTCGGCATGGTATAATACACATTGGAAACAACACCTCGAATCATATAGGAGATATTCGAAAAATGGCTACTAACAAAACAATCCAACGAAAAAATGACTTCCTTGAAGCAATGCGTACCGCAGGTATGGGTGCAGAAGTAACTCGTCAAGACTTGCTTGACCTTTGTGCTTCAACAGGGATTTATAATGTAATCCCATCATGGATTACCCACGACAAAACTCGTCGCACTAGCGATAGAAATGTTTTTGCAATGCATGAGTTGGGTTATGTCGCTCCTAATTCAGAAGTTGCTCCCGCTCCTGTACAACAGGTGGAAAATCGCATTGAGCGTGGTCCCGAAGTTGTGCAGGGTGCGGTTGAGCAACCTGTTCTCACTACCGCATCGATGATTATGGGTATGACTGGTGGTGAACGAGATACTCTCATTCCTGAAAAAATCAGCACATATGTTCCATGGGGTAACTTCAAAGATGTTGCACAAATCGTGAAAGCACGAATTTTTTACCCTTGCTTTGTGACTGGTCTTTCAGGTAATGGTAAGACTACCATGATTGAGCAAGTATGTGCTAAAGCGAAACGTGACTGTTATCGTGTGAATATCACTAAACAAACTGACGAAGATGACCTACTAGGTGGATTCCGCTTAATCAACGGTAACACAGTGTGGCAAGACGGCCCAGTTGTTTCCGCTATGAAAAATGGTGGTGTCCTTCTTCTTGACGAAGTTGACCTTGCATCACACAATGTAATGTGCTTGCAACCTGTCCTTGAAGGTAAAGGTGTTTTCCTTAAGAAAATCGGTGAATGGGTAACACCTGCAGCCGGTTTCACAGTGTTCGCAACTGCTAATACTAAAGGTAAAGGTAGCGATGATGGTCGCTTCATCGGTACTAGCGTTATGAACGAAGCATTCCTTGACCGATTCCCTGTAACACTTGAGCAAGAATATGCTCCTCAAAACACTGAGGAAAAAATCCTTCGCAAAGCGATGGAAGCAGTTGATATCGACGATACTGACTTCGCAAAGCACCTAACCAAATGGGCAGGTATCATCCGCAAGTCATTCTATGAAGGTGGAGTTGATGAAATCATCTCGACTCGTCGCCTCGTGGACATCGTGAAAGCACTCGCAATCTTTGGTGGTAATAAACCCAAAGCACTCGCAATGTGCCTCGCTCGATTCGATGATGACACCAAGCAAGGTTTCATGGACTTGTACGACAAGGTTGATGGTGATGTTGACCTTCACAATGTAGCAGACACCGAAACAACAACAGAGGATTCAAACTCATGCCCATTTTAATGTACGACGATTTCGATACTCAGATTCAATGCGAAGAGATGGAAGGGTTTATCCCCACAGAGGAGGACTACCAAGAATGTATATCTTGAGCCACCCACACACACTTGAGTTATTTTCATTTAAGATTTTGCATTCTGATTTGGTTCAAGTCAAAAAAGACGGTCAACCATATCGAGAAGAACAGTGGCATGTGCCACACGATGAAAGAAATGGAATGTACTCTTCGCGAATTGCTCGTAAAATCTGGGAAGCACTAACATCACAAGGATTTGAAAAACAATGAAAACACATGAAATAAAAACATTTAGAAAAACGTACAAACAATACATCAAGCCTTGCGTATTTGATGGTTACAAACTCGCTGTCCTCTTTGACGAAAAAGATAGTGTAAAACAACACGGTGCTAGGTGGGATGGTGATGCTGAACATTGGTGGATGCCAAAAAATAAACTTACTGATGAAGTTCAAGATTCAAATAGTGCTTTAGTCATTGACTGGTTGAACGCCAATCACATGATTGTCGGTCAATACTGCCGTTACGGTGGTGATAACGCAGATGCGGGATATATTATACAAAATGGTACACCTAAGGTATATTCCATTATGAAAAATAATAATGTGATAGATATTGCTTGGTATCCAGAATATGATGCAGTAAAATTCAGTGGTGGTGAGCAAAGTTCAAGCGGCGCATGGAAAACTATTGAAAAAGGTAGAGAATTTTGGGATTCTCTAATACAAGGTGGATATAACCGTATGCATGGGACACACCCAGAAAATGTTTGAAGAAATTATCAGATATGCCTTAGTACTGCTTTTGGTAGGGACATTCATATACTATGCTTTAACTGATGGGGGTAATGAATGATACATAGGCCTTGCGATTCTTGTGGAGAAATAGATTCAGTAGACTTTATGATTAAAGTAGATGATAATATATTTTGTGAGGAATGCTACGAAGAAAATGAAAAAGCCACTTGACATGCCACAGCCGTTGTGGTATAATACACGTTTGAGAAAGCCTCAGTGGGGCTAAACAAAGACCGTTTCTAGAACATAAAGGAAGAAACAATGGATATGAAAAGTAAATATAGTATTAATAATTACGATATGAGCAAAGTTAGTGCAGATTGGGTTTATAATAACCTGACAGAAGCACGAAAGGCATATGTCGACAGAATTGTTGAACATGCCCCAGACCTTGGTATTGACCTTGAAGAAATGACATTTTCACGAAAACAACTTCGTTTAGTGTCGCTCAGTTTTAAAGACAATGACGATGTACCAAACTGGATTGTGAAAGACCACGACAGACGAGCAATGCAAGGTGTATATATTATACCTGAAGTTGTTGAACAGTCCACTGGTGTATCACCTATAAACACTGTGTTAACCACCGATAATTTAGACTCTAGTGAATTGGGTGATGATGACACGGTTTTTGAATTAGAACCAGAAATGGTGGTTAGTGGTGTTAATTATGATGGTACAGAACTTTAATCCAAGGAAGGGTCATGACACAATGTTTACCAAAAGTACATTTGAATTGTCAAATGCAGTTGAATCACTGATTGAACTTGCAAACGCTATTGAAAGTGGTCATATGCATGACCTACCTATCGAACAACGACTAAATGCAATATATGCAGGTTGTTCAGTAATTAATTGTATAACTAAACAAAGCCCTGATATTTTTACTGACGAAGAGCAGGCGCTTGTAATTAATACCCGCAGTTTATTAAAGTCAGAGATGGTTGAGATTGGTATTGGTAGTTAAACGTTGTGTATCGCCCTTTATCAGAGCATATTGAAGACAGACTGAGTGAGTTGTTCTGTGAAGAATATCAAGTGCATGGTACATACGAAAGAACTGTAGAGTGGGAAGAATACAAATCCGATTTTGCAGAGTTTATGGTAAAAAAATTTAAAGGTAAGCATAAAGACATGCCACCGAAAGACTGGAGATAACAATTAATATATTAAATAACAAATTTGGTTCAGTGATATTATCTTTTCCTTCACGTAAGAAAAGGTCAGAATTTTTTTCAACAAATTGTCTTGAAAAATACGGTGTTTCTGAAAAAACATTAGACACAGATACAGACTGTGCTATTGATGATATTAAGGTAGTTGATCTTGCAAAAATTATAGCATTTGCTAAAGACAGGTTTGGAGCAAAACACCACCTAAACTGTGGTGGTAATAACTTAACAGATTGTAACACTCATGAAAAAAAATGTGGTAGTATTTGTGATTACTGCCAGTACATGGAGTTTGGTTAATACATGACAGTACGAAAGAAAACAAAAAAAACCATCAACCGTTCTGGTATTGACAGACGGTTGAAAAGTGGTATATGTGAGGTAAAATACCTAGATGATGACGGAAACACTCAAACAGTTTCAGTCACTCTTAAAAAATGGCATATAAACCCTGATAACATGGGTGACTGGGTAGACCATGATTATAAAGTCGGTTATATTGTTGTTTGGGATATGATTAAGATTGGTTGGATTCAAATTCCTATAAATAAGATAACATTTTTTGAACAATTGACAGGAGTAGCAAGAACATGAGTTATAGCATTGGTGATAAAGTGGTAGAAAAACAGTCAAGAAGAATTGGTAAAGTTATTGACTTAGTTGAAGAGTTTGATAATGAAGGTAATGAAACATATCATGCTGTAAAAATTCAATTCGAAGACGGTCAAGCAGACTGGATTCCAAACAGTAATGTAACAGTAATGTTACTGGAGAATGGCTAAATCAAGGAGCATAGTTTCTCCATAAATAGTATTGGAGAGAAAATGTCAGGTAACCCAGAAAAAAAGAAAAAAGAACGCAAGTGGGCCGAACCAGAGGACAAGGTAAAGTGGTTATTAGACATTATTGAAGCGGGGGAAGCAGTGGTAAAAGCATATGAAGGATACTTGTTAAATAAAGTAGACCACTTAGAGTTAGCAAAGGTCATGACCGTTTTGCACGACCTCCTACCAATGTCAATAAACGAGCATTATAATGATGAAGAAGATATTAGCGAAGAAGAATAGTTGACGTAAATTAGCCATTGTGGTATAATACACGTTCGTAAAGAGGACACTACAATCTACCGATGGGTTGAGTGTCTGATAAAGTGAAGCATCGGAACAAGGAGAACTGAATTATGGCAATGCCAACAGTTTCTACACGAAGGAAGGTAATCAATTACCTAACTAACTCTAACAATGGTCTTACCGCTTCTGAAGCAAAAAACCGTTACGGAATCAAACGACTTGCAACAGTTATGCATTACATCAAGGCTCAACTTGAATCAAATGGTAATTGGGAAGTCGTTACAGAAACCACAGCACGTGGTAACACTCGATATTTTATCAATGACGTTCATCCAAACCGTATGTACGGTTTTGACCGAACTGGTAAACGAGTACTCGCTACTGCATAACCATTCGTTCTTGTGGAAAAGTAGAGGCATTTGGTGACCCTAATACCCCGAAGCGGGTTGTGCGGTGAAGATGATGTAAGATTCATTACCACTTTACACTGTGGGGCCTCGCAGTGAGAACGATAACCGATGAAAGACCCTTTGCTTATCCTGCGTTCGATACAGTCGCAGTTGCAAGGGGTCTTCGTCTTATATAAATAATGTATGGTTTCTAAAGATTATGATATAGTTGAGGTGATTTGGACTGACGCCGAAGAAATAGGTGATACTGGTTGGAATAACCTTAAATCTCAACTTCGTGATGCTAAAAAACCCTGTCCAGTTATGAAATCTGTTGGATACCTAGTGTATCAAGATGATAAACAGTTATCTTTATTATCTACAGTAGGTAAAGACCTAGCATCTACACTGGAAAAAATCCCAGTAGGTTTTATAATCGAAATAAACAAACTAGTGAGAGAAGATAAGAAAAATAAATGATTTACGAATATAAATGTTCTGAATGCGAAGAAATCTGGGAAGAAGTCCTTCCGTTGTCGGAATACGACAAACCCATGAAAAATAAATGTCCCCATTGCGACGCCAAAAAAGGTAGTGTTTATAGACACCTAAGCGTTGCACCTGCAATGAAAATGGATTCTAATTATAAAGTTGATGAACCCCACAACCAAGGTGGATTCCAAGAAGCAATGAAAAGAGTGGTGGAATCGCCTGGAGTTAAGGGTACACCAGAAGCAGAAAGATTGAAAGCAAAACACATAAATTAAAGGAGATATTTGCTATGGCTAAGAAGAAGAAGAAGAAGAAAACGGTTGAGATAGAAGACACTGAGGTAGAAGATACCACAGAAGTAGAAGAAATTAAATCAGAACCACCAAAACCAAAACCACCTACTAACAGCAGTTCAGGTATGTTTGGTTTAGATGAAACACTAGACCAATCCGATTGGCGTGGTCAAAAACCAACTTGACTAATATAAGCCTCTGATGTATAATACATTATAACAACAAACAAACACACACACAAAAGGACGGTATATAATGATTGAAAGCGGTAAAGTAAACTTCTTAATAGATGGTCAATGGGGAAGTACAGGTAAAGGCAAACTAGCGGGGTATTTGTACGAAAGATACAAAAATATCACAGCAGCCATTAGTGATAATATGCCAAATGCAGGACATACTTTCACACGTGATGGTAAAAATTTCATTTTCAAAGCACTACCGACCAGTGTGTTATTTGATAGTGTAGCATCACTGATTGGCCCTCAAGCAGTTATCGGTGAAGAACAATTTCAGTATGAAATGGAAATGGTGAAAAATGAACTGGGTCACTATCCAAAAGTTATGATTCACCCAATGGCATGCGTTGTTACTTCAAGTGATAAAGAATCTGAGTCATGTATTGTCAACAAAATGGCAAGCACAGGACAGGGTTCATGTGCTGCCACAGTTAAAAAAATGTGGAGAGCGGGTGAGGCTAAATTAGTTAAATATAGTAAAATCTTAGACCCATTCGTTGGTGATACACATGAATTTTTACAACAAGAAATAAGAAAAGGTGGTACAGCACTTTCAGAGGGAAGTCAAGGTTTTGATTTATCAATGAATTGCGGTCACTCTTACCCTCATGTAACATCTCGTGACTGTCTTATCGGTAGAATGATGGATAATGCAGGTTGTCCAGTCAAATCTGTTGGTAGCATAATTG
>Ga0208299_1001488_pt1 | contig 17401 bp, 33 predicted proteins | sample 15_taG_FD_184089 | JGI IMG/M metagenome (GOLD analysis project Ga0208299, IMG submission 184089) | Marine viral communities from the Subarctic Pacific Ocean - 15_ETSP_OMZ_AT15312 metaG (SPAdes) (version 2) | ecosystem: Environmental > Aquatic > Marine > Oceanic | place: Pacific Ocean | collected...
CCAGAGAGTAAAGAAGCTTGAGCTGCTGAAGGTGCACCGGCCTGTCCTGCGGGGGCTACTGAACTTAAAATTATAGGAACTACGGGGGGTGTTCCTGTAAAGGATGGTAACATTCCTGGAGCTAATGCACCGGCGTATGCAGAAAGGCCTGAGGCTAATAAAGGTTCTAAATTACCAGCATCAGGCGATACACCTTGCAATATACCTAGCAGTGCAGTTCGTGCTACTGCAGATGTAGTTGTTGGCGGCGTGACTAAAGAAGCATATGAATCGATAATATTAGTATACTCAATAGCCAACTGACCTGGACCCGGCATACTTCCAGGTGTTCCGAGTCTAGTAAAGCCGGCTATAAGTGTGGCTGGAATTAAAGCCATTAGGATCCCATCTGTGACATGTCTATAGTTGATTGAAGAACTGCGGTTGGATTAGATGCAGCCGCAGTTGGACCCATAGGAGTATTTAATGTAAGCTGACCTGTCAGTAAGTCGTTTAATGTAGATGTTAAATTGTCTACGACGTTCATTAGTGTATTGACATCAGTTTGCCAATCAGGAGTAGTCATAGCAATACCTGAAGCGGCACCACCTAATAATAGCGCATCATCCTTGGATTGTATTATTACTCTGTCAGATGTTAATATCATTTGATTATTTGAATACGCATCAATTGCTAATGGTGCAGTAAGCGGATTAAAGCTATCAAAGACGTCAGGTTCAATATGTACATCACGTGTTAAAATTAAGTGACTGCCTTCTTCTAATTTTTCTATAGCATCGTCTTTAGTTGCATCAGTACCTGTAGATAGTATTAATGTAGGTGAATCATCTTTACCAAAAGACCAGTAATGTTCAACAGGTGACTTCAGTGCAGCGTGGGTAAATCTGATTGCTTGGCCGAATCGACCTTGTAACAATTGATCACCTTCAAACATCTGCAATGGATATTGAGTAGCTTCAGGGAAGTATTTGCCTAGCAACGGTACAGGACTTGAGCCATCTTTTAATGTTGTAGCTTTATCAATAGCATTGTTACTAGTTTCACTAAATATGGACTGTACAGCTAGATAATATGATTTAGTACTAGATGGCGATTCATATACCAATTCAGATACACCAGTTATTATCAATACAAATTCACCTATCAATGGAACTTGATAGTTATGTTGGTTGATAGGTTGATAGAATTGGCAACTGTCTGGAGGTTTTCCAGTATCACCTGGAACTATTCGTACCTGAGCACAACCAATTGTAAATCCGTTTTCAGGATCAAAACTAGGATGATCTGAGTCGAGTATTACATCTATTACTTCACCTGACGATAACGTGTAGTCTACAGTCTGTGAACTTGTAAATCTGTTGATACTGTTTAATGCTAGATCAAGAGGATTGTAAGCCATCTTTGTCCTCTATTTCCTGAGCTGCAAGAATCAATTGCTTCTTTTCGTCTTCGGTTAGTAATTCACCGGTTGATTCTGTTGTTGAATTTCTAGCAACAGCGCGCTGGACTATAGCCGCCATCTTGACTAGTTGTTCGTCATTCTTTACACTGATGTCCATGTATTCTGCTATTAAAGGAACAAGTATAGTTGCATCACCGATGTTCTTAATCATAGGTTGTAGTTCAGATATAAGTTTAGTGATCTGGCGTTCTTTACGCTTTGATGCAGTATATATGTCGCTTAGTATATCAGAAAAAGATTTACCATCAAAAATATCGTCTTCTGTAATTGCCATATAAAGTCTCCTTATAGATAAATATCAGGCAAATTTCCCGGTCTTATAAATATCGTATAGTCTAACGTATTCAGATTTTATATTGTTGATGACGCGAGTAATAAACTGAGTTTCAGACTTAGTCATTTCACGTATCAAAAGATATAGAGATTTTTTATTAAACTTCTCTATATTGTAGCGTGTTTTGAAAAGATGTAGTACAGCATAGGCTATAGCCTGATCTCTGGGATTCTTATGATATGTTTCTACTTTAGAATTGTAATAGTCAATAAAGATATCCATAAAATCCTTTAGGCCTTCCTGATAGTCTGTATAGTGTTCCTCATTTATAAGATCTCTGTTTGTATCTACTACTGTTAATGCGGTTTTTTGCGTTAGACGTTTGTAGGCTTTATTGTTATTTTGAATTAGATAATTTTTAGCAACAATACTAAAGTATGAAAATGCTACGCCTTTTTCTCTGGTATATAAATGAAGTTTTTCTAAAAGAAAAGTTACTACTTCATATTTGATATCAGAAGGAGAACCGTCCATGTAGTAAAACTTAAAACGGTTTATTATGTTTTCAGATAGTTTCCAAAGTGGTCTATGAATATGTTCATTGTATATTCGGTTCCTTAAGACTTCAGATGTCTCCTTGTTGTACGCACAGATAGCCGCTTCGTTTACAGAAGTAAAATAATATCTAGTAGATTTTCGTACTTTACTATTGAATTCTTCTTGAAGTCTAGGTAGATCTTCATAAAATTGTTTTACTGGACTCATATAGACTCATTCAAGTCTGATATAGTAGACTTTATAGTTTTGAACGCTGCACCAATTTCGTCATCTGATTCAAATGAACCCTTGATGTCAGCTTCATTAATAATTGAATAGGTGTGTTTTATGTTCTTAGTAAGTTTAACATTATGTGTTAGAAGTGCATCATATTGTTCTTCAAGTAATTCTGAATTCTTAAGTAAATTAACAATACCGTAAATTGATATCGATAACGCTACTAATAATACTATCGATATTATTGATAATAATATAATCATGAGTCTCCAAATAAATTTTTAAATACATCCTTGGCCGAATCATTAGCCATTGAAACTTCCTTGGGTTTAGATCTTTTAGCTTTGCGAGATTCTACTGTCATAGTTTGTGGGCTAGTTTTCCACATCTCATATTCAATACGACTAGCCATTATGTCTGCCTGATGGATAATGATAGGTAATGACGTAGACATAGTCCGGTCTTTACTATATGGTTTAAGATATTGTCCATTACCCTCTTCATAAAGTCCATCATGTAATTTAATACCTAGATATTCCTGCTCAGTAAGTTTAACGCCGTACTGATTCAATAACCAGATTGACCTATCAGGAACCGACATAAAGTTAGTGATCTTATCGTTGTAGGTATAAATCTTACCCTGGTTCTGTCTGTGCCAATCTGATTGATTAGGTACATAAAGATCATTGTCCATGTCTCCAACTTTACCTAAGTCATGATTTAAGGCTACAAATAATAGTTCAGTATATTGAAAGCCGTCTACGTTAGATCCCATAGACTTCCATAGCTTATAAAGTCTCTCAGTACATTCAACTACCCTGTTGACATGATCTACATATCCACCGGGAAACGAGTTATGGAAATGTTCAAAACCTGACGCAGGAGCCATAAGTAGCCTGGCTTCAAGATCATTATACATCCCAATTATTGCAGATCGCTTGTCGCCCATCAGCTGTGTGTCAATGGTCTCAACTAATTTGATCCAATTGTCTTGTATTTGTTCTTCAGTTAACTTCATAGTATTTCGTCTATAATTCCTAATTCAAGTGCTTCTTCAGGTGAAATATACATGTCAGTAATTACATTTGTCTCCCACCATTGTTTATCTTTATTTGTCTTTTCTCCAAGTAAGATATTACATTGAGCTTCAATCCACTGTAAGTGTTTATTAGCGGCTTTCATATCACTAGCTTTACCTGATGACATTGAGAATCCTTCATGTATCATAATAGAACATCTAGGTGATGCAGCACGAATACCAGTAGCACAACATAAAATCATTGCAGCAGCTGACATAGCTCGGCCTCTGGCATATACATTAACCTTAACAGGTAGTGTATTCATATAATCTATAATTGAAAACATAGAGTATGCATCACCGCCTGCTGAGTCTAATAGAACATTAATAGGTTCTTCGGCTTGGTCTGTAGGTCTATTTGTTAGAATGGTTCTAGCTTTTATAATGAATATCTGGCCTGTGACTTCATCTATCTCGCCAGAAATATAAATTAGACTATCGTCAATGTTTAAATCATATTCACATTCCCTATACGAGTACTTAGTATCTTCTGGTTCAATTGATTCGGTCTTTACAGGTTTATCACCATACAAATTCCTAGTAGATAGCGTATTTATCATTTATACAATATAAGAATTTATTCCGACTCTAGAAAGTTCTTGATAAACTTTTGATTAAAACGGCCTTGCATTATTTTCATTTGCCTATTAAGTTCAGCTTTAAGTTTTTTACTATTACGCTTTGATGTTGATGATTGTAATTGCTTCTTAAGCGTTTGAACTTTGAATCCAGCGGCTGCTATTAACTGGGCCTTTTGTATTTTAGTTAGCTTTAACTTTTCAGTAACAGGTGTTGGTTCTAAAGTATCTTTAAGATCTGGTTGTTCAAGGCCTTTGTGGTATACAGTACCATCAACATGAACATATTCAGCCATCCATTGCCAGCCCCTAGGCTTGTCTGACTTCACACGTCGTGTAAGTTCCATTTCAGGTAGCAGTTCAGTAACACAATCGTTACATGTTATTGCATGTGATGTTTCACTAGCAGGTGACATTTGACCGCAACTCTTGCATTCCATATATTTGTATTTGTATAACGGATTCTCATTCCATTTAGAACCCTGTCTATACTCAACTTTGTATTCCGTTTCAGGTATCTTTGTCGCCATAGTCAAAATCCTGTATATCATTAAAACGTGTACGGCCGTATTTGTCTTTCGTTAGGCCTGCTTGAATCCAATTCTCGATATTATCTATACGTTTATATATATCATCTGTGACGGGTTTTTCAGGTTTAGATATATCTTCAACCATTGAATTTAATACTTGATCCAATGCATCTTCTTCATCAAACACATCATCTGTCTTGGTTGCAGTAGATGAAAACGCGATGTTAGCAGATACAATTAAAGCTACCGCTAAAGGATCAAACACTAACATCAGTGCACAGATAAACCAATTAACGACTTGATCTATTGATTTACCTGTAAGGTCAGCAATAAATTTTAAAGGACCTATTTCAGATGCCAGATCACTGTCTGTTTCTAATTCTAGAATTGCAAGATCGATACTAGTTACTGAGTCAACTAATGAGCTTTGTTGTGACGATAATTCATTACGCAGTCCCCGGGTTTCTGAAAGTTGTTTTTCTAATGCTCGGCGAGTAGAACTTGATGTAGTAGTAATAACATTACCAGCAGTATCAGTATACTGAATAACATTATTAGCTAGACCTTTAGAAAGTTCTTGAATAGTACTTGTTAGTGATCTCTTCTCTGAAACCATATCGTTAAGTTGTGACTGGAAGCGTTCACGTTTAAGTTCATATACGTTGACATTTTTAGAGACGACGTCTAATTTAACGGACGTTTCGGAATATGCTGATGATAAAAACCCATAGATCCCTCCAGAAGTAATAACCATAAGTACTATTACAGCAACTGAAAGATAGACCTTTAATAGGGTTGTAAGCTTAGACCAATATTGATAAAGTAAAGAAGCTGAAACTAATTTTGCAATTTCCAAACTAGTTGCCATTATAATAACTTGTAAAGAGGCACCAGCGAACATTTTACTTAGACCGAAGACTGAATAAAAAGCCGCAGAAAGTGAAACGGACAGAGCTGACAATACAATTAAATATGGAAGTAGCTTACGCTCCATTAGTCAAGTTCAAGTTCAATAAACTTCTTCACCTCAGCTAATGATTTTTGCAACTTGGCTTGAAGTTCACCCCAAGTAGTCGCATTTACACGACCGCGTTGGATATTACGTTCCATGTCTCGAAGCACTGCTTCAGAGAAGTCCAGTTGCTTGTAAATTTGTTCTTTGTATCTCATAATCTTATCCTATGTAGAATATATAAGTATAGACTGGTCGACCATTGTAGTATTGTGTTTCATGATCGAATTTTCTATGACCTTGTTTTATCATTAATTGAATTAATCTTTGTAGCGGTTCTTCAGATGAAGATGTAAACCTCAATTGACCATTATTGAAAGTTACTAGAACATTACCGGGCTCTGTAGTATTTATTGAGAATAAGGGCGTTGATGGTAGTTCTTTAAATGAATGTATAGTAGAAATAAAGTCTTCAAAGGAATTTAAAGGTTGTTCATCTTCCAGTATAGAATAAATTCTATGTTCGTCATCTAATTCATCAAGTATGCGATCAGCTACTTCATCGGTATAAGTTTCTAGATAATCAAATATCTCCTCTTCACTATATGTGAAAAAGTCGTCATCATATATGTCATTCAGTACCGACATTAAAAATATACCTCTGTTCCACCTGGATTTCTACGACATGATCCCTGTTAGCCGTTAGCTCAGGGTGCCAATTAGGCAGCCATTGCTAGTTCAACTTGTTCGCCAGTTGTGCGTATGATCTTCCAATGCTCTTATCTCTCTGTCAAAGCCAAACATCCCCATGAGTTAAAATATAGTGGAGATGGAGGGATTCGAACCCTCGTCCAAAAGAGTAGCTGACATTAGTCAAGCGATCAATTATAAATATCAGTTAAGACTTCTTGGTTTGCTTACGACCATTATTAGATGGCGATTTAGATTTACCATTCTTATGATATCTGTTAGCTTTTTTCGATAACTCTTTTTCAAAATGAGCCAGAGCAGTTTCAACTTGAGCACGAAGATCATGCTGTGTGTCTTTGCACACTCTACTAGCTTTATCGGTTTTGAAAATCATCCAGCTATTTAAAACTGTGACGCATGTTAATACTGTGAGTAAATATACCATTTCCATTGTTCTCCTTAAAGATAAGTTCCTGCAGATCGGTCTAGCATACCAATTCTAGTAGCTGTATTAAACGCTTGTTGACCATCATGTAATTCGTCAATAATTCTAGATGCTTCGGTCCACGTTATATCAAATCTCTTATTGTCAATGTTAAGAGTGCCGATGATAGGTTGTGACTCATCTTTAGATCTCTTTTTACGAGCTCCTGAAAGATTAAATGAAATTGTGTTCCAAAGTTTGCCGTAGCGTTGTGCAGGCGATTTTTTAAATTGTTGTGACATTAAATTATAGATTTATTATTTATACTAATATAACTATTTTTTGTTTAACTCCAAAGACTCATCAATAATTTCTTTGAATAGCTCGTAGTATAGTGTGAGTCTCATTATACGTGCATCCCGTTCATCAACAAGCGAGCTATAGTTTTCCTTGGATAACCTATCAGGTCGGTCATATGGAAATACATCAGTAGCCAAATAATACAAGTGATCATCAACTATAGAGCTGTCGATTATAATGTTGCTATATTGTATATAAGAACCTATAAACTCTTCCACAAATCCAATGCCGTGTTGTGAAACATCTAACATCATTCCAATAATTTCATGAGACGGTATGTCTATAGCCGCATAATCAAAATCAGTTAGATAGTATGTATCACCGTTAAATAAAATATTATGTAATCTAAAATCACGATGAACAGGCATCCATCCAGTTGTGTTTTTAAATACATTAGCTTTAATTTTAGCCAAGGCATTATTTCTAATGTCAAGCGAACTAGGTGTTACATCATACTGGCCTATGTCGTCAATCTTAGGAGAGTACTTGACCTTTAAGTATTGCAACTCACCTGCATCATAACGAGCAGAACTCCAATTATGTATATTAGCCATTGCTTTGCCAATCAGTGCAACGTTAGTATTGTATAATGACCACGGACGGTGTTCGATAACCTCATAACTAGCTTCATTGTGGGAAAATGACATAGGCTTATTTATGTTGAAGCCATATGGCATAATAGCTTCGTCGTACATCTCTTTTTGAAATGCATAAGCGTATAATGGAACGCCCTGTTTATAAAAAGCGCCATTACGTATTTCAGTAATGCTTGTTCTACCTTCGTTTATGATATTCATATAGTCTTTTGTTCCAGTGTTTGTAGAAAGGTGTTTTACAATATGAGCCTCTTTCGATATCTGACCAAGTCGTAATAATTCCTGTATCAATGTCTTCATGTTCTTTTGCCTTCATGTATTCGTCAACTGACCAATATAAAGATCCCATTTCACGTATATTATCGTGCAATGACTTCGTTGTCATTTCAGGCATCTTTGTTTCATCAATATAAGAAATAAAATCCGTAGACCAAAGTGGTTTGTCATCTTCGTCAATATACATATGTAGACTTCCAGTCTTGTATAAGAATTGACCTAATTCTAGTTCAGGGTAATAGTATAACAGTGAAGTATATATTAGTTCTTGAAGTATTGTAAAGAAGTACACATCATGAATAAAGCCCATGCTGATTGCTGTGCCGCGTGTTTCAACATTCATGAACAGTTTATTGTCCCTGATCATGAAATGTGCATACAGTAAGCAGGGCGTATGTACTACAGGTCTGCGATTGCTTAGGTCAAGAACCGCTTTACGAGTATTCTTATCTTCTACTAATGTATTTACGAGTCTACGTATTGACCAACGACTACACGCTTGACGGAGCTCATTGCCGAAGAACATTATATTAGAACTTGTACCCATTGTAGTTTCAAGCATTTCTTTACTATGTGAAACTCTAGGTTGGTTCTCATTTAAGATGTCAAATGTTTCCTGTAATATAAAGCCTTCATCGAATTTAGATATAGGTATAATTCTATCTCTGACATCTTTAATCAGACAGCTTACGTTCAATACTTCTTTTGTCATTTTACCGCGTGCTGATATCTTAGTACCTTTGGCTTCGATATATGAAGAAAGTTCTAAGTAGGCCTCAGCTGCAGAAGTTGCTTTGAAGCTTTTCATATTAAATAGGTTTTTCATACTTCTCTTTCAAGGGGTAAGGTCATACAGGCTAAACTTCCAGCCATTTTTGAAATTTCACGAGTAGGTGTTTCATGTACAATGATACCTGCATTCTCATATAGATCTTTAGTACAAGGATTTCCAGATGGCATAATGATCTCATCAGGACCAATTGTAACTACGTTCATTGAATATCCAGCATTTACTTCATCGTTTTCGGTTAGTGCTATGATTCTACTAAAAGACGAATGTATATTACTACTGTTAACATGATTTCGACTGATCAGTGTATCATGGTTTACAATATGCTTTGCACCTAGAATATGTTGTGGTACTCCTTCTTTCTGTGCTGCTACCATATTTACAGTCCAGCCCTTTCTTGAAAAGAATGCACTTAATTGATTGTAAGCTACAATATTAGTTCTGTTACCTACACTGACTATGATTGTCTTGTTAGGTAGTACGAATATGTCGGCTCCTTCTATCGTAGACTTATCAGATAGTGTTATTGCATCTAAATTACCAGGTATTCTATGTAAGTTGTTTGTAAAATTAACAACTTCAGGTTTACGAATATCATATGCAGGATTACCTATTACGATAGTATTACCAATGACAGCTGCGATGTCCCGCATAAAAATATTATTAGGACAAATGTTATCGTCATTTTCGGTAACAATTACTTCTACGCCTAGTTGTTCAAGCTTATGTACATATTCATTAAACTCCTGAGTAACTTTCCAATAGTCAGGAAAAGAAGTAGTAGACGCATACATTGCATCTTCAGGTTTCATACACATTAGTTCTCGTTTACTAGGCTTGTGTAACATGACTCGCTTGAGTCTTTTGTATTCGTTGTATATCATTTTAAATCCAAGTTTCAGTATCAGTACTATAATCTAACATATTCATAACTGAAGATGTATCATGCTGTATAGACATTAAAAGGTCTTTACGTTTGTGCCAGCGTTTATCTTTAGGTTTATCAGTTGACATTACGTTAGGCAGGTCATTAAGTTGCCATGAGTTAATACCTATAGTATTACAGATATCATTTAATACAGCTTGTTTATTTTCAAGAAAGTCTTCAAATTTAAATCGATGTTTAACATTAAATTCATTAGTTATCCAATGATGAGCAGCCTTCCATTGAGCAGCACAGACTTCAGCAAGTGGTTTATCAATATAGTCTTTCCAGCCTGGGAATAAATCAAAGTTCCACCAGTCTCGGCCCATAGGGTGTACATCACTATAACCTTTAATATCTAATTTAGTACCAGCTGAACCTACATTATATGAAAAGAATCCTGTATCACTTAACCAACCATCCATTAAGCCGTTGACAGATTGAGCATAGCCCCTTGTTAAATGGATATAAGTTATATCGGCGTTAGGAAACATTTGCTCAAAAATACCAGGTCTGCAATAGTCTTGAGGCGTTTTAAATAAGAACGTTTTAGTTTCAAGATCATTTAGCGTAAAAGGTTTTCGATTACCTGGAACGACAAACGGCGGTTCTTCAATTTTAAATGTCTTATTGAACACACTGTTAAATGTAGTTACATCATACAGACCTGCATCAGTACCTAAAATATCTATCAAGAAGTTATTAGTGTCTAAGTCATAGTCCTGTTTAGTTCTATCAGAATGATAGTGTGCTTCTACTTTTGAAACAATATCAATATAACTAAAGTCACGCTGTGGAAACTGAAACGCTAGTCTTCTATACCAATGATCAGCAATACTTGATATGCAATAATAAGATGAAGTATCATTAATACCTAAGTCATACCACATCATCTTCAAAATCTTATCCATGTCTTTCAGTTCAACTATTCTATCACTTTCTGAACCGAATGGATATACGTTTTTAGTTAAAATATAATAAGGCTCTTCCTCACCGGGTAGACTTACAACGTCAGGACTTCGAGATAGAACTTCTTTCAGAAGACTGGAACCACCACGACTAGCTGAAAGAAGAACAGTGACGTTTTTAACTTTAGTATTCCAGTTTTCAATATAGCTACTACCTAAAGAAGATGCATCGTGGTTACATAATGTAAGAACTTTATTTAAAGTCTTATCTAAGATATCTGAGTATTCTTCGTATGATGTATATGGCATATTGTTATTTCTTTAGTTCGGATTCAATATAATCAATTATCCTGACAATTGAAAGATCATCCACATAATTGTCTGGTAAGCTATTTACTTTTATTTTCAGATGACGCATGCCACGTACAATGTTGTTATATCCTATCCAACGGGTTTCTGCTTCAGCACCTTCTTTATATGTAAAACCAGTGTCAGACCTGGATTCTAAAAGGTTGATATAACTGTTAGGAGTAGATGTGGTAAGTAACACGGCGCAGGTCTTGACCTGTGATCGTATAACTCTAGTTATTTCACTGGTATAATATTCATCAGTAGAATAAACTGGATCTGTAAGACCTCTATCCCAAAGTATAACTTGTTTATAGTCGTTACATTGATCCAGCCTTTCGATGATCTGACGCATACGGTAATTATAGTCTTGCCAGTCTTTCATCATTCCAACGTTAATCGCTCCAGCTCCTTTGAAACTTATCCATTCAGGTTTACGTTCTTTCAACGTATTTACTAGAGTACTCTTACCTAGTCCACTTAGTCCATCTATATATACTATCATACTACTAGTCCTTTAGTACTCCCCGCGGGACGCACACATTGGTAAACTGTATTAACAGTCCTATCTGTTTTAAAAATTGCCATATATAATATCACGTTCTAAAACTATTTAAGACTGCTAGAAGATACGCTATCGGCACCTGGTAACATTTCATAGGTGCTGATGATCTTGTTCTTGATGTCTAACAGTTCAGAACACTTCTCATATTCCTCTTTATCGCTAAAGAATTTTATGATGACATCGATCATAGCACACTGTGTGTTAAATTCAAATCCAAGACTCTCAAGAAAGCGCCAATTGTCTCTTAAGAAAAAGAACGAACTTTCAAGAGCCTGCTCTAATAGATCTTGATCATAGTCGAAAAAGTCAAAGGCTGGTTTCATGATTGTGAACCAGTTATGATTGAACGATGCGAGATGTTCATGCGAGTTGCATGTTGTTTAGCTTCTTCAACTAAATCATACCACGTAAAGTTAGATTTAACTGTTCTGGTCCGAACTGTTTCAAGTAAGCCAGTACCGTGGTTTTTTCTACGATAGATAATATCTCCATGTAGTAATTCCATTTCATAATCACCGAATTGTAATAGATAGTTTTTAACCATTGTTATTAGTGTTTTAAAGTTTGTTACAATACTAATCTAAGCAAAAGATTTCAGAAGCCAAAGTGTATTATTGTTTATTTAACCATTTTACAAAGTAATACAACGCTGTACCGACCGTAGCTAATGAGACCAATCCGGCGATAGAAAAGATAGGAGTATCGTATACTTGAGAAACAACAGCAGGTATAACTAATACTAAAGTCCACACTATAAAGACAATCGGGTCAAGTTTACGACTCGCTGTAATAGTTTTTACTCTTTCGTTCCAGATAAGACGACTGATAGCGTCTTGCATGTCTTTACCATAAGCAGGTTGTACATGAGTTGTTCCATCTTTTTCCTGGATCTTTACTTCATATTTAAAGTACCCGGGGTTTGAATTACTAGGTCTTACTAGCTTGCAATCAATAGCTTTTCTTTTTTCCATTATTCCAGTATTAATCATTATCTTTAAGTGTTTCAATTTCTTCCATCAGGTACTCAAATGATTCAGCACACTTAACGTCACTGTTACGTAGTACTGCTCTGTTCTTTAAAGCTTCACTATAAATATCTTCTACTGTAAGACTCAATTCAGCCCATAGATCGGCTATGGTTATTATAGCAGGATGGTTTATTTTTTGAATAAGAGCTAGCAATAGGTATTCATTCTGCTCTGTATCATCAGTAAGCTTATTCATCGTAGACTTACAAAGGGTCGTTAAACGGTGCCTGTTCATGATTGAAAATTTATGATTAATTGACTAGTGTTATTTACAACATTAAGAACTTTAGGCCAATCCATTCCGTCTTTACCGAAATGTAGCCATTGACCTTTAAAATCAGGTTGACCTCTATAGTCAGAATCGTCAATCAGTATATCGCCAATCAACAAGTCTTTTCTGTGAGTAAGAAATACTTTCTTTTCCAATTCTGGAAGATATTTCTCGATCCATAGTCGCTTGTGCTTCCAAGCATCAGGATTATTCCAAGGTGCGGTAGATGCAATGAACACATCATGTCCATCGTTTATCAAGGACTTGACGGCCTCAATTGCACCTGTCATAGGTTCTATTTTCGAAAAATCGATTTCAATATCGGCTCTGAAGTATTTTTCTCCGTACTTCGGATTCTTCTTAGCTTCTTTTTCGAAGTCGGCAATTACGCCGTCCATGTCTACAAATATTCTCATGATTTCCAATATGTTTTAATGTCGTTGAATGCTGATGCGGCCAGAGTAGTGCCAGATACGACACAGATAACGAATGCAGCGATCTCACTTAATGGATCATAGAACAAACATATGATATCTGGATAGCCTGCAGCCAGTAGATATGCAATAGTAAATAGGAGTAAAGAGCCGAATAGGCTTATGATAGCTTTTAACATAGCGTCTGAGTTTAATTAGGTTACAATACTAAAGTACCAAATAAAAACGACAAGCCAAAGTATTTGCTGAATTATTTTGAGATTATTTTGCTTTAGCTTTTAGCTCAGCTTTGATCCATTTCTTAGCGATAGGATTCTTAATCGGCTCAGATACAAAACGCTTAGCCATTTTCTTAACAACTGCTGGAAATTCTTTGTATTCACTGTTGTCTACTACTAGCATATTGCTAGAACCAAACAAACCTTGAAACCTACCTAGATTATTTTGTACTTGTTTCCAAGCATCAGTTACTATTTCATCTGGTAAAGTTCTATCGCGCTTTTGGTTTCTTTCAAGAGCAACATCCAGATCAGTATTAACAAATATCATATATGTATCATACCCAATATCCATTAGGCGTTTACGCTGCTTAGCAATCTTATCGTAGTTTTTACCGGTACCATCAACCAATTGACCTAAACGTCCACTGATATAATTCTTCAACGCCGACTTAGTAATTCCCTTAGCTTTATCGCGTAGTCCCATGGCTTTTTGAAAGTCATCTGGACCCAATGCTGCAAGGTCCGCACTAATGCCCTGTTGCTTCAATAGTGTTTCAAAATATCTATCGCTGCTAACGGATTTAAGTCCATCTGCAGTTACGTATGGCATCTTCTCCGGCATTCCAAACAAATCTGATGCAGTATAGGTCTTGCCTGAACCTGGACCACCAGCCGTAAATACAGCTTTGAAAATACCAGGGTCGTATACACCTTCGTTTAATATATTAGTTATTAGGTTCTTCAGTTTCATCTTCTTTAATACCTTCTGAACTGTTTAATAGTTTTTTCAATTTATTTATTTCATCAAACATATAACCATTTAATACCTGCTGCTCTACTCTTATTTCATCTATATGTAGTACAACAGTATCACTGTCTTGCTTTTCATATGAATAATTACTCTGTGCGTTAGTCGTCAGCGGTATCACTAATAAGCTGATTGACCATAGCAAAATAATCTCGTAAACCTTCTTTAATTTCACTTTGACCTTTTTTGATATATTCTATATCGTTTTTTATAACGCCTAAATTAGTATCATCCAATTGTTTCTCAAGTCTATTAACTTTTTCAGATAGTAAATCTACTTCAGTCTTCTGAGCATAGAAAGTTCCAAGTAAACCAGCTATAAAAATAACTAATTTGATTACGTCTTGTATATTGATTTTTGCATTCATATCAATTATAAATATGAACTAACCAATATAAAGTTACTCTTCCCACCATATAGAATAGCAAATGTCAATGCATCCAATATATAGTACATAGTCCCTTACAGATGGACTATAATATGATCTGTAGCCAAACAATAACATTGGCTTTATTCCGAGTGTGATTTCCCAATTTCTCATAGGTATTTTCCTTTTGATGAATATACTAATTTGTCTTTTAAGGCCAAAGCCATTTCTGTTTTATATATTATAAACCTTTCATAGTCCTCATACGATTGATTCGGTAATTGTACATACTTAATATGCATAAGCTCATGTACAATACTTTCTTCAACCAGATCTATGTCATGATATATGACGCCCGTCTTGTTCTCAAAGTCCCGACCTATACCTATAAAATAATCCTGATCATTGTAGTCTACAGAACCAGGATCTATCTTACTTGTTGAAACAGTCCAGCCTTCTATACGAAGTCTAACCATCCAAGCGCGTATTAAATCATTGTACATGTGCTTCAGTATCGACTTCAAGTTCAATCTCATCTTCCTTCTTCATCGCACATGACACACAGCACATACTGGTGTTCTGTTGTTGAATAGGGAACATTAGTGCCACATATGACATAATGGCAAAGATAAATGATTTTAAATATTTCATAGGCTTTTATTAAACGCTGGGTACATAGCTAAACGTAAAGCTTCTTTTTCTTCAAGAAATACTTTAGCGAACTTTGGATCATGCTCTAATATTGTAAGAGAATTGTCCTTGATATCGCATGACTTAATCATCTTGGCTTGATAACTCACTTTGGCAAGTCGTGCACGTTCAAGTGTTTTACGTTGCTTGCGATTTAAGTCAGGATAGTCTTCTGTGGTATATACGTCAGTAAGCTCAACGACGTATGCCAATATAGTATCAGCTTGTGCATAGGTAATATAGCACTCACTCTTGACAACCAGGCTGTTCAAAAACTCGGCCAGGTCATCTGCATCAATCGGTGTGTCTTCGATAACGTCGTGTAATAACGCTGCAGCTTGCATTTCAAAAGTACCACCGTTCTCACGAACTAATGTAGATACTGCAATCGGATGAACCACATATGGCTCACCAGTATACTTACGCTTCTGGCCTAAATGAGCGGCCGATGCGTATTCTTCTATGTATTTTAAAGTCGTCATCATTACTTTACACATTATCGCTATACATTCCGTATGATTCATCTTCAAGCTTAGCTTTGTCAAATGTGTCTTTAACACCGTAGTCAATGAGGGCTTTGTTCATTAATGGCTTAAGCTTAAAATTGCAAGCAAGCGCATTAGCTTTGTAAAAGTTCCAAAGTGCAACACCGTTCAGGTTAAAGAATGATTGCTCTAGGCAAAGGAACTTGAAGTGGTTGATATGTATTAAAAGTTTTTCGTTCATAGTAGTTAGTTAAATAGGTTACAATACTAATCTAAGCAAAAGATTCGACAACCCAAAGTATTTAACAGATTATTTACGATGGATCAAAGCAATTATCATAATCGGCATTAATACCTATCTCCGCTAGTTCTTCACAGATTTCCTTTAGTGTATCTGGGTCCCAGTGTGAACTGAGTAATTGGTTTGATATACCCATTTTATATAGCCACGCATTGACCTCATCTTTAGATCGTAGTTTATTAAACCAGTGGCAATGTATATCGTATACCAGTTCAGTATATAAATATGCACCATAAAACAATCCACAGTCAGTATATGTTAACTGTATTCTTTTAGCAGTTAAGTCTGCTTCTGTAAAGGTGTATCTGTTCATACCTTTTTAATAATAAGATTCTTGATAATATAATCCACATCGCGTGCATTCACACCATTCACGACCACTTTCAGGTCCTATGTCTGAACCGCATTCCCAGTCATGATCTTTGTATTTACATATCAAAGCCGCTGCATATGTATTGATCCAGAATATTATAAACTTAAAGACGTTAGGTTTAGTACCGTCGAAAGCTTCACCCCAAGCCCAATCTTTATAGTCTTTAGAAATGTTGTCTATAATTTTTTTCATGCTTGGAGTTTTGGGTACGTAGAAACAATATCGCAGATAGACACAATGTTAATGTGTAGACATTTGTCTTGAGCCTTAATAAGCTCTAACATCGGATCATCTATAATCATTTGAGAATAGTCATAACCATCGAACATACCTGAAAGCATGTTGTCAATGTTGTTATGGAACGGTAGATCTTTAATATTCCAGAGACTTTTTTTAGTCGTCATGATAAAGTCTAAAGTTCCAATAGACATATGCTTATGGCGATCGAATCGCGGTACTGAGTTGGTGTCTTTCATAGTAGTTGTGTTAAATAGGTTACAATACTAATCTAAGCAAAATGTTTCAGAACCCAAAGTATTTTCTGAATTACTTTGTTATCGCGTTGCAAGTACCCATGCACCATCAGGATACTTTTTAGTTTTAGGACCGAATCTCTTCCAGAGTTTAGAATCTGGAGTCGGTTCATGCATCGTTACATTGAACCAGCCTGTATCAGCAAATTGAAAACCGCCACCTTTAATGTCCGGTTTCTTACCGTACATTTCGTTATAGTCTCTAAATGAACCACCATCCATAGCTTGGAATGTTCTAAAAAATTCTCTAAAAGCTTGTACAGAATCTCCATCTTTGCCTTGAAACTTTGCATCACCTAACTTCTTAGCCCATTTCATATAATCATTCTTCTTGCTAGCTTTAATAAGTGCGGCCATAA
>Ga0208299_1001489_pt1 | contig 17395 bp, 9 predicted proteins | sample 15_taG_FD_184089 | JGI IMG/M metagenome (GOLD analysis project Ga0208299, IMG submission 184089) | Marine viral communities from the Subarctic Pacific Ocean - 15_ETSP_OMZ_AT15312 metaG (SPAdes) (version 2) | ecosystem: Environmental > Aquatic > Marine > Oceanic | place: Pacific Ocean | collected...
GAGCAAGCGGGGTTGGAGCTCCCCTCAGTGCGCGCATCATATCCGCACCCGCCGCCTGTATTCCGCCAGGAGTGCCCAAGAGGCCACCCTTAGTAGCGGTGCGCTTACCGCCCTCAGCCACGACCTTCTCGCCTGCTGGAGCGACGCGTGCCGCTGCCTGCTCGCCCGCCGCTGCTGTCTGACCACCGCGCGCTGCAGCTCGCCTCACCGCTTCTCTCCGGACCCCCATTGTCTCTACGCCCATCGGCGAAAGGTGTGTCCCCGCAAGAGGCGACCTTGCCGCTGCCGCCGCGTCTGTTGCGAGCGGGGTAGCCCCGCGTGCCGCAGCATGCTCAGCTGCTGGAGCCACTCGGGGGGCTGCCTCTGCCACCGCAGGAGCCGCAGCAGGAGCCGCAGCAGGAGCCACTCGGGGGGCCGCCTCTGCCGCAGCTGGAGCCGCAGCAGTCTGAGCCGGCCCTGCAGCCTTCGGGGGCGCCTTCGCGACCGCAGGAGGCCTTCCGGTGCCCGGCAGTGGCTTAGCCGGCATAATGCCGGCTGGCGCAGGAGGTGTGCCCAGCCTCGCAGCCTGTTGCCTCTTGCCCCACTGGCCCATCCCACGGACGCCAGCCCTCGACTCTGCGGCAGCACGACCAGATCGCGCCATCCTAGATCCAAACCTCTGTAGCCTCTGGCCAATATTAATGCCAAACCCGCGCCTGGCCTGGCCTGAGGCCATAGTCTGCGTCATTGGCCTCTGAACAGTGGCGGGGTTCTTGAGCATTGCCGCCCTCTCTGCCTTTGGTATCCATCTTCCGCCTGAGTTAAAGGTGCCTCCGCGAACCATCTTTGATCCAAAGCCGGCGATGTTCTTGCCAAGCCACTGCCTGATAGCAACCTTTGTTAGCAGCTGCCCGTCTGCTGCGGCGAGCTTCGCAAGGCTGGTGTCGAAGTTTCTCGCGTCGGCTTCTGCCAGGGCGGCCTTGATCAAGTCTTCGTCGCCCTCGAGCAGGACAGACATCTCTGTGATGAATGCTTCCTTGGCAATTCCGTGGAGGTCTTGAAGGGCGACTTCGTATACCTCGTCTACCTCTTGCTCTTCGAGTTCTATGAAGGACTCGACCTGAGCTAGCTTGCTTATCTCATCTCCAGACAGCCCGCTTGCAGCGATGAATATCTGCTCGTCCAGGTCGTCGTCTGTGATCCCCTCAGATGCCCACTTGTAGAAGCCTTCTTCGTCTGTGTAAGACGCGAGCTCGGCGTGGAAAGAGTCACGCGCAATCTTGTGCAACGTCTGATAGACGTCTTCCTGCTCGGCAGCAGACGGGGGCGTCTTCGGGGCAAACCTGGCCCACGCTTCGTCATCGGCCTGCTTAATGAACTGCTCAAGTGGGTTCAAACGAGTTGCGTCCATTTTGACTTTCCCCTATTTCGTCCACCAACACGCTTGTCCTTGTCGGCTTCTCTCGTCAACTTCTCAGTAACTTCCTTGCGGACCTTATCGAGGAGTGGCTGTTGTTCTTGCGGGCGCCGAAAGTCCTTCCTGAGGGAGTTCAGGGAGGGTTTCGTCGGCTTCGGCATCATAGTCCATTTCCGGGAGCGGGTCTGTAAGCTCGAGCTGCTCATCCATCATATCGATAAAGTCCTTGATAGCGTGCAGCCTGTCGAGATGATACTCGACTGGGCTTGCATCTATCTGCGCCTCCTCCGCCTCACGGCCAGAGTCCCACGCGGCCTCTATCTCATCTCTGAGCTCGGGGTCGTTCCTGGATACAAGATTCAGGCTCTCTTGGACAGGACCAAACAACTCTTCCGGTGCAAACATGAGTCCGTCATAGGCGAGGTTAGCTGCGACGTATCCAAGCACCTCGTCGTTGAAATCAAGGCCTGGGTGGATTCTGTTCAGCACATCTATGGCGAATGCAGCTTGATACGGATGGAGTCCCTGGACGATGTCGAACCTCGGTATGAACCCACAAAACGATAGTGCAGTATTCTCGAAGACCTCGTGGTGATTCCACGGAATGTCGGTTCGGACGGCGGTCCTCAGTGCCATCACCTTGTCCTTGTTCTCCCTGAGCACAGACCAGTCAAGGCCCTCGTCCTCTTCGACCTCTGACCAGATTGTCTCTGGCTCCCATGAGAGCCAGTCCTTGTCGTACAGCCTTGTCAGGTCCCTGTAGAGAACCATCGGATGACTGTTGTCATCCATCCACGGCGAGTATTCAACCGAAAGGGCTCGAGCCAGGGACGTGGTCGTGTCCACTGATGAGTGCTTGATGCTGGTCTTGATTGCCTTCAAGACCCTTCTCTGAGACTTTCCGCTTCCTCGCCTCAGCTTGAATACGGCAGTAGAAAGCGCAGCAAGGCCTGCTTGCGCCATTCGCTTTCTTGCGACTCCGCTTCTTTCTTCAAAGCTGTCCAGATCGAGCTTCTTCTCGATCTTTGCCTTAACGTATTTTGGGAGCCCTCGGCGCCGACGGCCTGCGTTCTTATTGAGATGTAGGGTCAGGCCGCCTGGGTATACGGGGTCATCAGAGTCGCCCATACGCTATTTCCTTGATGACCCGCTTCTCGTCCATTGGCAAGGAGTTGAATATCTCTACAGGACGTTGTCCGAACAGCTTAGAGACCTCTTCGCCGAAGTACTGCTTGACTGTATCGCTTGTTGCGATCCTCTTCAGCATATCTCCTGTAATGAGATCTCCGTCGACCTCTTCAGAGAACGATGAGGCGACCTTGACTCCGGCCAGATCTTCGAACGAATCTCGTCCTCGACCGGCTCCAGAGTTCATGTCGATGTGATTCAAGATTTGAACTGCGTTGTCCAGGTCCAGGTCTCCGGATCGAATCATGGACGCGAGCTTGGTATAGGCCACCCCCGGCTTGCTATCCTTGCCGGCCCTGAAGGCTCTTGCCTCGATCTGATCGTAGGCCTGTTGTCCGAAGCCGTTAGAGGCGTACTTGCTGAGGGCTGCGCCCTCCTCTAGCTGAAGCCCAAGCTCCCCCGCACGCTCTACAACGGCGGACGCGAACTTCCTTCGATGATCGTGCGACAGCTCCTTGTGCCAGTCCTCGAAATACGCCGAGGCGGTCTTCACTGATTCCTGGTCTGGGAGTGCATAGAGCCTGGAGACAGACCCGTCAGGCATATCGACGATGAGAGCATATCTGTCGGCCGCTTCCTTCTCAAGCTCGTCCACTGACAGGTCTGGGATCTCAACCCCATGCCAGTCAGATGCCAGCTTGAAGTTGTCCTCGATCTCCGCCCTTGCGGACTTCTCAAACAGGTCGCGTGCCTGGATGTACGACTCTGCGGACAGGACAGTGGCTACTGGAGAGTTCGTCGGGAAATGGCGAACCTTTGCGCCCTTCTCGAACGTGACATAGGCGAACTGTTCGTCTGGGACGAAGCCAAGCTCATCTACTCCTGAGACCTGCTGCTCCAGGAGCTCGGGTCGCTCTGAGGCGACCTTGGCGATGACGGTGCCGTCCGGATCGTCATGGAAATCAATGAATCTGCCTGCGATTGAAGTAGTCATATGGCGAGTCTATTGGCTGGTGGTGTTGCGGTCAACACTGAGGGTTTGGGGGTACAAGAAGCATAGCTGATCAGTCATGCCGTGGTGAACATTTGAAGGCCACTCGCGGCATAAGAAATAAGACAGGAATGAAGTAGATATACCGAGAATTCGCTCGACCCTGCGTCACCACTGTCGTCCTAGGAGATATTGATCATGAACAAGTACGTTGGATTTTCCACTACCCTCGGAAACCAGGCCGCCACCCAGGCCGCCGCCACCCAGGCTCCACCTGCTGCTGTCGTCAACCCGCAGGTGGGCGTGATTCTGGCTCCGGCCGCGAAGCCGGGAATGTTCGACGGCCCGGCCGCGTCGTCGCTCAAGGAGGAGTTCGTCGCTGGCGTCGGGAGGGGCGCTGGCGAGGAGCTGGGCGCAACCGGCATGCGCGGAGCCATCGGCGCTGCCGTCGCTCGTATCCGCAAGTAGCGGATACCGGAGCGCATTGCGCGCTTCGATCAGATTCGACGGCCGTCCCCTTGTGGGGCGGCCGTCGACTGTCTGCTGAATTTTTTTTAGCCTACAGAAGCGTCGTGAAGTCGACGGTAGCGAGGTTTGGAGTCACGATCTGCTGCCTCAAGCCAATGGCCGGGATGATCAGGTTGATCGTAGCGTTCCGCAGGACCTGCAGTTGGAAGAACCCTGTGGTGTCTGTATAGGTAGTGGCCGCTGAGCTTGTGACGCCAGTGCCGCCGATCAGCGTCGGATGGTCGATGGTCTGAGCCTTGACCTCCGTGTCGTTGATCGCAGTCCCGTCCAGGTTGACCAGGGTGCCGGTGAGGAGGATTGCAGTTGGCGTTGTAGCCACCCCAGGGGGCGCTACGGTGCCGTTGAAGGTGGGGGTAAGTGGCGCACCGGCCACAACGATGACTTCTGGCACAGTGAACGTAACCAGCGCCTTGCTCAGATGCAGGTTGTAGGTGCCGTTGTCGAGCGCAACTACCACCTGACCAAGAGAGTCTGTTGACAGGCCCGCAAGCACCAGCGTCGTGTCATCAGCAGCAAAGACATCAACGGAGACGTCTGCAATCGGGGTTGGAAGCACACCGTCATCGACTGTGACCGTGACTGTGTTCGCACCGTCTTGGCTTGCAACTATTGCCAGGTCGCTCAGGGAGATCGAGTGGACCTCGAGCTGATGGGCTCCGATCTCAACCGTGTTCGTGGCATGCGTGACTACGACGCTGAGGTGGCCTACGGCCTGTGGCGTGATGACGATGCTGTAGTAGCCCTGCGCAGCCACGTTGTCGATTTCGGTCATCGCCATCGCGTAGCCGCCGGCGGTCGGGTTTGCAATGCGCACGCCATTGTTGGCCACATGCATGACCATGTTGGCGAAGATGAGGCCGGTCTGTGGGACGCCAGCGCCGTCGTGAACGAAGACTGTGAATCTTGATACCGCGCCTACTTCTGCGAGCATGATGTACCTCTAGGCTACGGGGTCAGTGAGTCCAGCGTAACCGTAGCTGTCGCTGGAATCGTGATGTTCAGGTCGAGCCCCAGGTCGCGGATGATCAGCCTGAACGTAGTGCTCTGCTCGAGGAGCATACTGAAGTTTCCCTGCTGATTGCACCTGGCTGTGATCGGAGTGTTTATGATCCTGTTTGTCTGCGGGAAGCTGTCGCGACGAGCCTCTACGGTTGCGCCAGTCGCAGGTCGACCGTCTGGATACTGAAAAGTGCCTGTGAGGAGGGAGGTGGGCATTACTTAATCCCCACTCCGAATCCGGCAATCACGCACGGCAGTTCTCTGGGGATTCCGTAATAGGTGATCAGCCAGTTCGACCCGCCAGTGACGTTAGCGTGGGTGGTGAAGACCAGGTCGATCATCAGCCTTGACTCCTTCATGGTGGATGCCGCAACTGATGCAGCAGAGTCAATCACCATGCCCGCAAAGCCGCTTGCGATCGTGAACACGGGCGCGGTTAGTGGGTTTGCGATCTTGATGGACCCCGGAAGGAGCCCTCCATGTATCTCAAGCGTAATGTCTCGATCTATAACCTGCGGTGAGTTTGCAGGCGCTACGAACACATTTGTATCTATCGTTGCGTACGTGTGAGCGCCTACGGCCGCGCTTCCAGCGATTAAGGTGTCAAGGCTGACTGCGCCGCCCTTCTGTCCGGCCAAGGTGAACCGGAGCATGAGAGACTCGGAGGCCGCTGGCCCGACGCCATTGCACCAGACAGCTAGTTTCCCGTAGACATACAGGAGGGTGTTGCCCTGAAAATCTGTAATAGAGGCGTTGTGCGGGACTGTGGTGCGGTTTTCCAAAGTCCAAATCTGGTTGCTTCCGTAGGTCCCCGTCCCGTCACTCTGCAGCCCTTGGTGGAAGTTGGGGTCTGTGACGGCCTCTATCGCCAGGAAGTCCTTTGCGTAGTGCGCCGGATCAACAAGAACCGCCACACAAATCTCCTCGGCGGTAGTCATTGGAGCCGGCAGCACGAAGGCCTGTGATGTGAACGTCTGGTCGATCAACGGGTCTGTCGTTGGCTCTATGTAGACGAGCTTCTTTGCCTCGTCCCAGGAGATCTCGCTACTCATCCCATACATCGGAGCAGCGTAGTCTGAGTCTGGATTCACGCTCGCATCAACGGCGCTGTTTTTGTTGATGCCATTCAATCTCACAGACTCGGGGTGGTCGACGCCCTCAATTATGCACGCTGAGACCTCCCAGGAGGCGTCTGGTGTGGAAAGGTTGGGACCTCCCGCGTTACACCCTATGTCAAGCTGACCAGTGGCCCTGCTGATGGTGTTGACCCCGCTCAGGGTTAGCGTTGCGGCATGTGGAGGGTTTACCTCGACTGAAACGTTGTCGTTTTCGTCAATGTAAATCCACTCGTCGGTCCCACCGCCGAGCTTGTTGTGATAGAGCCGTATCCCTGGCATCACTCCAGCGGCGGCGCCTAGAAACTGAGAGCCGTCCATCGGCGGGTCCCAGGCCTCAAACACTGGGACATGGATCATCCCCGCACCCGCATGGTCCAGGCCCACTAGACCTGTTTTCTTGCGCTCATGCTGCTGAGCCATCTTGTCGCCAGCGCCCCGCGTAAGTGGGAACACTGCGATCTCATCTAGCTGTAAGCTGAGAGCACCCAGCCTGGTCATCAGCATCATCTGCAGCAGGACCTCTCGGTCCAGGCCGGCAGGCACCAGGGCCGACGCGGCTGCTATGTCTAGCGGCTTGCGGTCTGTCGGAATCTGAGATGTTGCGAAATCGCCTATCTTGCTTCGTCGTCGTCTGGCCATGTCAGTTCCAGTTCACAGCAATGCGGTCAATGTGAAGGAAGGCGCCCGCCCCGCCAACGCCCTGGCCTGGGTACGACCCGTCTTCTTTCCACTTCAGCCTGTACACGAGCTCCGCTCCAGGACCAGACGAGAATACAATGTTTCCGTATATGATGAACTGGTACGTGGTTGGCGTTGGGTTGCTTACATGCAGAGGATTGTTCGTTGTGGTGCTGGCGCTTGCAGTGTCAAAATTGACAGTCTGGTACGACGCGCCATCATCCCTGCTCAGCTCAAGCGTGAAGTAGTCCGCGATGTTGGCGCCACCGGCGCCCAGGTAGTCCGCTGGAAAGGTGCTCCCTGAGAATCCGCCAGATGGGCCACCGTTAACGGTCTGAAACTGTATTACAACAACAGCAGACGTTGGGGCGGACACAGGCATTGTGTCCTCTTTTGTGCTCAATATTCCCTGGTCTGGCACCTGGGTCGCGTGAGTCACTAGCCGAGTAAAGGCAACCATGGCAGGATGAACAATGTTTCCGCCCTGGCTCGAGCCAGTCGATGGAAGAGATCTCACACAAAGCCCAATAACGTCCTTGCTAAAACTGACCCAGTTGTTGGTAGCTATGCCGTGAGGAGGAGGAAGCGGAGGCCACACCGACAGAGTTCTGTACGGAGGAGGGTTGGTGGCTCCGCTTGGCTCGTCCAGGTCGAGCCCTATATGGGTAACCCTATGCTCTGTGGGGAAGGTGACTCCCCCATCCACGCTAACCAAAAGCTTGGTTCCAATCCCTATCTGGTTAAACGAGTTTTTAAGACATGGGTCGTCGTAATCTATGTCTGTCTCCATCCCGTCAGCGGAGTTGATAGAGTCCCACCTGATCTGAGTGCTTCCATCCTCCCATATCGTGCCTGTACTCATCCTGCACCCACTGTCGACTCCGGCCGCTGGGATTGGCGCTACAGGTCCGCTTTGTGGAATTGCAAGAGGTCGATTCGCTGATTCGATGTGCGTTCCGCCGCCGAGAGGGCCGAGGAGTGGGAAGCCAGAGTTTATAATTGTGGCGTCCGGGCCAACGGCCCATCCCCCGGCTGGGAAATCGGCAGCAGACGTAGCTAGCGGAGCGTCCGCGTTGTACCTGTCGTTATGTGGTCCCGCGTCGCTGTGTGCGATGTCCCAGCTATTCGACGCGTTTCTAAATCCAGTCTGAGCGAGGACCAGGCATCCTGTTCTCTTCCCGCTAGCGTCAGAGGTGTGCCCGTAAGCCTTCATGCCGAGCTCCATTCCATGGAACTCACTCGCTCTGGGCATGTCTAGTTCGATCTTCAGGGCGACCTCTGGCCTAGACCCCCTGAGTCGCATTTTTCCGAAATCTGATGACCATGGGAGCCCGTGGCATGGCCACATCATCCACTGAGTGTTCTTTACGCCAGAATCATCATGAATGCTTGGGGGCGGGGCTGGCACATCTTGTGCCGTTCCGCCATGCCTTCCGCCGCTTCCAAAGTAGTAAAGAACCTCGTTGTGGCCGTCGACGCCTCCGGGGGCGGGCTGCGGGAGGCAGCTCTCTATTGCGCTCGCAGCGAAGCCAGGATACGGGCCAGAGCCCCACCAGAGGCCAGACGTGACGGCGGGAGGGACTGCTGCGCTGTAGCTCGTGTGTGCCCACTGCCCAAGTCGGGTGGCGCCCGGGGAGCCGTTTAGAAACAGACCCCCAGTGGTGCTCATGTTTGGAGTTCCCATGTCCCCCGGCCCCTGGACGATAATATGCAGGTTTCCTTGAACGTATGGAGCGGTCGGGTCTGCGGGCGGAGGCTCTTCAGCAACCGCTATGTTGTGGAAATACTTTGTTGCGCCCTGGTAGCCGCAAGAAGGAAGGTCCACGGGGCCGACTACGCTGTAGCCGCCTGCGCCGTCGTCTGTAAACACTGTTCTGGTGACCTTGCTCTGGTCTCCGTAGCCGCCAATCGTCCCATCAAGGTCATGCTCGACCTGGACCATGTGGAAGATGTTGTTGTTCCCGTTGGTATAGCTCGTCCCGTATGGGCCCTGGGAAATGTAATTGTTGTTCCCGTTGGTATAGCAATGTTTTCCCTGGCCGCCAGCATTCCATGCTGCGGTAACGGCTATGTTTGGCTGAGCAGTGGCACACGGCGTTCCTGCGAACGCTTGCACTGCAGTCCAGTCAATGCGGAACACGTCAAGGGTTGATTCCATGCTGGTCACACTGTGCTGTAGCGTCTGGTACAGCCAGATAGAGCCCTGCGTGTATGGACCAGGAACAATCCCGCCGTCGAAGTGGGGGTGAAGCGCTCTTGTCCGAATGACTTCACATGTCCCGTCCATGTTAGAGCTCATGCCCCTCCACACCCCGTCCTTCTCGTTGAGGCTGTTTGTGGTCGAATACGTCTGGTAGAGGTTCGACTGCATTGGGGTGTTCACGTACCCGGTTGTCGGCTCCCCAAAAAAGCATGGAGTCCCTGGGATGACTTGCTTGGTGCCAGAGGTAAACGAATCTACCAAGCAGCCTGTGACTCTATTTGAGTGTGAGGAGGCGGAGTACTCGCCCACTGGGACGCCTAGCCAGAACACAGCGTGGCACTTCTTGGCCGCGTTGCCTGCCACGTTCACGCCCCACGCTCCGGGATCTATGGCTTCAACAACCGTCAGCCCTCTGTATGTGGTGGTTCCGCTAGTGTCGGCTGGGTGGAAGGCGGGATCGTACCCGTCCATTATGACTCTCTGGGTGTTCGGCATGTCGCCTTCGAATGTCCCGGCGTCTATGTCGAAGTGCCAGCAAAAGATCATTGGCCTCATGTGGGCGGTCGTGTTTGGGATAACGGCGGTGTTGTTTGTGTACGTCATTGCGCAAGCGCAGTAGACGAATACCTTCCCTGCTCCAATCCCAAGACCCCCGGTGTCCGGCATGATCTTCATCTCTGCGAATCCGCCAGTCGCAAAAGGAAGACCGTTGCCAAATGGGGCGGCCGGCTGCACAGTTATGTCCTCGGTTATGCAGATCGGCCCGCCGCGCACTGGGACGTCAAGTGGTCCGTCAGTTATCAGGGCTCCGTGATCGTCGTGGACCCAGTACCAAAGAAACAGAGACTCGTCTCCTTCCTGATTGGCGTTTCCGTTTCCGGGCCCCATGTCTACCCAGTTCGTTCCAACCGAGAAGTGTCTGCCTCTTGCCGTTCCGGCGACACTTCCGGGCCAGTAGTACGCATCCAGGACTGTGTTCTGCCTTCTCTTTTCGAGGCCGGCACCGAGCGACTGTCCGACCACCATTCCCCCGGCCCAGCTGCCAGTGCCGCCCTCCATCTCCCCCGCGACCGCGCCAGAATCTCTATGGATGAGGCTAGACGCGGAAACGCCAGTAAGGCTTCCATCTATCACGCTAGAAAAGGACTTCTCGACGTTCTGATTACGGTTGCCGACCTTGCTGCCGCTACCGTCTCTGGTGATGCCCTTGAGCTTGTGCGACTGTGAGCCACTCGGCCCCGATGTCGGAAGTTCAAATTCGTTCCAGTGCTCTATTTTGCCGCGATCTAGTCTTCCGGCAATCTGGTAATTGGTTCCAGCAAAGGCGCCCTCATCAGAAAACTGCACCTCTCTAATCGCCGAGACAGAGCCCATGGGGTTGCCGGCTTGACTCCATTGGTATTGCGGAGGCACGTGAAGGTGTTGAAGGTCGTATTTCAAGCAGCCAGCCTGATCGCTATGCCCAGATCTGTATGCGCCCTGCTCTGACAGCGGAATCTCATCGAGGCCCTGGCTTGAAGGGTAGAACTCTCCTGCTGCCCACATGGCCCCCACGCTTGGGTGCGCAAGGTCTTCAGCGGTAAGGAAGTCTTCGGTGAAACCGTCTGACATGCTGAACGTGCTGAACATCTCCTCGCCAAGAGCGAGGAATGCGATCGTCATGATGGCTCGGTCGTACTGTCCGTGATTCAGGAGGCCGTGAACGTATAGGTTCTTTGAAACATTCAAATCGTAAAGGTTGGTACCGTTGAGCGAGTCAAAGTTAGGCAGGATTCCGATAGTGTCGTCGACTACCTGCGTTGCTGCGATCCCCCAGGTGCCCACAGAGTTGTTCCCTATGCCGAACCCGATAGAGTTTGACGTCGAGATCTCGAGAAGCCGTTTGTTCTCCCTGATTTCTCCGGTGCATTCGGCCTGGACCAACACCTTCCCGCCCTGACCAAAGTCATTTCCTATAATTCTGAGCTCATCCGTCTGGCTGGCCTCCGAGACTGGAGAAACCGCCCCCATCTCTTTGAACCTGCAGTCTCGGATCGTCACGTATCCGCATTTTTTGGCGTGGGAGGGATAGTTTGCGTTGATATCGAACGCCATGCACTCGCCGCCGCCGTTTACGTTCACATTCGACATTGTCACGTATGCAGACGCATCAAGCTCGAGGACAACGGGAGTCCCTCCTGACGGAAGAGCAGAAACCATCACGTTCGATATTTCCACATTCCATCCGCCAGCAACGGTGAATATCGCATCGCTACCCTGACTGACGATGCACCCTCCCGAGATTTTTATCCCAGTTGCCATGACAGCAAGCGTGGCGGCGGTTGCGGGGGTCCCTGGGCTGGAGACGCCAATAGACCGACCAGACCTGTCGATCCTTGTCACAAAGAGTGGCGGGCTGTCTATTGGATCAGCCCCAACCTCCATCAGCGCGGAGCCCTCAACAAGCCCGCCAAACCCTCTAGCGTCGACAGTGCCCATGGCGGGCCCTAGCTCGATCTCCATGGGGTCGTACCTGGAATAGGTCCCAAGTATGAGGGAGAACCCTCCGCCTGACCCAACCTCAAACGGGGAAACCCCTTCTGGGGCAAAGATGACAGCTCCTGCGTCAAGCTCAATAGACACGGAGCTCGGAACCTCAATGGACTCCCCAAGAGTGTATCGACCAGCCCTTACTTTGACTGTCCCTCCGTATCCAACCAAGTCTCCAATCGCTCGGGCTATCCCGCTTGGCCCTATGTAGTCTCCAGCTCCTCCGGTCGAGCCAACCACGATCTCTCGAGGGCGGCCAGTGCCCCTGGCTGATGTAGACTCGTCTATCTTGAAATCCATAAAGCTGCCGGGAGTGCCGGCGGCTATCGCAGCGCTGTTCTGTTGCCCGCCGGGAACCCTTATTTCGCCAAGAAGAACATCGTTCTCCATCGGCGGCGTGTGGCAACTCTCGGTCCCAAACACCTCCGCTATGGTCAGATCTCCGCCCGACGCGGTAGCGACGACCATCTCGCCAGATGCAGCTCGAATCGCATGAACGATCTCCGGCGAATTGCCCCCGGCAAGGAGCCCATCAGACATGATTGGCTGCGTGTCAGGGAGTGTTCGAATCTTCCCATTCAAGAAAGTAGAGTCAAACCTCTGGTACACGATCGGATTTGGGGAGCCAAAAAACAACGGCGGCCTGGCCGAAAAGACATGGAACCCAAACGAATCCGCCACAACATTTACATCAAACTTATGAATACCTCCCACCCCAGATCCCGTAACGCAGATAGCGTCAGCCCTGGCGCCTGCGGAAGAGTTAGAGATGGCGGTATTGTCTCCAATAATGCTTGCGCTTGGGGAGCCAACCCACAGAACCAGGGTGCCGGGGGAGTCAAATGATCCCATGGCCAGGACGGGGATGCCTCCGGGCTTGACGATGTCTACGCCGACAGAAGATATCTCTCCTGTCGGGAAGGAAGCAGACACAAGAACTTCACTGGTTTGGTCCAACTCACCCACCTGGCTGGCAGACGGAATGGCGTACTGCTCCTCCATGGTTTCGAGCGTATTGGTGTCAACGGCTGCATAAAAAACATCACCACCAACGGTGCCACCAAGGCTCAGGTTTGGAGTGCTGTTGTTTATGGCGGCAACGTAAATAACCTCATCGTTATAGGCAATTTTCGCGTGCCTGAACGTCCTGTTGACCCCAAGGACACCGTCGTCTGTAATCTCTTTGAGTGAAGACGTTGGGACGCCTTCTTCATCGATCCGGAGGATGTACAGAGACTCTTCCTGCTCTGTCATCCCGGCTCCGCCGGGGGCCCTTTCTCCTTCGAATACTATGTACAGATCATCCGACTTGTCTGTGGTGACTATCCTAGGTCGCTTGACATCTGCCCCGACAACCTCGCCGTTGTGGTCCCAGACAACCCTGTCTTCTACCTCGAAGCTTTTCCCGTCTGCGGCAACTCTCGATATGCATAGGCGATTTCGTCCAGCCGCAGGAAGCGGGTCCGCCGCATAGACGATGAACGACTTTCCGGTCCCGTTGGTGACCATGTCGAAGTCTTGCCTGTCGAGAGCTGTCGGAGACAGTATCGACTCGGCCGCGTCAACAGTGGCCCTGTCATGCTTGATCCGCCTGTGGCGCATCTGGCGCGGATTGGCCCCTGTCGCGTCATTCTGATAGGCAACGTGGATGTAGTTGTATGACGAGCCGTCCCAGCTGTCCCCCTGGCCAGACGGAGTGTACGTGCCGTCAGTCTCGTTCCTCCACGTGTTGCACGCTATTGCGAACGACCTGTTTGTGATCCCGCCAACCTCAAACTGAACGAAGCTATCCGCGGCATCAGTTGCGATGAGATCCAGCATGTTTATCGGCGGATGACCGTCTGCTGGAAGTCCGTGAGGAACCCCGGTGGCAAGGACTATGTCGTAGAGATTCTCTTGGCCCTTGATGGTCGCGGACAGAGACTCTGTGAGCGTAACCCCTCCATCAAGCTGATTAAGAATCCGCTGGCCTGGCCCATTCAGAAGGCGCGCCTCATACGGCCTCATGACAAGCCTGTCGGTCCTTGGCTTTGAGTAGTGAGTGACATCAAGAGCATGCTTGATCGACGGGTCGACCGAGTGCGCTGACGAGTCTGCGGGGAAGACGACCATGTCGCTGGAAGCGTCGTACCCAGGGTCGTGTTCGAAGACGATCGCGGCCTTTGGATCACTGAACGAGAAGTTGTTAGTTAGCCCAGTGGCGTCAAGCAGGGGCACTCCTAGGACGTCTGACCGAGCCTCGAGTCCGTCGCCATTGTCCGCGCCATCGCCAGTAAGCCTGGCTCTTCCGGCGATTGCGGAGATGGCCTCCCTGGACGGAGTGGACCACGCGCCACCCTTGTAGGTCGGGGTCCTTACGGCAAACACCAGGTCTGCCTCAGACACGTCAGAAGGATCGCTCGTCACTGTCCACGTGACCCCAGAAGAGTCCTGATCGTCTGGGGTGCTCAGAAGGAGGATGAATTTCGCATTAACCCTGGTGGTGATTACCGGATAGTTTACGACCTCAGTGGCCGTCGACTCGACCACTATCCCGCCGAGGTCCGCAACGAACGGCGAGACTCGAATCGTTCCAGCAACGTCCTCCGACAGGACCCCGCCAGAGAGAATCACATTCCTCTTTCCATAGAGGAGCCTTGCGAAGCCCTGGAACGTGGACCCTACGTAGGGATGATCCCTGCGGATATGCTTAGTGATTGCCACTGATCATCTCCTCGCAATAATCCGCACGCGATAGTCGGTGGCAAGGGTCGCTGCCGCAACCACGGACCCATCGGCCAGCATATGGGTGGTTGTCGTATCGACGGCATGAAGGGCCACGATGCATCCACGTGGAATTGTGGCACCTAGTGGGCTGATGTTGTTTACTGAAACTGTAATCCCTGTGGCCACTCCGCCATCTCGCCATGAGGAAGCCTTCGTGGCACCAACGCCGACAGGAGCAGCTGCCTGCCCTATCCACACCTCGAGGGATGATGGAATCGTCGGGAACGGGAGGGCTGCGTAGATTGGGTTTCCATTTTGAAGGTCGTCGGCGGCTCCCTGGAAAAACCCAGGAGTGGTGAGCGGCTGCCACCCGCTGTCATAACGATCTCCAAATGCGTTGATAATCAGGCCACCAGCATGCGGGTCTCCAGCCTGAAGAAGTCCGCCTGCGTCAGTGGTGATAGTTCCCAGCGAAGTGCCCTTGAACAGCCCGTCCGTTGACCCATACGCATCAGCCCCCTGGAACGACAGGTCGTTTTGATCGCGAATGATGTCGAGGACAGGCCACTTCTTGCGCACGAAAGTAAACTCAACACCAGAGTGCCCGCCGGTGTCGACGTCGTAGAACTCTCCCAGGATATCTACGTATCCGGCCGTAACGTCAGTGATGAGGTACTCGCCTTCGAGCTTTCCATTCGCTGCGTTCGACTGAGGGGCCTTGACCCTAAGAATGTCCCCCTTGGCCGCCTCGAGCCCGGTCATTCCGGCGCTCGTAAGCCTGCTGGTAGCAGCTGCGTCGACCACCCCGTCCGTCTGGTCCCACGCCGCGTCGTTGTGGTCGACAACGTCCGTAGCGACCACGTGATAGACGTTGCTTGCTACCGCCCCGGCAAGGGTCACCTGGCGGCCGGCGCTCAAGCCGTTTCGGATGACGGCAAGCCTTCCCTTGCACGACAGTAGAACGTCTTCGTTGACGTTGCCCTGGCCCACAGTCACCTTGTCTGTGTGTGTCCTGGCCATCCAGCCGGCAAGGGCTCCAGTGGGGTTTCCGTCGCCAGCTGTGAGCAAGCCAGAGCCGCTGGCCTTGGAAAGCATCAAGCCAAGAGAGCCCGATGTTCGTCCGTTTATTGTGGAATTTGAGGCGACATTCGTTCCGTGGCTTACCGCATTCCAGTCCCTGGACATAAGGCTGCAGCGGAGCTCGTCCATCTCGCGGCCAACCACTCCAACGTTCCGAGCAGACGAATCCATCCCATCCGCGGCGTGCGTTGACCCGTAGTAGTTGTAGTCAGGACCAGGCGCCGGCCCGCCCTGGAACGCGTAGAAGTTTTCCCCAAGGACCAGCATCTTTGCGAGATTGGCGACAGAGCCCGTGCTTGGGTGGTCGAGAAGGTCAAGTCGGGCATCGATTGTGCCAGAGCCACCATCGGCATCGATTGTAAGGGCCTGGATGGCGCCAACGGCAGTGTCGAGCTTGTCGAGATTGTCGTTAACTATGTCGCCCCAGGAGTTGATGTACTCGCCCTGCTCCATCTTGATGAGCGACAGGCTTGCTGTTGTCGTGGACATGAACTAGGCCCTCTCGAATATGAAGGTCCACCGAATCAAGGCGGTGATTGCGTCGGTAGGAGCGAATGGAACGCTCTTGAACGTCCTCATGGCGAACGGCACCCAGGCGGTTCCGTCGACAGGGTCGCTGGTTGGAGCGTTCGGATTTCCCAAGAAGCACATCGCTTCGTTGATGTACATCTTGGTTATGTCCAGGAAATCTGCATTTGCGTAGTCAGAGCTAAGAAAGCTCTGTTGGCATTCGACGTGGTGCTCGTTCGGCGCGCCCTGCTGCACTGCCTGAAAGCCACCGAAAGAAGGAGCCGTCCTTCCGAGGGGACCATAGGAGGATGTTCCGAGCTCGTGGAACAGCGCTATCTGCGTTACGGGGTCTACCGTCTTTGGAATCGAGGGGTCAGACGCCAGGGCTCCGTCATCGCCAAGGTTGATGGCGTTGAAGTGTCTGCCGGTAGAGGGGGTGCCTGCGCCTGGGCCACCTCTCATGGCGGCTGCTATCCCAGTGGTTCCCACGTCGAGTATGACGTTCTTCTCATCGACGACCGAGATGATCTCGCCGTGCCGATCTCTAACTTCGAGGTAGAAGTGTCCGGTTATGCCGAATCCATCTCTCAACATGTTGGTCTCCTTGCCCGGGATCAGCTGCTCGAAAGCTACCACATCGAGGGAGAAAAATTACTAGATGGCTTTCGTCTTTGTGAATTTGTACACAGCAGGCGAATCTGGGCCCTCATCTACCATGGCTGGCGGAGAGAGTACTCTAACCGCGGGGGCATGGTCGATGAACCCACTGATCGTGAAAGTTTGATCGTTGAGGCCTCCGGCTGAGTTGCTCACAGTGAGTTGATCTCCGATCTCATGAACCAGGCCAATCATATCTCCGCCTGAGTATGGATTTGGCGGACCATGCGCTGTCCCTGGGCTCTCCACGAAGATAATCGAATCTCCGAATGGGGCGCTTGGAGGAACCTCTGAGTCTATCCCGTTGCCGGGGCCTGCAGTCCAGGTGCCGGCCGTGGCCACTGGACTGCCGTGGAAGTAGGCGGTGGTTGTCTTGTAGTTCGACGCCACGTCAGTGATCTGGTTGGTCGTCGCCACGGGCGCTCCGCCAGCCCCAGTGACCGCGTCGTTGGCGTGCTCTCCCATCCTCCACCATGCGACCAGATTGCTCGCTCGACTGTGCAGCCCAAGGTGAGTGGTGGAATAATCCGGGTCGAGCTCTGCCACCTCGTCCGCTGTTAGGGCGACATCCCACATAGCAACCTCATCTATGTGGCCATCAAAGAAGGATCCAGCGGAACCCCCTAGAGAGCCTATATGCATAGGGTCTATGTGGGTTATCGTCACTGGCGCAGTGTCGGCGACTACCGTAAGTGATTGGAGGAAGGCTGGCGTTGGCGCTAGGCTGTTGTAGTAAAGGCTCACCCCAGCAGCTAGCCCAGACCCATCATAGGTCATGATGAAGTGCATCCACGTGTCTATGTGTGGGTAGGTGTTATTGCTTGTCATCTCGATAGATGTGCCGGGCGTGTCGACTAGCTGAATAGCAATCT
>Ga0208299_1001492_pt1 | contig 17377 bp, 27 predicted proteins | sample 15_taG_FD_184089 | JGI IMG/M metagenome (GOLD analysis project Ga0208299, IMG submission 184089) | Marine viral communities from the Subarctic Pacific Ocean - 15_ETSP_OMZ_AT15312 metaG (SPAdes) (version 2) | ecosystem: Environmental > Aquatic > Marine > Oceanic | place: Pacific Ocean | collected...
CAATCACCATGTCTTAATCCTAAGTAGATATTGTTATAATCATCACTAACATTAGTGATTTCGATTGCACTACAAACTATTCGTTCGTTATTCATATTAGTGTGTTTCTTCAAGAACGATTTGTTTCGTTCCTTTCTTGCTCTTATTATGTAGTGGGACTTCTACTCCAACTGATATCATTAATACTTTCCCATTAATCCTGCTTAGGTCTAATGTATCTGTATAACCATCAGTTAATACAACTGTATTAAATTCATTATAGTTTTCAACTACATAATCAACAGATGGTTGTAGAATTGTTCCACCCAATCCATGGATTTTCATAGTTTCAAGTCCTCTTTTCTTTTTAAAGTTTTCAACCCATTTTACTTGTGTATCACCTTGTATGAAATTGATTTCAATATCATTCTGATAAACAAAGCTAAGAACTCTTTCGAATGTTCCTTGACCACCCATTGAACCTGATGTATCAAGAATAACATTGATTTTAGTTTTAACCTTGCGGTGTCCTTTCAAACCTGAAATACCTCTTCGGTGTGGCTTGACAATAGTTTTCATCTTACGTGTTCCAAAAATAACATTAGAAACTGAACGCTTGATTTCTTTTAGATAATCTTTTCTTTTCTTTTGAAGTTTATTTAGAGTAGCAGTAACATTATCAGAAGAGAAACCTCTTGCTTCTAATCTATCAGTTACTTCACGAACCATAGCTTCACGCATTTCCTCAGGAACATTATCATCCATATGAACGTCCATATATTGTCCTTCGTTCTTTTCCATATCTTGGAAAATCTGCTCTTTTGACCATGTATCGATATCACCTTCGCCCTTAGGATTTTGACCATAAGGTCCATATCCATCTTTTCCAGTTGAATCTTTACCGTCTTTATTTCCTGTACCGTTACAGTCTGGACATTCTTCTTCACCACCTTCGCCTTCTCCGCTTTCGCCTTTTCCGCCACCATCTTTCTGTTCTTCTTTATCACCTTGTCCTCCATCACCAGGTTGCTTTTTACCTGTACCATTACAGCTTTTACATTCTTGCTGTTCTTTCTTATTCTTTTCCCACTTTTCTTTTTCTTCACGCAACCAAGCATAAAGTTCTTCAAAGATAAGTTTGCCTTTATATTCTTTTGGAACAAACAAAGCCATGTTCTTTCCATCAGGATTTTTAGGAATTTCAACAAATTCGTGAGAGATATCATCCCAGATAATATGATTGATAATCATATCTTGTGCAATGTTTGCTAACTTATGATCATATCGACCAGCAGTTGTTCTTCGTGGGTGATTAAATAACAAGTGGAAATCTTCGTGTATAGTAATGAAGTTTACTTCTTTTTGTGAAATGTTCTCCAAGAACTTCGGAGAGTAGTAAAAATTCATTCCTTTAGTTGTTACATTAACACCGCAAGTCGGAATTGATTCTGTCTCGTGAAATGTAATGTTAAGGTTAAACTCACCATAATAGGGAAGTCCGTAAACCGTATCAATTAACATTTCTTGTAGAGTGTTAAGTAATTTTTCGTGTATATTTTTTACAATCATAGTTAGTTATTTATTTAAATACAAATATAAGGAATTATTTTTCTAATACCGTATCAATTTTTTCGTCTCTCATAACAGCAAGTGAAAACGCTTTTTGGAAATCGGAAGTTGAACATCCTCCACCATAACCAATTTCAATTTGAGTTACAAATAGATTCCCATCTGTATCACATTGAATAGTTACACTTAATGGTTCTTGCCAATCACCGCCACCTGAGATAACAATCTTATCTTTAGATATAGAATCCCATTCGCAGTTTTCTAAGTCTTGTGGTTCAAAAGGCATATAGTCATTGAAGAATGAATAAGAACCTGTTGTCTGTCCTGGTACATCTTCGGGAGATTCTAATGAAGATACTTCGGGCCAATTTGGCACTGCATCTACAAGCTCATATTGCATGTCATACATAGTTTCTTCATCTTGAAAATCATATTTATCTTTAAATTCTTCAATTTCTGGCTTCTTAGACTTAACAAACAAATCTCCATTATCTGTTGAGTATTTTGTTATATCAGCGCCACTTGGTTCAGTTACAGTTTTTACCGTAGCTGGTTTAGAAGTGTTTGTATTACTCATTGTATTAGTTTCTTGTACAGACATATTGCCATTGGCATCCTCTCCAAGAACTAATGAGTCACCTTTCATCTTACGTGCTACACCATTTTCGATAATCATAACTCCGCTATCATTATCTTCGTCTGTTTCAACTGTTTCATCTGATGTACCAAGTGATTTACTATAATAAGAATTGGAACCACATAGCTTATCAAATTCAGCATCTTGTTCAAATCCTAATTTGATCATTCGATCAACAATTCTGTGCCAATTATATTCACCTCTATATTCAAGTTCATTATCTTTTAAGAAAGAAACTTTACCACTTGGGTCAAGATGTGATACTGAGTTAAGAATTTCACGTGTGAGTTCTTTGCTATTAATATCTTCTTTTGGTGCAAGATAGATTTGATAGTAACTCTTTTTAAAGATTTCTAAAAGGGCTTCTTCCTTCAGCTTAAGGTGTGGTGCTATTTTAGATAATATCTCTTTAGTAGCTTCTTCATCAACTTCTGGTGCTTTATTTTCAGCACCAACAAAGAATACAAATCCATTTGGTTCGTTCTTTGGTTTAAGAGATTCCAATCTTGTTGTTAGTATTCTAACATCTTCAAGAACTTGGTCTTTTAGTTTCTCAGCGCGTTTTGCATCATTAGTATATTTCATGATGTCACGTTCTTTTAACGTAACTCTTGCTTCAAGTTCTTCAACTTTTTCTTTATTCATTTTGATAAATGATTCTTTCATCATTTGTTGTGCAAGGTCAACAGGCTCTTTTGTTTCTTGTTTCGCTTCAAACTCAGCATCGCCCTCTGATGTTCCATCATCTTCACTTTCTTCGCTTTCATCTTTATCAGTGTTACTAAGTAGCGAATCAAGAAAAGACATTCCTTTCTTACTCACTTTAGTTTTATCATCTTCATCAAAAAGATTCTTCAATTTATCGATAGGCTTAACTTCTTCTACCTCAGGATAGATTCGATTATCTTTATCATCTGTGAATTTATATTTAGGAAGAGTGCATTTACCGTTCCATAGAACGCTTTTTTGGTCAACGAGGTCGTCAAGGAATCTTTGAGCCATTGCATCATCAATAAGGTTAGTATCAACTTCTTCAAAATTAGCAGTGTTCTCAGAACAGATTGTTAATTTCATTTTGACACCTTCTTCAAATGTTCCAGAAAACTCTGATGCTTCAATAAAAGCATATTCAGAATGTATTCTGAACTTTCTTTTCATACGAAAGAATGCCTTCACTGGTTTGTTCAGTTTGAACTTACCAATCACAGGCTCTTTTGTTTCTTCTTCAACTTCTTCAACTAATTCGCATTCATCACCAGTAACTGGGTCAGTATATGTAAAAGTATTAGCAACCAAGAAAAGGTCTTTATCGACCTGTACATCATCTTCTGTTGATATATCTAAGATACCTTCAGCATTAACTGTTACAGTAACTTCTTTTTTATTAACAACGGTCTTAGCACTCATTAGAGTCTTACCATCATTTGTTTCAAAATATTTAAATTTTTTCATTAGTCTAAAATTGTGTTTATATTATTATCTCGTCTAAGTTTTTTAGCTTCTGATTCTGTGTAAATATCAGGGAAATTCATATCATTACACGCATCAATAAATGCGGTCATAGTGATATTATTCTCTTCAAATAACTTTTCAATTCTTTCTGATGTTTTTGGGTCAAACACAGATGATAATGGTTTAACATCATCTATAAGTTCGTCTTTAAAGTAATCAAACTGTGAATAAATTTGATCAGGGTCATGCTTTAGTGTGCATGTATATAACATAACAAATCTATCGAACTCATTCAAGCTCAATAGATTGTCTTTTTGTGGATGTACATTGAAATTTTTATAAATCTCAATTTGTTCATCAGTTAATTCGTATTTATCGTTATTCTTCCTCATATAATTATACCTATATCAATTTAGATAGTTGATAATCTCTAAATTCTTTCTTACCAACTTCACCAAGTGCATACGCTCTACGGAAAAATATATCAAAGATTTCTTCTTCGCCTAATTCCCTTGCAGCCATTGCGCGGTTTATTGCTTTGTGTTCCACTCTTATCAATTTAGCTTGGGTTCTTGCGAGTCTTTTCTTTTTATCAACATCACCTGCTGATTTAGCAACGATATCTCGCACTCTTTTAAAGTTTTTAGCATGTTCAGCCCTTGTTTGACCATCAATGTAGTAAGTTCTTTTTCCCATAGTTTTAGTTCATTTCATGAAACATCATGATATACACATTTATATAATAATAGCTACTGCGTAGCGACTTAGTTTAGTATTAAAAATAGCTTATCTCCGATAATAGAATCTATATTACCTTCGTCTCGGTATGAAATTTTTCGGTAGTTCTTGAAAACTTCAAGATAATCATCGTCAGTATCTTTCCCTGTCAGTATTCTTGATAGAGAATCAGACATATTACGAAGAGTATTATCATACTTTTCGATTAATTTCCAGATTATAGCTTTTTGGTCGTTTGTCATTGAACAAATATACGGAAAAATACTGAGATTATACGTGAGTTTCTATAATACTTCGTGGCTTTTTATCATCTTCTTCGTCAGGATCAGGGTCAGTGATTCTTTCTTTGAAGATTAAAAGTTCATAAGTTTTTATGGGAGTCAATCCAAATTGGTCCCAATCATTTTCAATTTGATATAAATCAATGATTCGCTTTTCAGCCTCAAGGACGTAATAAGTAAACGCTCTAGCTTTACCTGTAACATCATCAGCAGTAGCTTCTGATATAACAAAATTGTCGTCTTCGATTAGCTTATAGGTTTTATCTCTAAAATTACGTGCTTTACTCATTAGGTTTTGTCGCACATCATCATAGGTAGAGCCCTCGACTAATTCTTCGAGTATCTTTTTGTTAAAAAATTTTCGTACACTTCTTCTTCGCATTCTTTGAATCATTTTGTTTGTTTGTATATCTATACAAGATACGGAAAAAAATTGATTTAGCCTAATTTGAAGTGTTTATTAGCATAGAATAATGCTGCACCTGCTGCTGCACCTCCTAAGTGAGCAAAGTGTCCAATACCACACATATTACCGCTTACAATAGCATATATACTAAAGACAACATATAATCCCATTAACCATTTGGCTTTTAAAGGTGGGAAAGCGAATTTTAAATCGGGATTCATGCATGTTAAATATGCAAAAAGTCCGAATATTGCTCCTGATGCACCAACTCCACCTCCAATAAAGGATTGTGCAAATGCTGCGAAGAGTCCCATGACGAAATAGAATATCCAAAATTTCTTTTCACCCAGATTTTGTTCAACCATTGGCCCGATTGAAAGTAGAGCAAGCATATTAAATGCGAAATGTAGAATACCACCATGAACAAACAGGTGAGTAAATATTCCTATAAAATTGTAGTTTGGGTCGCTAAAACCAGAAAGGGCTAGCATTGTTATCAGTGCGGGGAAAAATAGTGTTGCAATAAACACTAAAGAGTTTGCGTAGAAAAGTTTTCTTACGGCTTCTGTTCTTTGAAACATGTAGTTGTTTTTATAGTTAAGTCACAAATATACAAATTATTTTAACAAATTCTGTATTTTCAATGATCTTTTTATGGATTTAATAGAAGCTTCTTGTATATCACCTTGCATTATTTTAAGGAAAGAGACCATTTCATTTAATTTTTTCATAGTTAAAACCTTGGAATTGTATTTTATATACTTCATCTTATCTTTAGAGATAGATTCCATATCATGGTCGTGATCATCTATTTTTGTAATTACCGAAGCTTTATCATTAATATAATATAGATATCTATTGCGTATAAAAACAATGTATAACATTCTCTCAATAGAATGAACATCTAGATATTCATATCGCAGCAATACTTTTATTTTATCTTTGTTTTTCATAGGATTTGACATCTTTCTTCAATTGATTCAAATCATCAACGTACATTTCTTTCGGTTTTAGTTTTTTTAGCCTAGCTAACTCAGCTTTCTCAAGTATAATATCTTTGGCTATCTTATCAACCAGTTCTTTTGTTAAAGAATATAGTGGCATACGAAGTAGATAATCAAAAGATGCATCTTGTTTTTGTAATTTATGTTTTTCTATCTGCTTGATGATATCCGCTTTAGGTTTATTATTAAGAACAATTTTCTTTTGTAGTATTAATTTAATAAAGAGTGAGCGATTGGTTAACATTTTAATCTCCCTCTCAATCTTATCAATCATGAATTTCTTTCGCTTATCATAATAAGTTAGTCTGAAATCCATGAAATATTTGATTATGTCACTTGAGTTCTCAAATATTTTAAGCTTACCATTTTCATCAAGTGTTGTATAATTCTCAGTTTGGCTTTCTTCAAGTTTCAATAGCTTGAGTATTTCATAATCTGAAAAAGCTTTCAATTCATTTCTTTTGAACTTAATAACATAATTAATATCATCTGCACATTTATCATCATAGCTGACAATTTTTTTATCATCCACTAAGCTTTCTAATATTGATTCATATTTCTCATAAGTCATTGAAGGTGGTAATTCAGATATATGAACAGTCGTTGTGTTAACTATTTCAAATTTGCCTGATATGAACCACTTTTTATGATTCTGATCATCTTGCCTATAGTTACCAGTAAAAGCATTAAGACTTGGTTGTACCTTTTTAATCTTACCATTTTTTAAATACCCAATACAAGATGTAATAATATCATTCATGTCCCTATTAAGAATATTGGTCGCAAATCCAACAGCAATACCAGAACTAGCATTCACTAAAACAGTTGGGATAATTGGTAGAAAATACTTGGGTTCAATCGATTCCCCCTCTTCTTCTTTAAAAGTTAAGAGTGAATGATCCTTATACATCATACGAAAATAAGGACTTAATTTAGTGCCAATATATCTTGGTGCACCTGCTTGTGGTGACCTCAAAGAACCAAATTGCCCATCTTCTTCTAATAGTGATGCATTGTTTTTAAAGCTCTGTGCTATGTTAATAATTGAGTTTGATAGACTGGCATCACCATGATGGTAAAACGCATCAGAAGCTACCTTACCTGTCAATTGAAACACTTTAAGTACCTTCTCATTACCCGTCTTCCATATTTTGGAAGCGATATGAATCACCTTTCGATGTGATGGTTTTAATCCATCGATCACCGAAGGAATTGCACGATTTTCAATTACATACAATGCAAATTCTTTGTATTCATTTGATAAAAATTCTGATATAGACTTCTGTTCCATAGAAAAAATAAGTTTCTATATATAATACAGAATTGCAGTCTGTTTGTTTTAAACCAGTGCAATAGATAAAAGTATAAATAATAATGGCTAAGAGAAAGTATAAAAAATTAGACGACATTGAACACGTATTAAAACGACCTGGTATGTATATCGGGTCAATTTCACCACACACAGATGAGAAATATCTCCTTCGTGATGATAAGATGGTGAAAGAGAAAATAACATATAATCCAGGGTTCCTGAAAATATTTGATGAGATTGTTATGAACTCAGTTGATGAGTCCAAGAGAGCAGGATCAAAATTAAATATCATTAAAATTAAAGTATCTAACGATGCAATTAGTGTTTGGGATAATGGTGGAATACCTGTTGAGATGTCAGATGAAGGTGATGAATGGATCCCTGAGATGATATTCTCAAATCTTAAAGCAGGTTCTAACTTTGAAGATGCAACAGACAAGAGAACGGGAGCAGGATTGAATGGAGTCGGTTCAACATTAACAAACATTTATTCAAAAGTATTTAAAGTAGTAACGTGTGATGGTAAGAAACAATTCACACAAAACTTTAAAAACAATATGCGAATTAAAGGTATTCCAAAGATAGTTAAGGCTAAAAGAAATCACACAGAGATATCTTATAAGCCAGATTTAGAGAAATTTGGAATGGCTGATATAAATGATACACACTTTAAATTGATTCAGAAAAGAATTTTTGATATAGCGGGTTGTAATCCTAAGTTGAAAATCTACTTTAATAATAAAGTTATTGATATTAAATCATTTCAAGATTATACCAATTATTATTCTGATGAAATCATTTATGAAGAGAATAAGAAAAAGACATGGTCAATAGGTATTGCACCTTCTGATAATGGCTTCCAACAAGTTTCATTTGCTAATGCTACTGAAACTTATGATGGTGGTACTCACTTAGATTATGTGATGAATCAAATCATATCATCATTGAGAGAATTCTTTAAGAAGAAACATAAAGTAGATGTTAAACCATCGGAATTGAAAAACCATATGTTCTTTTTCTTGAACTCAACCATTATAAACCCAAGCTTCTCTTCACAAACTAAAGAGAAGATGATAACAGAGGTTAAGGATTTTGGATTTGAATATAAAGTAACTGATGTTTTCATTAAAAAGATTATTAAATCAGAAATTATTGAGTCAATACTTGATTGGGTCGAGCAGAAAAAATTAGCGGATGAATCTAAATTAGAAAGAAATCTTAACCGCGGTCTATCTAAAACTAAAGTAGAGAAATTAATTGATGCTAAAAGTAGAGATAGATGGAAATGTTCAATGGGAATATTTGAGGGAGATTCAGCGATATCAGCCTTTCGTAAATATAGAGTTCCTGAGATAATGGGAGCATTCGCGTTGAAAGGAAAGTTTACAAATGTATCTGATATTACAACGTCTAAGTTAGTTAATAACAAAGAGGTTATTAATCTGATGGCATCATTGGGATTGAAGTTAGGACATGAACCAAGTCTTAAAGATTTAAGATATGGTCGCATCTTATTATATACTGATGCTGATGTTGATGGAAATTCTATATCAGCTTTGTTATTAAATTTCTTTCATAGATATTGGCCCGCATTGTTTGATAGAAAGATGGTCTTTAAAGTAGAAACGCCAATTGTTTCTGTTTATAATAAAAAGGCTAAGAAAAAAATATTATTCTATACACAAACAGAATATGATAATTGGTGTAACAAACAGAAAGCTCTCGCCAATTGGGAAATTAAATATAAAAAGGGTTTAGCAGCTTTGGTTGATGATGAATATAAAACAATCATTAACACTCCTAAAATGACATTGATAACAAAAGATGATTTGTCAAAACAAAGCTTGAATATATGGTTTGGTAAAGATTCAAACCTAAGAAAAACAGAATTGTTAAAGTGATAGGAAGTAATTCATTTAGTGTGAAAAAATTAGCAACATATGATATAGTCGGCAGCCCAGCATTTAGCAATGCTACCTTCAGAAGGTCTGATAAATATGTCTTTATTAATGATATTAATATTTATAGAGCTATACGTATTATAAATGCTGAGAAGCAAGGTAATGAGTTATCTATTAATGTTAATTTAAATGGTGATGATTTTGCTGATGCTGAAATTGTTGGTAGTAAAGATTTTATGACTTATATAATCATAACAACTTATGATGAAGCTGGAGAAGGCACGCCTCACCAACTATCTGTTAAGAAGATAAGTCATGATATTGAAATGGATGACCTAGGATGTGAAACACATCTTATTAATTATAATATTTTATCCTCGAAGAAGATTAAAAAGACTAGTGAAGATTATTTTGAAGGTCTTAAAACGGGTCTTAGTAGGGATTTAAAATTAAAGAAGATTTTAAATGAAAAGTAGGACAAAAAGATTCCCTTGGAATAAAGAACTTATAGAAGAAGCGGTAAAGTGGGATTCGGAAACAATTGATTTGTATAAAAAATTGGATACTATAAATGTGAATTTCTAGAAAAAGATAGATTGTATCAAATACAGGTTATCTAAAACATTGTCGCTTAATTTAACTATAAATAAAAAGGAATTGAGATGAAGTATGCTTTTAAATTGTATAATCGACGGGAACTATATCCTGTCACGACTAGTGTTCACACTACATAAGAATAATCTGCTTTACGGAGCATTATACCAAGCATTAGAAAACTCACTCAGTAATTACCGCTCATGGTATCCTTATTCAAAAATATATTTGGTTTCAGATTCTAAAGAGAAATCATGGAGAAAAAACTTAAACCAAGAGTATAAAGCACAACGAAAGAAAGATACTGATATTGATTGGAAATTTGTATATGACACATATTCTCAATTTAAAGATGATGTAAAAGGTGTTACTGTATTAGAATACCCAAGAGTTGAAGGTGATGATTGGATATCATTAGTAGTTAATGATCGCAATGAACACAAACAATCTAATTTCATTATTACAAATGATTATGATATTAAGCAATTATTAAATATGTCACTTGATGATATGTGGATTAATATTATGTCTAATGAGATGTATAACAAGAGCCGTGTGTTTTTGCCTAAAAATCATGCAATGTTTTTTGATAAAGTTAGAAACCAAAAGTCTGATGATATATTCAATTTAAATAATGATGAAGACTTCTTGAAACTATATGACAGACTTCACAATAAATATGAAATTAGTGAAGTAGATCCAGTCGAAGCTTTAATGGTTAAAATTGTATCAGGAGATAGAAGTGATAATATTCCTTCTGTATATCGAGTAATTGCTGCTAATGGTAGAGTAAGAGGTATTGGTGAGAAAGGTGCGCAAAGCATTTATGACCGTTATCTAACAGAATTCGGTGAAGTTAAGTTGGATGATCCAGATTTGGTAGAGAATTTTGCAGACATAATCTGTGAAAAGAAGAAGCTATCAAAAACAAATATGTCCAAAATTAGTACAAGGATATACGAGAACTTCAAAATGATGGACTTGAAGGTGGATAATATACCACCAGATTTATTAAATGAGATGAAAGAAATATATGGCTAATATGTCGGAAATAGCGAAGGCAATGTTCCAATATCGTAACCAATGGGAAACTATTAGTGATAAGGATAAGGAAATGAATGCTTTTATTTTCAATAGATATTTCTCAAAGAACTATCCAGAAAAAGCTGCACAATTAAATACTAAGGGATGTGATAAAGTAACCATTATGAACTTATGGTTTCATTTTATGAAAACCGAATCTTATCCAGGTTGGTTTTGGAAAGGTTCAACTAAGCGAAAGATGGACATACCTGAGAAGGATTTTAAAATGTTAATGAAGAAACTTACCATGGACAAACCATCCGATTTGGAATTTATGTTAGAACATTATCCTGATGTTATTAAAGAGGAACTAAAATATTACAAGAAAAAGAAATGAGTTTAACAGTAAAAATACAAACAGATCCATCATTTATGGGTATTACTGGCTCGACACATTATGATTTTCTCGATTCAAATGAACAGATTATTAAAGCAAAATTTGTCGCCATGTCACGGATAGATGGTTTCCCTATATTTAACTTTAGAAAATTAGATTTGAAGCGAAGTAATACAAAACCAACAGATTTAAAATTAGAAGGTTATAATATACAGTATGTTGAACTTATAACACCTATGGAGAATTTTTCACCAGGGTTTTCTGGAAACCCTAATCCAAATTTTGTAGAAAATATAAATAGAGCTAAGAATGATATAGAGAAGCTTGAAGAATTAGCAAACACATTAGGATATGATATAGATGATATACGTGATGATAATAAATATAAAGCAATAATTAGAAATTTAAAATTAAAACAAATAATATGAAAACAAAAACAATGAATTGGTACGCAGTTAGAGTACAGAACAACAAAGAGAAAAAGGTTCTAGAAGAGGTTAAACGAGAGCTTGAGCATATGAATCTCTCTGATCGACTGGGTAAAGCAATCATACCAACTGAAAAAAGCGTTACTATGCGTGAGGGTAAGAAATATATCCGTGAAAAGATGGTCTACCCAGGTTATATTTTTATTGAAACTTCAGCAGTCGGAGAAATGACCAATCTATTTAAGGGGATAAATGGTGCTGGTGGGTTCGTAAGAACTCGTGCTGGTGAAGTTATTGCTATGAAAGATAGAGAAGTTAAGAAAATTTATACAGAGCAGAAGGTAGCTGATGATACCGATTATAAAAGTATCTTCCTTGAAGGAGAAAGCGTCAATGTTATTGATGGTCCTTTCAACACATTTAATGGAAAAATTTCCAAAATTAATGAGGGTAAAGAGACAGCTACGGTCCAAATTACTATCTTTGGTAGAATTACAGATGTTGAACTTAACTTCGGGCAAATAGAGAAAAGACAAGATTAATGGGACTTAAAGACACGGTCACAAAAAACCGTGAAATATATGGAAACTGTAAGGTCCTTTCACCTGACGGGCATCTTATGTTCAGATGTGAAGAAAAGAAAGTTAATTGGTACCTTTCAAGGGGATTGGCGGAAATAGTTGAAACCGATCCATTGACAGCAAAATTAAATTTCGAACCTAAAGGTTATGGTAATCATGAGAGCGAATACGGTCTCAATGAAATGGAGAACCTATGCGTTAATTGTGGCGAAGAAGAATATCTTACACGACATCACGTAGTTCCATATTGTTATAGAAAATATTTCCCACTTGAATTGAAATCACATAATTTCCATGATGTATTAGCTATGTGTCCAGAATGTCACGATAACTATGAACGTAAGGCTGATGTTTTAAAATCAGAAATCGCTGAAGAATATGATTCACCTGTTAATGGTATCATAGATACTGATAATAGAGATATTATCAAACTTAAGAAACTTGCTAACGCATTGCTTAGTGATAATAAATTACCAGCTTCTAAGGTTAGAAAGATAAAAAAGGAACTTACAAAAGAATTTGGATGGAAACGAATTACAAGAAAACGTCTAATTGAAATTGTTGAGCAAAAGATATCAAGACATAAAACAACACATGGTGAACTTGTAGTTTCCAAACTGGAAGACCACAAAGGGTTTGTTAAGCGATGGAGAAAACATTTCCTTGAGTATAATGATTGTGAGTATTTACCTACTAATTGGTCTGTAGATTATGATTAAAGAAGAATATAAACTTGAGTTAAAATATAGATGGAAGCTTTTTCTTGAATTATATCTTAAAAGATGGATAGTTATAAATGCGGTTTTATTATTTGCGGCATGTAGTAATTATATTAGCGATGGTGAAATTATAGGATTTATATTATTATGTGCTACTATACCAGTTCTTTTATTATTATTCATGTTTGCTGATTATCATAATCCTGATAATAATCCAGTACATAATAGTATGGAAAAATATAAGAAGAGCGATGATTATACTAAAACAATGAAACCCATTATAAAACGTAGAAATCGAAAAGAAAGGATTAAAAAGATATTGAAATGAACAAACAAGAAAGATATGATCGAGCCTATTTAAGAATGGCAACAGAGTGGGCACAACTCTCACATTGTGATCGTAAGAAAGTAGGTGCAATAATTGTCAAGAATGGGCAAATAATATCCGATGGATTTAATGGAACACCATCAGGGTTTGATAATTGTTGTGAAACTGTTGATGGTGATACTAAGTGGGAAGTAATGCATGCTGAATTTAATGCTATAATGAAATGTGCCAAGTTTGGGGATTCATGTGATGGTGCTACCATGTATCAAACTCTCTCCCCGTGTAAAGAATGTTCTAAACTTATCATTGCTTCTGGAATAAAAAGAGTAGTCTTTAGTGTGCAATACAAAGACTTATCTGGTGTGGATTTTTTACGAAACGCTGGAATACAAATAGAAATATTAGAATGAATTTTAATGATTTAGATAAAATCAATTCACATATACATAGAGTAGAAAAAATAGGAGATTTAAATTGGCTTAAGGTGTTTAGAGAAAACTGCTCAACTAATATTTATAACACAGAAGCACCTGGATATGATGCAGAAAATGAATGGTTATCTGAATTTATTAGTCCAATAATAGATAATGTAGATTTTATTATTTCTTCTCCAACCGCTTTAATATATTCACTAGAGAAAACCAATCAAGGTTATGATCTTAATTCAGAAGCTATATCGGTTGATAATAAAGATTTTGAAAACATAAATGATTTTTGTAATTTTATAAAATCCTTTAAATATAAAGGAATATTATTATACACAATACAGCGATTTGTTAAATTTGACATTCATGATAATACTTGTCAATGTAAATATAGAGTAAGGTATAAAGAATTTGAAGACGTAGCTCGATACAGAGGCGTTAAACTTAACGAAATAATAGAATAATGGAATTAATTACATCACACCACGCACTCGCATTGAACATGGGAGTATCTAATAATTTATTTGGAGGAGTCATGTTATCATGGTTAGACTTAGCAGGAGCAGGATATGCTTCTGAGTTATGTGACTCACCCCGATTAGTAACCGCAAAATTTGACCAAACTATTTTTGAACTACCTGTTAAGATTGGTAATATCATTAAAATATATGGGGAGGTTGAAAAATTTGGAACTACATCAATTACTGTAAAGCTTGAAGCACGAAAGCAGAATGTTGAGAGACATGAACAAAAAGTGGTTTGTAGCACAACAGTTGTTTATGTTAAAATAAATGATGAAGGAGAGCCAATCAGAATTTCTGAAAGAGTCAAAGAAAGATATTATGAAAGACTTGAAAAGAATGGTAAAGGTCTTATGTCTTATGAAGTAGTGGATTAATGAAAATTGATATTTATTATTTAAATACTGATAAAATTACTGAAGCTTATGAAGATTATCATAATGGTATATCTAAATATAAGCCAAGTGAGTTTAGTGTGAGTACATATTTTGAGCCTAAAAGCACAGATGTTAAATCTTATAAAATAATCAAAGAAAATAATAGAGAGAGTGATTTTAATTGGTCCGAAGTAGATGAAGATTGGAATTTTAAGATTGTAAATGTCAATGGTGAAATATTATTTGTTGATTGTTATCTTGATGTGGAAAAATATTTTTTATTAAAAGATATTTATCTTAAAACTGAAATTCTTGGGGATAATACTTCACATGAGATGTTCTTGCATAAGGATTATGCTATCAATGAAGGTTTAGATAAATTTATACCCTCCTTGAAAAAGTTACGTAGGATATCTAACTTAGAGAGTTTATTAAAATGACAATTGAACATTATACAAAACCTGGATATACGGTTATGGACCAATTTGATGCAACGCCCACTTATTGTGAAAAATGTTTATCAAAAATAAGTGGTCCTGCATTTAATTATAAAAAAGGAGAAATGATTTTTAATTATTGCGAAGTATGTAAGGAAAGGGTCACGACAATATCATTGGATAAGAAAAAGGCAATACAACGACAGAGAAATATTAATAAGATATTGGCATGATTATTTAATATATACTCTATGGAAATAATTAACTATACAACTTTTATCAACGAGAACTTCCAAGATCCACCAGAGGAATACATCAAGACAGCACTTTTAAAAATGAAAAAGAAGATTGAAAATCTTTTTGAAAAAGTTAGTGGTGATGGTTCTGATGAAGAAGAACCTGAGACAGACCTTGAGCAAGCTGAACAAGCTGAAGTTGAGGGACAAGGTAAAGAAGGAGATAATCCCGAAGAAGTAATGACTTTTAAGAAAGCATTAGAAAAGGGTGAAGAGAAAAGTGGTAAAGAAGGAGCATTAACTCTATCTGAGCTTGGTGCCAAACTAGAATCGTGTGAAATGAGTAGATACTCAGCACAATATGACAGTCTTACTGTTAAATTTTCAGACCAAGAAGGTTGGTATAATATATTCCTAACAATCCCATTAAAAGATGTTGTTGAAGACATGCAAGAAAATGAGGATGGAGATTATTCTGATAAGGATATCAAGAACTGCTCAATTAAATTCAAGAAATATAACATTGACAACGAATTAGTTGGTCAATTAGGCCCTACTAATTATAAACTATCTGATATCGATGAAGAATTCTTCGTTAATCTTAAGATTGAAGTTGACGAAGAGTACGGTGAAGACGAAGAATTTGAAATAGAAACATGATTAAGCTCTTTGAAGATTTTGAAGATTTTCAACAAGAAGACATTGCTCCTACTATAGATCTCTCAAAAATTCCAACATGGTTGGAATTTTTTAGTTCAATGTTTGAGGGTCGAAGAGTTAGAATTGTACTAGGGCACCCAGATGATAATAATTATATTGAAGGTGATGTAAGGGGATTTGATAATGGTACAAAATATCATGGTAAAGAATTATTTTATATTCTACTTGAAAATGTAAGCTGTAATAATGAATATCAACAATATGCACCCAGTTACACAACTATGGGACATTATGATAAGCATCTACTTGATCCATTAGATAGAATTGAAATCATTTAATATGAAACATTTAAACACTTGGAACGAAGCATTAGCAGATTTTAGATTTAGTAAATTTAGTTGGAAGAATGTCACATTAGATGTGCTTGAACCAATTTCCGATGAAGATGTTATAAAAATCAATATAATTTTATCTTTGTTTAAAGACGAAGGATGTATAATCGATTATTTTGCTGGTTCCCGTGTTGGAAATGTACAATCTGCATTTTATATCCGTGTGAGAATGTCCAGTGATATGGATAGTTCGGGCTTTATAGAAATGTCAAATGATGTTGGAAGGCGATTAGAAGAAACTGGGTTATTTAAAAATTGGACCACAGAGAATCTTCCATCAGTTAATCAATATGGACGACCGAGTGCTTGGGGATACTCACATTTTGTTCGTAAAAAAATTAATGATGAGCCATATTTATTATGGGGTTAAATTATCCCTGATATCCATTAGTTGATTCATCATATCATTCGGATCTTGTTTACTTAATTTGAATTTAACACATAGTTCGTCTAACGATACTGCAATAGATTCCAATTCTTTTACATCTAGGTTAAATAACTCCAAGCCATTTATTCTTCGAATAATATTATCAGAATCTTCTGTAAAGCTTGTGGAGAATACACCAGTTATTTTACTTTCACGCACAAATGCTTTTTGTTTTTCATTTTCCATTTTCCATTATATTTAGAAATCATTCTTTCCATTTCATCATTTAGATAAATTAAATATTGAAAATATGCAGAGTTTATAAGTGCGTGTGTGTTCATACTTATTATAATGATTAATAGGAATAGGTTGTCTTGTAATAAATAAAACATGGCGTATCAAGTAGTAACAAATGTTAAGATTGTACAAGACATTAAAACATGTCCATACTTTAAAGTTAATTTAGGACTATCTAACACCATTGACACTCGTGATGGCAAAGTATTGAGAGAAACAGATGGTTTCCAACATTTTTATAACACAAAATATAAAACTACAATCTTCGGACAGGGTAATATTGGTGATATAATGTTCTATGTTGATCACTATATTA
>Ga0208299_1001495_pt1 | contig 17328 bp, 19 predicted proteins | sample 15_taG_FD_184089 | JGI IMG/M metagenome (GOLD analysis project Ga0208299, IMG submission 184089) | Marine viral communities from the Subarctic Pacific Ocean - 15_ETSP_OMZ_AT15312 metaG (SPAdes) (version 2) | ecosystem: Environmental > Aquatic > Marine > Oceanic | place: Pacific Ocean | collected...
CTAATAGTGGTTGTAGTACCATTAACTGTAAGATTGCCTGCTATAGTTACTGCCCCAGTTAATGTACTTATCCCATCTACAACCAAAGCTTCACTAACTGTAACATTGCCTGCAAAATCCATAGTATAACCAGAAGAACCAGAATTCCTATTTGCATCAGCACCCCAATAATTTAAATTTAAACTATCTGTGTAATATGTCCCTGAAGCCTGTTTTCCATTTAGCTGAGTTTGGATATTAGATGTTACACCATCTGAATAATTCAATTCTGCTGCTGTAGCGGTTACACCATCTAATATATTTAACTCCGCTGCAGTAGAAGTAACACCATCAAGGATGTTTAATTCAGCGGGTGACGAAGTAACAGTTGTTGAACCAAGCACCAATTTACTAGCTACGACTTCACCAGCGGAACCATAAATAACAGCCTTACTATTCACTACTGTCCCAACAACAGACCCATCTAAAAGATTTAATTCTGCCGCAGATGATGTACCTGGATATGTAACCTTTGCAGTATTAGCGGCTACAGCAGTTGTCGAACTAATATCAACACTACCACCATTAACAAGAGAAACCGTATTCCCAGATTGACTTAAATCCTGAGTGTCAGCGTCAGTTAGGTTATCAACATATGCCTTCACAGATTGTTGTGTTGGTACTTTAGTCGGACTATCTGAACTTAAATCATCTTCATCTACAACCCACCCTAATGTTGCTGTTGATGCTAAAGTGGTGTAAACACCATTTGTTACTGTTGCTGCATTTTGTGCTATATTTCCTGAACTTGATTCAGTTACTACTTTTTTCCATGCCATGACTTACTCCTATTATTCTGTACCTAAGTACAATACATTGTCCTTATAATACAATCCTCCCTCTATTGAGGAGGGTACACTAGACTGTTCTGTTAATTTGACCACACCATTGTAATCTATTGAAAATTTTGTTACGCTATTATTAGAAAACTCAGCTAAATTACCACTTGTTAAATTTCCTGAGAAGGAATCAGCAGAATTAAATTCAAACCTACCATCAAGGTCAGCGTCTGTTAATCCTAAAGTATCCCAAACACTTCCACTATATACCTTTAATCTAGAAGCATTTAAATCATACCATAAGTCACCTTCATTTATTCCACTTCCCGTGGGTGCTGATGAAAGTTGATAAAATCTAGATGCTAATTCATTTACAGCAGTACCTACATTTGACTCAGATGATAATCCATCATTAGTAGATACAAACCCAACAGACGTGGAATTAGTGACCGATGAAACTCCTATAGAAGAGTCAGCTACTGGGGTTACAGTTACGTCAACATTAGATGAAGGATTTACAATTACATCTGTCATGAGAATACCGTATTTGAAACAGATTCTGTCACAGTAACGTCTCCAGTTAAATATCTTCTAATTTTATCAGCACCATCCTTGGCTACTAAATCCCATACAAGTTTACCTACTGGAAGGGCTAGTGTATTAGCTCCAGTCATTTCCAAAGCGATAACCCCTCCAGAAGCATTTGTCTTTGTAATAGTAAAGGCTTTTATCAAGCCAGTTTCTGGTCTTCTTCTAATCTCTGCCTTAAATGTAAAATCAGTAACATTTATAACGGTTCCACTAGAATCCTTTAGAGTAAAGCTTACATCAAAATGTATACCCTTCTCAATACTGATATTATAAGTGCCAGCAGCCATTTAGAATGTAGCCATGTACTCAACAGCGACCGTACCAGAATCCGTCTTAACTTGAACATCTGGGCTTGTAGCGGTTGCAAATGGTAAAACTATTGCATCACCAGAAGCAAGAATCGCAAAAACCGCAGTTGCCCCAAGAGAAACACTTACTTTGGACGTTGTATTAGCAGTTGCTTTTGCGTCATCTTCAAATCCACTATGCTTAATAAAGAGAAACTTTATATTTGATAGTGTATTTAGAGAAGCAGCAGTACTTGTTGTTATTTTATGAACGGGGTCACCAGCTGTATATCCCTCAGTAGCTCCCCAAGTAGTAGCCTGACTACCACTACCGCCTAGACTTTTGCCTACGTCTGCTGCAATAGTATCTACTGCTGTTCCTTCTCCTGCTGCGTGACTATAAACTGGAGTCGCACTTACTGCGAATTCTACTCTACTTGCCATTTTCTTCTACTCCTTTAGGGGTTGTGTATGATGCTATAAACATCTGTAGTCCCTGTTGATATTGTTGTTGTAATAATTGTAATTCCTGCATCATTGTTTGATGTTTTTGAAATTCACTGTCTGTCTTTTTGGTATACACACCAAATTCTGATTGAAATTTTTGAGTCTCATTTTGAATATCACTTTGAAATTTACCAAGCCTATTTGCCTGTTCCGAAGAATATAATTGAATTTCTTTCTGTATTTCATTTATAGCATAAATCTGTTGTTCATTTTGAGATTCAGCTGAATATTTCTGCAAGTCAGCCGAATATTTTTGAATCTCTGTTGACCTTTCCGTTGTCCATTGGGCTATGCTATGTTGAAGATTATTGGTAGTCCACTCTTGGATTTCAGTAGAAACCTTCGCTTGGTAGTCTTGAACCTCCGCACTATATCTACCCAATCTATTGGAATATTCCTGAACTTCTTTTTGTAATTTTTGCAATTGATTTTGCTTTGACGCATCTTGTTGTAGCTTTAATTCAGTTACAAGTCTTTCTTGCTTCATTTTTGCATTTTCTATAGCAAACTTTACTAATGATTGATATTCTGCATTAGATGAATTAAAGATATTTAAATTATTTTGTATATCGGTTGTATACTTCTGTAGATTTGTTTGCATTTCTACTTGCCAAGCAGATATCTTTCCTTGATTCACTTGAGTAACAGATGCTACATCAGCCTGAAATGAAGTTACCTCAGCTTGAAATGTTTGAATAGCTGCCGTATTTTTTGTGGAATCCTCTTTTAATTGATTAGCCCTTACTTCAACCTTAGACTTACTTAATTGATTAGCCGCAGCAATTTCAGCTTGATATTTATTAATAACAGAAGTCATGTCTGCTTGATATTTTTGTAATTTAGTACTCCATTCAATTTGCCAAACTTGGAATAAAGCTTGGTTCTCTTGTATTACAGAATTGACTTTAGCTGTGTATTTCTGTACATCATTTTGATATAATTGAATTGTTTTAGCAACAGCACCATCTGATAATTGAGCCTCTTGTATTTTCTCCTGTACAATTGCTTGGAAAATAGAATTGTCCTTATTAAAAGCCGCTTGAGACTCTTGAAGTCTCGCACTATATTCTGCAACCTTAGCCTGTATCTCCATAACTCTAGCAGCAAGCATTTCATTATCTTCTTCCGTGCTTATCCAAGTATTAGTATCAGCCCAATCTGGTGCATTCATAACGGGTGGAGTATAATTAGGATAACTAGAACTAAAATCAGCAACAACTTTCTCAGAAATAGTTGGGGCAACTGGTAAAGATGGCATATCCCATGTTAAAGTAGGAGCAACTGATATAGATAAAGTAGGTAATACAACTTCACTAGGCATTACCATACTAGATAAAACTTCATCAATAGTATCCCAATTATAAGAAGGGCAAACTGGTAAAGAACCAGTATCCCAACTCAATACTGGGAATGTCCCTATTGTCATTGTAGGGCTTACATAAGTAGAAGACTGTGATGGTTCAGAAATAGAAGTAGAGCCAATGCTTTCAGAATCACTAATATCTGCATGAGTAAATACTGGAGAAGGCGGAGTAGAAGGATGAGATGCCTGTATATTCAAAGGCGATATTGAAGGAGCAGCAGACAATGTTAAAGATGGAACATTAGCCGAAATAACTAAGTCATCAATATCTGGAATAGGGTCAAACACCATAGTAGGGATTGTATAATCTGGATTACTTATATCCTTAATAGCCATTCTCAAATCATTTAATTGATTTAATCTTCCTTTTACCGCTGTCCCCATAATAACTAAATGCTTTACATCATCTGGAACTCCAGTAACATCTGCGTGGTTATATAATATCGTTGGAAAAGATACTACTGCAACCTTCCCCCCAGTTGGGAGTATCGTAACCTTCCCCCCTTCTCTAAAATAAACAGGATTAGTATCTGTTGCTTTGTATATTGAACCATTATCAGATGCTCTTCCTTTCATTGAAGGAGTAATCTCAATAGCCTCATATCCATTTTTATGAGCATACAAGAATTTTGATGTACTAACATCGACTCCATTAGAAGACGACACAGTTACAACTTCGTTCCCATCATATCCTGAGCCAGCAGTCAAAACATGAACTGCAATTAAACTACCTCCATTAGAGAATCCCCTCAAAGACCCTCCTATACCAGTACCTCCACTTATAGTAAGAACGGGGTCATCTAAATACCCACTACCAGCCCCAGTTATTGTCGCTCCTGATATAGCCTCATCAGTAATGGTTAAGGTAACAGTTGCCCCAGAGCCACCAGCAGAATCACTTAATTCAGTAGACACACTCCAAAGCATATCCTCTGGTAAGATATTTATTACTTCTCTAGCAGTATCTGAAGCCCATTCTGAAACAACGGTTGTATCGTCATCTCCTATTTGCCCTATGAGAGCTTCTACTTTAGCCTTTACACTTGAATCAGCCATAAACTCTAATATAGAAAGATTACATTAACAGAAGCGCATTTAGTTGCACTTATCGGATATATCACACCTGCTTGCATAGTAGTAAATGTGATAGCTTCATCATTAACAGTTAATACGTGAGCTGCTGTGGTTTTAGAAAAAATTGCTCTACATGGAGCATATTCTGTATCGGCTGCTACTTGAACAGCCTTAACATAAGGTGCTACGCTTTCTTGTGATGTGTAATCTTGTATTCCTTTTGCCATAATATTCCTCTATTTAATTGCGTAAGGATGATTAGTTTTTATTATCCTAACAACCTTTGTATACGCTTTATTTTTAAATTCCTGTATTCTCTTAAGACCTAATTCAAATTCTAATTTCCAGTATTGAGCTACTTGTAAAAAATTAGGGTCTGGATTAAGCTCAAAACCTTTTTGTATAGCCTTAGCGACAATAGCCTCATGAAATCTTGATGGAATAGATGGTACATCTGTAAGTGCTGATAAGTCTGGAAGTTCTTCATCATAAACAACACTCACCGTTTTTGCTTCATCTACAGCCGTTAAAGAAAGATTCTCATTGTCATCAGTTGCTAAATAACCAATCCCAATTGTTTCACCCTTTAACCACCAATATTTTATAGCATTAGTTGAGTCAGCCATTAGTACCCTTCCATATGTTCTGGATTTCTAATAAATTGTATCTCTTCACCATCATAACTAACCTTAGTAAAAGACACAATATCTTCATTCAAAGTTACGCCAGAAGGTTTATTTATATCATAATATTTTGTACTAGCGACAGTATCGAAAGTAGATGTCTCTGTTTTTCCATAATTAGTTCTGTCTGAAATTTCTTTTTGGGCTTGGTTAAGCCAAATCTTTATTTGAGTCTCACCAATCTTTGGATGATGCTGTTGCACCATTTCTACCATTTGCTTTAATGTCATAACAATCCTTTTAAAAATGCCTCCCCAGTTTCCCAAGGAGGCAAATTTATTTATACAAACATCCTAAGAGACGTTTGCAGTGTAACAGGGTATGAAAACATCAGTACCGTTAATAGTGACCTTTAGACACTTAGTAGCTTTAGCAGCATTCTCTGGAGAAGCTGTTCCACTTTCTGCGTCTACAATACCAACTTCAAGAGCCTTTGCTAAGTTCTTGATTTCTACAACTTCAGCGTCAGTTACTTCACCATTAGGACTTTTGCCTATCCAGTATTTAGTAGCCATTATAGACTCCTACAACCATACTGCGTGAGTCTCAGGGGCTGTAAACTCAAAGCCAACATCAGCTTGAATTAGGTCAACCCTATAATCTTCACCAGAGTTTTTGATTGTTTTGACACCTGGGTAAACAGCCATATCTCGGTTAATACCATTCCCCTTAAGAGCAACTGTGTTGCAAGATTGCATATTAGCAGCAATCATCTTCACATTAGTTCCATCTAGGTGAATGTCACGAACAACACGGATTGAAGAACCATCAACATCGAATTGACGATAACTTACACCAGCCATTTTTCCACGACCACTAAATTGCATCGAGTAATTAGGACTTGTTTCCAAGTTATTCTTAGCAAAGCCACCAAGTTTAGCCAACCAATTCCATACTTGAGTACCAACGTAATAAACTGGAGATACTTTTTGAGCAATCGCAAAGCGAGGGTCATTCAACGCACTCATATCATCTAAGAAAGAATCAAGAGTTTTTGTTGAAGTATCAAGGCTAAATGTGTTACCATTATTAAGAATGAAATTCACAAGACCTTCTGTGTATGTGATTCCATCACCATCAATCATCTGCTCACCAAAGTAACCAGCCTGTGCAATGTCCCAATTGATTTCAGCCATCTTCTCGGACCACTCATTCTTCCAAGGATTTTCACCGAATTTCAAAGCAGTAGCCATAGCACGTCCACTCATCATAGCAGTATTCTTGAAAATCTGAGTATAACCATAATCGGTTGAGAATGGTTGAGCTTTCCAAGTTTCACCATATCCACTTAATTCGTGGTATGCTGAACCAGCAATGTATGAACGCATTGGTTCTAGCTTTTCAGCAATTGATTTTGAACCAGCCCCATGAGTTACATCAGGAATTTTTGCTGAACCAGCAGCAGCCTGAATAGAACATGGGAATGTTGATGCTGAATCTTGCTTAAGAACAACACAACTAAGTAATGTCCCTTCTGCTATAGTAGCATTACCAGTAGCATTACTTAGTAACTTACTAGAAGCAACGGAATGAACCTTAAGAAGAACGTAATCACTTACAGAACCTCCAGCAGCCCCAGCAGTTGGAACTTTAATGACTTGATTTTTCAAAAACCAATTTGGTCTTGTCAGTGGTGCTCCACAAGCATATGTACCAGTGTTGGTCTTATCGTCAATCTTATTGACAAGATTACCATGTACTTTGTAATCGCCAGCCATAAGAACTCTACAGAATTTTCCAGCTATTGGAAATTCATCATCTGTGTAATTAAGACCAGAACTAGCGGATTGAAGCCAGTCAACTAAAGCAGCATCAGTGTATGTTGCAACACCAGCGGTAACATCCTTGTCTACAACAGTAGTATAAGAAGCAGCGTCATCCGCTACCCCAAGGACATAACCATATCGCTTGTAGGTGTTAGTTGCTCTTTTAATAGCATATTCAAATTTGCTATCTGAGACAAACTTCTTTTTCTTTCCTGCTAAGAGGAGGTGTTGGAAGGGGTCTCGTTGGAAGCTGAGCTTTGTGTAGGTGTTTCCGAAGTCGTATCTTCGTTGAAGATCCCCTATGTCTGGCGACGCGGGATCCCTTTCGTTTTGATTCTGGTTACCTACTTGGAAGTTATCAGTTCCCCAAGGTTGCGCCTGTGCTGGCGCGTCTATTGTGTGCGGATTGCCTGTTCCATCGGGTTGGACAATTCGACTATAATCATCAGCCATGTTATTTCTCCTTACCTATTTAGGTAATTAGTTAGTTAAAGCGGAAAAACAACAATTAAAACTCTTGGCTAAGAGTAAGAATTCTTTATATGTTTATCCGAACAAACCTGAAGAATCATCAGAACCAGTACCAAACACAGAATCAAACATTTGTTCTTCACTTGTTTGAGTTTCTCTTGCATTGTTCTGGTTGCTCTGGCTAGTAGGCATATTTCGCACATTTTTCATTTGGCTTAACATTTCTTGTTGAGTAGAGTTGCGAACATTTGTAGCATTTTGGTCACGATTCAACACATAATTAATATCTTCTAAAGATAATTTATGTTGTTTCGCTCTGCCAACCATATCATCAAAGTCTTCTTGCGTCATATTATGCTTCTGCATAAATGCCGCTTCTTCTTCTTTCCTTGCTTGACCTGCTCTTGCCTGTTCTGCAACCTGTCTTTCATTCTCAAGAACCTGCTCAATCCTTTTATTTACAATAGCTCCAGTTTGTGCTTCTCTAACTTTAGCAGAATCTGATTCTGGGTCAGTCATCGCTTCCTGCTCATCATAGACAAAATCTTCATCTAATCCGAGTTGCTCTTGTACAGATTTAGCGGGTGTTCCACCATTTTCCAAATAATCACGAACATGGTCTACGAGACCACTATCATTCTTCATTGTGTCTAGTATAGGGATAAAAGGTTCAACTTGCTTATACTGCTCGTTTAACTTTTGTGCTTCCCTACTACTATCCTGATAACGCTTTTTCCAGTCTGTGTTACCATCTGACTGAACCGTATTATCATCGGAGCCAACATATTGTTCTTGTTGCTGAGTTGCCATTGGGGGGTCAGCTTGAACTTGTTGGGTTGCCTGTTCGGTTACATTATTTACGTCTTCGTAAGTAATATCATTAACTTCTTTATCGAGTGCATCAAAAAATTCATTAACATCGGAGTCGTTTTTGGCTTCGGCAGGAGATTGTTGTTCAATTACGTCTGTCTCACCCAAATCAGAGTTGTCGATGTTAGGATTATTTTCTAACATTTATTTGCCCTTTTTAAGTTGAATTAATTTACTATTCTTTTTTTTCATTCTGCAAATCATTTTTTGCCATGTCTACAGCTAGTCCATATTCCTTAGCCTTGGTCTGCGCTTCATTTTTCATGACACTTCTAAGAAGCTTTTGTTCTCCTTCAGTTTGGACATATTGCTTATCCATTCCTCCCTTGACTTCTTGCTTCTTTTTATTGATTTCTACTTCAGCCTGCATGACCTTGCCTTTAATTCCAGCTTGTACTAATTGCCTTTCAAGAGTTTCAATAGTTCCTTCCTTATCTTTAAGTGCCTCTTGTACCTGCTGTAATTGTCCTTGCATCTGAGCTAATTGAGATTTCCTCTGGGCTATTTGTTCTTTATTCTTTACATCAGTCTCAGCCAATACTGCAATATCATCTACAACACCAAATTGCAATAGTTCTTTTAATTCTGCTAAATAAGCCCATCTATTAACTGGTAAAGTAGAGCCAGCAACAACAGTAATATCTGCTTTCATTGCTTGAACATCCATAGACTTTCCAATTGCATGCCCCATATCATTATATATTGGGATATTGATTTCCTGTTCTCTCTCCTCCTGTAATGCACTTGGTTGTATAATTCTAAATCTTTTATTAGCAGAGTATGTTGCTTGGCAAAATTGCATAATAACTCTTCCAGTTTGCCTAAGAGCTGGTTCTATACTATGCTTCATCCACTGCTTTACTCTTCTTGTACCATATTCATCCATAGCTAACATTCCACGAAATGTCTCATGTTGCTGCTCGGTATTCCCTTGCATAGATGAATAGATACCAGATAAATATTCCATATCCTGCTTTCCTTCCTGAACCATAGTAAAAAAAGCATTTGATAATGGCATGGGTTGTACTGGGACTGGTGCTTCTTGACCCTGTCTTTTTGGCAATAATGCCCCAGGACTGCTTGAATATTTTTCCCAAATCTCAGTATCTATAGAACCTTCATCATATATCCATCTTAAAGACGAACCTAATGATGCATTGTGTACCATAATTTGATGAGATTTATTTATTTCAGTTTGCTTCCCTATTAAGGGGGAAACTGCTGACATTGGCATTGGAGTACCAGTCCACTTGAAATGATATGGGATAACAGGATAGTCTTTAACCATTTCTGGATAAATTTTCTCATAAAGAAATGTATCACCCACTACACAAGTTTGTTTTAATCTAGTATCATGAAATTTAGCAAAGTCAACAATCATAGAAGAGAAAACTTTATCTTTTTGCATTAATTTAAATTCTTTTTCACTAACTACTTTATTCTCCACTTTAGATGCTTCTTGTTGAAGTTGAGACATATATTGTTGCTCAGCAGACTGCAATTGTTGTTGCATTTGCTCGGTTGCTTTTTTCATTTCAAGTTGAAATCTTTCTGGTAGCATTTCACCCTTTTGAACAGCCTCTTCCATTTGTTGCTGTTGCTCCATCAATGAAACTTGCATCTCCTCAGACATTTCTTGCATCTTGACCTGAACTTGCTGCTTGATTTGCTCTAGCTGTTCTTCATTAGGCATCATTCTGTAAAACACATTTACAAAAGGGACTTTAACTCTTTCATATAATTCAAAATACTCCTGAACCTCTTCTTCGTATCCTTCCTGTGGGTCTATAGCAGTAATATCATTATCGTCATGGTAGAAATCATGAGTCTCTCCATCTTGAGAACGAAAAGAAGCAGAGTCATAAGCCATATGCTCACTAGAAGCCTTTTTAATTTTCTTCTCATATTCTGGAAATAGTTTTACAAGATGGCTTTTAGGAAGAATTTTTCTAATAAGAATAAAGGCAGCATCTCTAAAAAGAATATCTCTACTCTTTGGGTCAACATAAACATCGAAAGGCTCAGGTTGTTTAATTACAACTTCACCCATGCCATTATCCATATCTGCATCAATGTCTACAAGCATATACCCTAGGGATTTAGTAATGCAATTATTTATAACATTAGAATACATTGTGTCACCATCAGATAATTGCCATACATATTCAGCTAAATCACTAAAGACAGCAGCTACATCAGTATCACTTCCTTCCTTTCCTATAGCCTGCCATCTTGGATTATTAGCAGTTGCATAGAAATTAAGCATTTCAACAACTGGGCTAATCCTATTAATTGTAAATGTAGGCATCCCCTGCTCTTCGAGGTCTTTTTTATCATTACTAGATAATTGGTTATCATTAGAATATTCATACCCTTTTTGATTAACCTTTTTCCACTGCCATCTTGTTGATGAATTTGCTGAGTTAAATAATGCTCTTATCCTGTCGGATGCTTTAATTTTTGCCATTAGTCGTCACCTAGCCCAAGTTTATCTGCTCCATAATTTGATAAATGCCTTATAATCTTTTCAGACAATCCAGGCTCTTTTCTTTTGGCTTCATCTCTATAAATTTTATAAGCGTCTTCATAAGATATGAAATTACCAGAATCAACACGACCTTTTGCACTTCCATATTTAGCACCAGATTTTGTTTCATAATTAGGATTACCACTTTTGCCATACCCACTATATCTATCTGTTTCACCTAATACAAACTTCAACCCATCCTTGGTTCTAGCGACATATAAACCAGCTTGATTTCTTCCATCTTCAAAGTCTATAATTTCACCCAATTCTGCTTTTTCATCTAAATTATCAATAATATAATGAAGTTGTTCCCTATGAACATCATGACCTTCATTCCACATATAATTTGATGCACTCTGATTACGTTTTCTATCTGACTCAGCACCACGACTAGCCCATTCTGGATGCTCTTCCCTATTCCTTTGTTCAATTCGCTTTCTATCTATATGTGCCACGGCTTTTCTAGCACTCTCTGGTAATTGACTCTTATATGCATCATTGACTTCCCTTGCATCAGCGTACATTCGGTCAACATTTACATAACCCAACTCTCTATCCTTATCGCTTTCTCTAGAATTTCTTTCATGATGCGCTTTTGCTTTTGCTTGCATTCTAGCATCAAACTCTTCTTGGCTCTCGCCTTCGTATCTTTCGTATTCTGGCATATCTATTTCCTTTTTATGCAGTTATCCAATTTTTAGCTTTAGGTTTTGGCTTAAACCATTGTCTTATCCCGCCCTTAGTTTCTTTACTCTTTACACTTGGGGGGAAGGCGTGTAAAGTAGCATAAAATAATGTTTCAATTGTATCATCATGAGCCATCTTTGGTCCAAAGGTTGTTATCTCATGGACTAAATCAAACATACTTTCTCTTATATAAATACCTCCACTACTAAACCTACCAGACAACCCAGAATAAATCTTATTACGCTTTTCTCTCCCCCCAGGTTTCTCAGCAATGACAGCAATATCAAATTTATTTGTAATTCTTCGTCTATCATTAAGCGATTGGAATACGCTTCTATTCATAGCAACATCCTCTACGGTACTGCTTAAACAATGATATTTTTCATGCATATCCATTATATAATCAATTACTCCCTTCTTTCCTAAGATATTATCATCAGAATCTCTCTGAGCAATTGTTGGGATACTCCTATGTCTCTCATACTCTAAAACATAACAATGATTCTCTGGTGTGATTGCAACTGTCATGATTACACTAAAATCGGAGGTTTTTGTATTTATGTCTGTAGCAGGGTCACAACCAGAGAATGTATTTACTGGAATTTTCTCTCCGTCTATAACTATGAAATTCATTCCATCTTCGTGAGTATAAAAGGCATCGTGATATTTTATATACTTTCTTCCCCACACAGCCTCTTCTTCGTTTTGTACCTCTAATTCATATTCTTGATAATACCCATGTATCCTTCCAGCCTGCTGGTATTCCTTCTTAATCCTATTAAGTTTTTCTCTTGGCATATAAGAATTCCATAATACGCCACCATCCATCTCTGGCTGAGTAGATTTATAATGAATTACATCCCAAGTATAATCATCTTTATTCTTTGCTTTCTGATAACCATCTAAAATGTTTTGACATAAACTATCAAAATGAACAGGAGTCCCAGCAAATACCAGCCGCCCATCAACATCAAGAGCAGGTTTGACACCATTATAAACAATGTTCTTAATTTTCTCTCTTGAGTCAAGAGTAACTGTATTAGTTTCACTTTCGGTATCATCCAACGCAACAATATCATATCTTTTCCCCAAATAGTTTTCACCACGAATACTTGACAAATTAGACCTACTAATTAACTTTGCATTTGTAGCGGTCACAATATCAGTTTCCGTCCACTTTGAACCAACAATATCTCCAAAATAATACTTAATCTTTTCATTTGTTTCTAAATGCTGTTTAATATATTGGAGATTTAGGATTGACTTCCTATGGTTATCACTTACCCAAGCCATAAACATTAACTTATCAGGATTCTTAAATAATATTTTATGCAATAAGAATGTTTTAAATAATTGTGTTTTAGCAGAACTCCTAGGAAGGATAAGGGCTAATGCTTTAGTTGTGGGTTCTAATAATGCATCTGCTATTTCATAATGGAATACTGGAGATTCTGATTTACCGAAATCCCCAGGAAGGAATAGTTTACCAAAAGCAATTAAGTCTTGGTAGGCTAAAAGAAGATGTTCTTCTGCTTTTGATACATTTTGGGAATTTATATTAGCCATAACCTCCCATAATTTAAGCTTATAATATAAAAGTGTTCAAGTTTTCTTCTGTTTTTTAACCTTATTATCTGTTTCAGGCTCTATATCGGTCTTTACTTCATATTTTTTATCTAAAAACTCTCTAAATTTAGACTCATTGTCTTCCATTGCGATATATTCGTTAAATAATGTCTCGAATGTCGTTAGTCTTTGCATAAGTATTTGTGTTTTCATATACAAATCTTGTATAGACCTTCTTAAATCATGCTTAGTATAAGTATTTCTTTTCTTCATTTTTTTGATTTAAAATTATTTCTAATATAGTTTAAATATTCACAAGCGACTAGGGGATTAAAGATTGTAGTAATTAACCTATTATCATCATCATCGTACCTCGGGTCTATAATAGTAACTGGGCAATTAAAGATGTTTTTATCATCTAACCCAAGTTTGTCTGCGTAATTATCCATTATCTTAAATGATGCTACTTGCAAAGCATGGCTTATGAGTCCACTAGCAGGATTCTTAATTACCTGATAACCAGAAACGTGAGTATGCCCGCAAGTAAGAACATGGTCTGACCAACCAGTTTGAGCGGCACGAGCAACGCCATGAGCAGTATTCCAAATACTATTACCCTTAAAAGTGTGTCTCGCATTTATCCTTATCTCCTTTCCATTAGGGAATTTTAGATTCATCCTTGCTCCCCACCTTTCATATAACCCCTTATGGTCTCTCATAATGAATTCAAGAGGGTCTCCATCCCCACTCCATACATCATGATTCCCTGCCACTAGATATAACCAATTTACTTTATTGACAAAATATTCAGATAATCTCCATGATTCTTTTGCAGAAGTAGATTGCTGACCATATAAAGCAGCCAATCTTCCAATCCAGTTATTTTGTATATCACCTAGATTCCCACAGTACATTCCTTCTGTGTCATTCAATTTATCCATATACATAATAATTTGCGATAGGTCAGTTCCATCATCATCTACATGGGGGTCTCCAAAATGAGCAATCCCTATTGGTCCATCTGATTGAATCTCGATATCTACTAAGGTTCTAGATTCTTTTGATTTTTTCTTTTGACTATATTGCTTTTGCCTAAAACCTATAATGTCTTCAATAGGCATCATCTCAGGGTCTCTATCAGCAACTTTGAATGGAGACTTTTCTACTATTATTGGTTTTAATGTTTTTCTAAAACAAGAATTACAAGCCCATTGCTGTTTTTTACTTTCTTTATAATAAGACCAACCATCTTTTCTTAGATTCCTAGCACCACATCTAGGACATCCTATTATATTCCCATCATCATCCTTCCTTAACTCATCTACAATTTTATCATTAGGACTCATCTCTTTCCTCCGATGATTAGTCTTTTATTGAATTAATAAACTTTTCTTCCATTGTTGGCTTCCAATCTCCATGAGCAAAATTAGATGCAGCAGTTGAATCATCTCCAAAATAAAATACCTCATCCTCATTTTTTGCATATTCATATGCATCCCATACCTGTTCATCTTTCCCCAAATCCAGCCAACCATCTTTCTCATTATGAAATAAAGTAGGGAATGCAACCCATTCATCCTCTATTTTCTCATTTCTCATTCTGACAGTAGATGGACTTCCATCCTCATTAATAAATTCTTTTCCACCTCTAAGATTTCTAGCTTTTAAATCCCTAATCTCTTTTTCACTTTTTTCGGAGTATGAAAAATTATCCTTTAACCAATCTCTCATAATTGGTTCTGTAACCGAATGTGTACTATGCTCTTCATTACCTTCGGTATGATATAAATCTCTATCTGCCTGACCTCCAAGTGGAACTTGTTCTCTCAACTTATCAGATTCTCTTAACATATCTCGCCTACTTTTGTATCCGTGTTCTTTTGGGTCTTGGTATCTTAGCCCGTGAGCAAGTTCTGAGATAATATCATTCTTATCTGCCCCAACACCAAAATGGTCACCAGCATTAATATAATCACGACCAAATAGTTTAAACAATAAATTTCTTTTCGCTGCTGGCATATAAAATGCCCTATTCTCAAATGCTCCACTACCAATATCTGGCTTACCAGATTGTTTCCATAATTCTTTTAACCCTTCCATCTTGATAGGGATATGTTCTCCGTCATTATCTTTCATAAAGAATTGTTTAGTGCCATCATCATATCCAGTAGCATCATCAAAACTTTCCTCAGACGAATAATATAATTTATCTAATAATGAATTTTTCTCTGATAATCCAGTAAGGAATGATTCAACCTTTTCTTTAAATCTAGGTTTTGATTTTCTAAGTCTGGGGGCTGATGAAGCATCATCATTATTTTTATTATTTCCCATCAGACACCCCAACATCAAGCAAAGGTCTTTTAATATCTTCTAATTGTTTATCGGAAAATCCTTTAAAAACAGCCCCTGTTAGTTGAGTAACTTTTGTACTACTTTTATCTTCTAGGTCTAGTATATCAGATAGTTTCATAAGAGCCTTCAACCTAGTATCATCTCTCTCTGCGTCATCTGCCATTATTTTAATAGTGCCTAATACATATTCTGGGGTAATTCCCAATTCTTCCATTACTGGTTCTAATTCTTTCTTCATAGCAGTTTTTACTCTCTCTGTTGATGTTAAAATCTTAGCTGCACTTAATGCGTAACCTTCGTCATTGGTCGGAAATGCTTTTAAATATGCTTCTTGCATGGGCATACCAGTTACTAAAAAACTAACAAACATTTCTTCTTTTTTCGTTAATTTGTCTCTGTCTAGTATATAATCTATAGAAAACTTCCCACCAAAAGAATAAATATTATCCATTTTTTCACTGGAGAACTTAGCACCTGCCACACAAGGGTATGTCCCTGTGCAAGTACCTATATTATATCGGACTCTATCCTTCCCCTTTGTCCTACCCATTTCACCCTTACGAAGAACCTCCATGACAGAACCATCATCAGCAGTGACCCAATCACCTATTTCAGAAGTTTTCCAATCGTCAACAATCTTTGCTCTTATATCAAGAGGGGCTTCATTAATGTTATCAAATACAATATATGGGATTTTATTTATCCTGTATTCTCTCATTAGTATTTTGCTGGATTAAGTCTTTGATAAGTTGATTAACAGCCTTTGGTATCATATATGTTACACCATCTAACTCTATTGGGCAATGCTTATCATTAAACCGAGACAATACATATTCTTGCCCCTTTTCTGACATATACATTAATTCTTCAATTACCTTAGCCATACCTAGAATATACTAAAAAAATATTACAGTTGAATAGAACTTTAAACCCAGCCACAACCTCTACAGCCCCTAGTTCTTTTTTAATTCATTAGTTGTTATAATTTAAGCTTACATCCCATCCTCCCACCTTGAACTTAAGGTAAATGTCAAATGAGAGTATGAGAATATAAAAAAAAAAAATAAAAAAAAGAAGGATGATTTAAAAATTGCATCAAAATGCAGTACACTCTTATTTCAAGTTGATACCCCTTATCAGGGGATTTTGCATAACGAATTTTCGTTATTTTTGTTTTAGTTATTATGGTTAGTATTTTTGTTAATTATAATTAATAAAGGAGTAAACCATGGGTTTAACTGGCAAGAATGTCAAATCAAAGGATTTCGAGTCCTTTAGTCAGTCTGTCTCACAGCAGATAGGCTCAGTCACTAAGAATCTCGATAAACTGGCTGGTATAGTAACTAGTCTACTTCCACCACAGGAAGAGGATGTAACGGTCGATACGTCAATAGTAGACCTTAGGTCTAATAAGGACAAGGCTTATGAAGACAACCTTACAGCCCTATCTAATCAGGTAGCGAAGGAAGGAGTCAAGCTTGTACAGATCAGTGGGAGATATGGTCCAGAAACACATAACATGACTGAAATGGCTGCTAAGACAATCATGAACATTCAAAGGGAGAAGAACCTTTACAAGACGAGAGTATAGTCTTAAATATGATTAAAGATTAGGGGATTAGTTTTTCCCCTTTTCTTTTTTATTATGTATGTGATTATTATTATCTTATTATATATAGGTAACTTATACTATACAATATACATATATACATATATCAACACTCGTCTGAGCGAGTATAAACAGGTGTTAGGCTTAGAGCGTT
>Ga0208299_1001496_pt1 | contig 17326 bp, 8 predicted proteins | sample 15_taG_FD_184089 | JGI IMG/M metagenome (GOLD analysis project Ga0208299, IMG submission 184089) | Marine viral communities from the Subarctic Pacific Ocean - 15_ETSP_OMZ_AT15312 metaG (SPAdes) (version 2) | ecosystem: Environmental > Aquatic > Marine > Oceanic | place: Pacific Ocean | collected...
AACGGCGAACAACACGATAGATATTCTTGCCACGGGTGTCGCACACCCAGCATTTATAGTAGCCCTTATCTAGATTTACAGAGAATTTGCGCTTGTGATGTTCGCAGTAGGGGCATTTAAAAAGATACTCATTGTTGGTCCGGTAGCCGGCCCCCAACACATTAGTCAGTATCTTTAGCTTCTTCTCTTTCACGGATCCAGCCTGCCTTTGCGATCACATAGCTATCGGACCGGTCAGCATAACCAGCCTTAGGATTTCCATGTCTAGTGTATTCTACCTCAAACCCAGGCACGTTGTCAACAACAAACTGCAACGAAACCTTTTTTGCTTTCTGGCCCTTGGGAACTTTGATGCCGCATAACTTGCGGGCAGAGGTGGCGGCGAGATACTTGGGTTCGCCGTAAAACATATTATAACACAACCACGAAACAATGCCATTTATTTTTGACAAAAGCGATAAGGTTTGTGCTGATGAGAAGCCAGAGCGAAAGGATTGGAGAGATTGTTCAACATATACCTGCTCTATACTATATGTATCGTCCAACGATTCCAGACGATCACATACGATTTGTATTTTCTTGAAGAAGTTCTTTTCTTTTCGTAAGTCAATGTGGTCGCATGCGAGGATCTTGCCTCCGTGGTCCAATATTGTATAGCCAGTTATGCTGGTTGATATGTCAAGTCCTAGGATCATGCGACCATAATATCAAATATCGAGCTGGATCTTAAATGTAAAGTCTCGGTTGACTGTTTTCTTCACTGGCGTGGCCACCTTTGCCACTCCTATTAAGTTTTTGTTCTTATCAAAAACTCCAACCTTTGATATATATGTCGTTTTTTCAAAAGATCCTGCAGGGTCAGCATACGCCGAACTAACAACATTTTTGATCGTCCTTTTCTCGTTTTCTATATAGCCGGACGATCCTGTCGACACAAACGACAAATTGCTTGCCGACAAATATGTTGGATTATTGGAGTGGTTAAGATCGCCCTTAGGCGCCGTGGCAAACATCGTAACAACTTGTGTATCACTAGTCCCGCTCATCTGCATTATAAATGTAGATTTAGGAGCCGTGATTGAGCCCGATATGGATTGCGCAAAGTAGGTCCACCTAGGTTGATCGAGGACACCCGTATAATCATCGTTGGATGCAGCTGTTGCAAGAGCCGCGGAACTGGTTAGGATTATAAATCCCTCATTATAGAGCACAAGACCAATGACGCCATTATTGTTTGAGGCCGTTCCAAAGGTTTGGATGAGTTCTCCATTTCTTTTTGTGTCTTGAGCCCGGGCAATAAGTGATCCGGTATAATAGAACTCTAGGTTCACGCTTCCCTTCTTAATTTGGTTGCCATAAAATATACTGGGGATTGAAACAAGGCCTAGATCGCAACTGTCAAAATCTCTCGAATGAACCCCGTTGGTTATCGAGTTTGCCGATGATGAGTACTCAAATTGAGGTGACAAATACCTATAATAATTAATAGTATTTTTAAGCATTCGAATGATTGATACGGAGCCAGCGTCAGTAACCAGAGGATCGTCGCCGCTAGGGCTGTTGTCGAAAATAACTGGGGGCGTGTAACGCGGAGTTGCAGCCGTATAATAATCTTTGCTGATGGATGCCGTATAGGGATAGGGGGCACCGGTGATGGTTGCTCCAATATCAGAACCAATAAAACTAGCTTGAGTATTCGTCCTAAAGTTCATCCTGGAGCCATCCTTTTTTATCCATGGATAAATTAGGCCAGTGTTGGGAATTTCATCAAGCCCGATGTTGGGCCCTCCCCCGGTGCCGCGGCCGCGGTCAATATTCATTTCAAACAAAGATACAGAACCCGGGTCGGTACATCGAATCGATCCTGTAAAAGTACCCGATATATCCGGGGTACTATTATAATAAGCAGAGCCGTTATAGACTACAAACTTGACTTCAGGATATAACTTTAGTGTATTGACGAATACATCATTTGTATCAAACTTGTAGTAAGGCATAGGGTAACCATATCAACATTAATAGTCTAATCTAACCCTAAGTGCCAGCTCGGTTGTAGGATCCTTCTTAAGTGGTTCTGAGAGTTTCGCCACCGCGAGCAGCTCGTTATCTGGCGAATACAAACCAACCGTCGTGATATATGTAACAGGGATATCACTAGGATTAGTCTTTACAACAATATTGCTAGAGCTTATATATGTTGGGTTAGAAGAGTAGTTAAACTCATTATGATTAACTCGGCAGAAATAAATTGTTGAATTTAACTCAGTAGTGTTATTAAAAGATAGGTTGTACAGTCGCCGGCGGAAGTTGTCACAGGCGCCCGTTATGGAAGACGCTGTAAGACTCTGTACAATATTCTGCCCAGCGCCGTCCATTGCAACATTCGCGTCTAAAAGGCTACCAAACACAGAAGCGGATAGAACCGCAATTCCGGCCTGATAGTAAATCAGGCCGGCCTTTGCATAACCCTCGCCGTCGACGACGGCACCTCCAAGGTCTGAACCAGTAGCATACAATATGCCATACTCGCCAGCTGGAGAGTTGACTTTGTATCCGCTGCTGCCGCTTTTATCTGTAAGCCTTATGATCCCACCGGTGTCAACAGATCCGCCGCCGAATGGAGTGGCATGGGAAACGGTTGTTCCTAGATCAATGCTGAAGCTTCCTTTTTTGATCTCGTCTTTAGTTAGAAGGCGCGCGAAGCTAACAAAGTATGCTTCATTAATTTTTGTGGCTGTCCCAACAAAATCACCGTCGTCATCAAACCTACGAATGACATTATTTTCATCAAACCCCACTAGAAGCTGTGCCATCTCATTATAAAAATTAAGCTTTTTAGCATTCTGGATGCTAGCAGCGCCGGACAGTCCAGAAACGGTAGTATACCCGGCAGACAGATCAAAAATATGATTTGCCGAGGAGCTTAAAAACGGATAATCATAAACTGACTGAAAGATTCCGTGTGAAAAGTTTTTAATATTTTCTCCTGCGTAGGTGCCGGAGACAATAGCCCCAGTGAGAGGAATCGCTTCATGAAGCATATTTCTCGTCGAAACAACATCTGCTGGTGTTAGTGTTTTAAATGTGGTCGCCATAATACTATCCTTATCCTATACTGATTTAATAAATCTTATTGGAATATCAACTCGATATCCCGTGTTAACGCCGGTTACTCTTACAGTAGAATCGATAAACCGCCATGTGCCCGCAGACAAATTATTTCCGGGCGGGTCGTTGGTAAATTCAGAAGAGGCCAGTGATCCAATCTGTGTAAATAAATAGTCGCTCGTGCGTAGTCCCAAACTTGATCCCAGGCGCCACGCTAGCTTCGTGCCGCGGGGGCCCTGGATTGAAGAATCGACAGTTCCTCCCACATTAGCAACATATCCATTATTATTGCTAAGCGTAAAATAATAAGAAGCAATATTGTCATCGTCTATAAAGGATGGCGTCGCTTGCGGAATTGATGAATTTGTTGACACAGTTGTGTTGGTCGAAACCGGTGCGTCGGGGCCCGGGAATATTCTACCAAGCCTGTTATCCATTTCCACGATATATTGAGTCTCTACTAGGTCGGTTGCCAGAGATTCTTGAGCACTAATTTGGTTTGTATCGAGGCCCTGATCAACTCGGATATGACTAACGCTAGAGTTTGGTTCGTAGCCATTAAGCACTCCTGGGCCCAGGATGTTGAGATTATTAACAGTTGTTTGATCAACCGGGACCACAAACACGCCAGAAGAGTTCATCTGCGCTCCGGAGTCCTCAAAAGTGAAGAGCTTAATAACAGGCAATCGTAATAGGCTATTGTTGTTAATGCTTATCAGTTTTGATTTCAACATCGAAGTGTTGTTTGTAAATGCCTCCAAAACCGGGGTTTGAAGAATTGTTACATCGTAGTATGCAGAACCACTCGGATTGGTTTTATCATAGAGACCGTAGTCTATTTCATCATCCCCAAGAGCGAACTTTGCAATGCGGAAAGAACCATCTCCTTTCGCCAGTCTCATTCTTCCAGTATCCGTGAGGACGCTATCAAAAATTATGTCGCCGCTGTTATCTAAAATGCCCATTATATTTTACCTCTCTACATAAATAGTTGAATAAATAATATTATTCCTATGGATTAAGAACTCCTGTGTTTTTAAACAAAATATTTAAGTCTATCTTTTTATTACTCTTCTTACTCGTAAGTCTCACTTTAAATGTTTTGCCCCAACATGCGTTCCCGCCATCCAGTGCACCGAAGAGTGGCGCTGGCGCTGTGTTCGGTATATCATCAACCGATGAGTCCGAAACCGGCATCGACGGAATATCCATGTTTCTTGCCGAGGGTTCAATATAAATAAATTTCTTACCTGTTTTTATTGTATCTGCGTCGGGGGCGTCAAACAATATTGTTTTTAGTATTAAATAGACCTGACCATCATTGTCGGCCATTTCGACCTCAAAAACATGGGTTGGGTTTGAAAAATTATTATGTACATCGACGGCGCGAGCACAATAATAATATTTGGTATTTGGCTCAATATCATCTATTAAGAACGCTGCAGACGATTTTTTCCTCATTGTCACTTCGCCACTAACAATATCATAAGGATTCAATGTCGTATTAAAGTCCTCATAAGATGTTGGCTTTGTGGTTAATCGAAAGACTTCATATTTTGAAATTGGATCGTCGGTTTTATACTGTAACTTTAATGCACTTGCAGGATTATGTATTTCCTCTCTAACGTCAGCTGGGTTAATCGGTGTGCCAGTTAGCGACACATATTGGTTCGCGATGGCATCAGCATCAGAATCTAAGATTACAACTGGGCGAGCGAGATATTCTCCTGTATTAGAATTTAAGAGCAACAAAACTTTATTACTTACACCAACAAATGGAACGATTTTTATATTTGGTGGGACTGGGGGCCTATCTAAAACTGTCGCCAAATGTGAAGAATAGTCTAAAACAACCCCTTCTGTGCTGGGATAATTTTCAATATAAACATCCCCATACGGAGTGTCTGACGCGTGATCAGGGATCGTCTCATATCCATGTAGGCCATCTCTAAGTTCTAAGGTAAATTCCACGAGGGTACCCCAAGAGGGTGGTGCATTATAAGGAACATCGGGATGTTGTTTTAAGTTATATTCTATGGCAAAAGAAGATACTTCATCTGCTACGGACACGGAGAAGGGTTCATTCGGGTCCACTTCGACGCCTTCGGGGGGGGTGATGGTGGTGTAATCAGCGGGGATTCGGGCCTGGGCTGTAAGTAAATATCTAACCCATGTTTCTGAGTTCCCGGGGGACGGCTCGGGAGAAGTCCAAGCAAGCGGCTTAGCAGCCTGATAAAACTGAGTATTGATTGTATCAACTAAATCAAACAGCGGTTGCTCTTTCTCGAATTCCAGTTGCGCGAGTTCTATAGAAAAAATATGATAGCGTACATCACCAGATGCAGTCCGCCACTTCTCTTTGATATCCAGATACCACACCGGTGTCGGGCCCGTATAGACAACTGGCACCGAGGGGTTGGAATTGTTTCCGGGCGCCACCATTACTTCACCCCCCACGGGTCAGGGTGCTGATTCTGCTGGCCCTCGCCGTCACCTCCCTGATGGCCATCATTTGAGCCCTCAGGTTCGCCGCCGCCCTCTTCGAAGGTGTCGGTGCCGTGCCCGGGCCCATCTTTGGGACCGCCCAAGTCGCCTCCATCCGGGCCTCCTGGGCGTTCGTCGGGGGGTGATTCAGGCGTCGGTGGGGTATAGGCGTACCTCCCGATAGGATGCGTACCGGGCATGGCGCCACCGGAGGGATTACCATCAAACCCTGGACCACGCATTAATTCTATTATGAGCAAGCTTAAATCTATGTTTGCATCCATGTTGTGATCCTCAACATGCGTCCGGTTCAGTGCGCCGGCGGCAAAGGCGTCTACAGTTCTATACAGTGCCTCGTTGGGTACTTGCTTAAATCGATATACATAATACCCATAGAAACCTCGATTAGGATCCGCGGCCCTCAGCTCACCGTCTTCTGGGAGCCACGAGAAATTCGAAGGGATGTACGACGGATGAAGATGATCCGGTAAGTTCACATCGAGGCCCGGAGGTATAGGCACTCGTTTCGGATTGGCATGGTCAGCAATTCCAGTCTTGGCCAAAATACGGTCTGCTGTTTCTGTAGAGTCATCCACTACGTATGACCCGGGGTCGCCTAGGCCATGGCCCGACTGGTAGCGCTCGGGCGCAAAAAAGCCCAACGCGTTGCCAATAGCCCGACCAAATGTGGGAACGTTCACGACAGAGCGCGTCTGATTACCGTATGCATATCTGTTGCCGAACACCAGTCTTACCTGCTTAATATCATATTGATACTTCACTCCATATTTAATCTGGGTGTCTATATATCGAATTCCCTTTTTGTTTTGGTTCGCGTAATCTCTCCCGAAGAAAAAGGTCTGAACTGGATCAGAGGATGGACTTGCGGCTAATTGGCCGGCAGGGACCCGTCTCTTTTCCACCGCATACATGATGGATTCTGACGGAGCATACGTGAATCCCTGCTGGCCAGTCATGGGTATTACCCCATTCCAAAACTCCGGGGGTTCGCGGACGATCTGGGATATGGCTGTAGCGATCTTTACTAAGCGAGCCTCGTGGAGGCCGTCAAAGAGGGCGCCTGTGTGATCAAGGGAAAGCCACTGTTCAGGGTCCAGGACCTGCTCCCAGTTGGTACCGACGGTCGAGGTCATGAAATAAGAGTTGACTTGAAACTTAGTTCGCAAAGGAACGAAATCTGGTTGGGCGGTGTTCGGGCCCAGGGCTTCTCGGGCTTCGTGTCCTTTATCATAATACTTCGCCAAGTGTCGGCACGTAATGGAAGTCTCGCTACCGTCGTCATTCAGCTGTTGTATAAAAGTTTCTAAATCAAAAACCGTCCGTAGCCCTTGATTTTCTTGTATTATATCGTATTCGCCATTGCTGTTATTGGCGGTTTTATCATAAGTCGTAAAGCTTCTGGTGGATGAATTAGAATATGTGTATGAGATATAGAGCTGCACTAAGGTGAGAAATTTTTGAGCCTCATCAGATGTTAGACCGGCAGTAATGAGTTGATCATAGAAATTGCTCGAGCTTGCGCCGTCGGCGTGCTGATTGTCGTGGGGTATAATAATCTCGTTATAATAGGGGTAAGCACTTATGGCCGACAGATCATCCGTCGGATCATTTTCTGTCCCTCGATCATCAAGCACAGCAAGATTAAAACTTTCCAAGAAGCCTTCCTGAATCTCGGGTGTTAACACAGCAATATTTTTATATTTTGAGTTATAGATGGCCGCCGCTTCGGCGACACCTCCGGCGAGATCAGGAATTCCTGTTTCTAGAGTAGAAGCATAAAATTGCAGATAGCCTCGGGACATAGCCTGGGTCTCTGGCATTGACGATGGAATTATTCCTTGAAAAAAGTTACCCACCCAGGGGCGCATCGAGCCGTCAAATGATGTCTCCGTCAAATAGGCGCCTTGCCAATTGAGGCCAGATGCCAGCCTCGTGGGAGTCTCACTCCGGAGTACCTCAATCATATAGTAATTTGGAATTAAGCTTTCTGCTACCGCATTGGGGGCGATAACTGATTCGTAATCAGGATCTGAGTCTAAGAAGTAATTATAAACCGGGTTGATTTCAATATCATATCCAGAGTCGGGTATGGTCCGGTCGTACATGTGATATTCAAAACTATGATCCCACATCGTGCGGAGCATCTGATCGCTGTTCATAATGGGGTCTACATCTTCATCTGCCCCTTGCATTCGAGGATCTGTCGTCAGCAGGCCCGAGCGCAAACCCTCATCAGACAGCGCAAAATATCTAACGAAATAAGGTACCCCAGCATATTCTGGTGCTACAGATTCTTCGTGTAGAAGATCCTTCATATTCGCCCGGTGGTTATAACTAACATATAGCGTATCCAAGTTGATGGTATTCCAAGAACTTGCGTCAAACTCAGTCTTAAAATAGTACCGACTATAACTTCCGGCGGAGGCTGGCGAAGTCGGGTTCACAATCGAATTTGGATCGAGTGGTTCTTCCATTATCCAGGGGGTACTGTGGCAGAAGTCGTGGTCGAAGCAACCCGGAGAGGTCAAAGGTTTTCCAATAGTGCCGGCGAAATTCTGGCGAACCTTCGGCGGACTGGTGTCGTTTTGTTCGGTGATACTAGGAACACATCCAAGTGCATCCCTCAATCGGTCGCTGCTCTGCCAATTATTACGGATCAGGGGATGAATTTGATAGTTCGACATTCGGGCGCTTGGATTCAGGCCAAAAAGAGCAGAGTTTATTGTCCCGTATACTAAATCTGGTCCGTTCGACATTAGTACGTACCGCCCATGAATGTCGTTGAAAACGATGGGGTGCCCGAACTAGCGCCGGGAATATATAGATTCTTATAAATCATCATGTCAGAACAAGTATATTGTGTTAAGAGAGAATTGCCGTTCACAGTCGTACTAAGCACGCCGCTGGTCATAATATTGTACAATTGTTGCCTCACATTTATGACAGGACTTGCCTGCGCCCACCATGCTGGAGATTGTTGTAACTTCGAGGATCCCAGCACAAAGAGTTCGCTATACATTGAGAGATTGAATTTATTTTCAGCGCTCAAAACCTTGTTTGGGCCTGCGAGCCTGCATAATACTGACCTGTTATCCTTCTGTATGTTGTCAATAGCTGCCTCATCTAGAAGAAGCCAAACAGGATCTCTAACTCCATTTTCATAGTTTGCTAAATATTCTACTCTTACTACAGAATTAAATAATACACTTTTCTCGAATATATTTAAACTCAAAAATGCATCTAATGCGGTAGAAATTAGGGCTGCAGCATAAGATCCCTGGATTGTCGACGTATCTGCAGAAGTTAGCTGTTGAAACCCCGTTGGCAAATTTTCAAGAATACTTCGTACGGCAACACTAGACCCGAATGATCTTGACGCAGTTGTCATTCTATTAACACGCGAGGTATTGTCCTCGCTGTCGGATGTATCATCATGGATGAAGCGACTGAGTAATGAGAAATAAAACGACGAATCTATCGTTCCCAATGGCGACCCGGTGGAGACAAAGTCCCGAAGGCTTACCAAGTCTGCGCAGGATTCCTTTGCCTCAGACGATACCCCACTTAGAGACAAAAGACTGTCAATATCAGCATTTTCAACACCTTCAATTAAGGGGCTCCCAGTAAAGTTCAACACCTGGTTTATCGGAAGAGAGTTGGCCGCAAGCAGGCTTAAAGATAAAGCTAGCGGCATCGGCAGCCCTACAGCAATGTCGTTATCGGGCGTTTTAATGGTATGGGGTGAAAGAAATCCATATTTATTAACACCACTAGTGTTGCCAACATTATACTTATTTATTTCTTCTGAAATACGATCTCCGTAGTAATTTATGCCAATTCTATCAAGCCCGTTGGCTCCTCCATTAACCAACTTATCTCCCAAATAATTAATTCCCACATTCGCAGCCAAGTCGTTATGATATAACTGGTTTATCCGAGGCTCATATTTGATCCTTTTGGACAAAGCGTTTGCCCCTTCAATCTTTGACTGATATGATAAGGTGGAGTCCGAATACGGCCGCGAGGTGATCGTTTCAGTTTGTGCTACAGATCTTTCTAACAATAGAATAAAATTATTTATTTGCTCTTTAAACTTCAAAAGAGAAGCGTGAGATGCTGCCTGAGGGGAGGCAAGAGCCATTAGATTTCGTAATGCCACTGTTGTTTGAAAATTTTCGATCTGGTTGCCAGTTAAGAACACTATGCTACTCAGGTATGCAACGATCAAGACCTTCCAGGTGGCCGACTCTTGAGTAAAGGATGCCATGGCATTAATATAGCTCTCAACATCATAGTTTTTCTTTTCATAATTAAAAAATTTCAACAAATATGACTCAAACTGCGACATGTGCCACCTTAGATATTCAATCATGCCATTAACCGCTACAGCAGAATTGTCGGTGATTTGTATTTCCACACTATATTTGTATTTGCCTTCGCCCTTGTTCGCCATTTCTGTATCAAAAGCTATAATTTCATAGATTCCATTATTTGTAAATCGAGACGCATTGACAAACTTCACAGTACCGTCACTCAGCCGAGCAATTAACTTTTTATAGTTTCGGTCTGAACAAGAGAGGTCTTCGGCCGGATGGCCTGGCGTAAGTCGATTTCCGAGGTCCGTGGCGTTAACTCTTTCGCGATACACTTTTATTTCAGTAATGCCCGAGGTCGACATTAATGAAGATTTATCTTTGAATGCATACGATAAATCGCTATTGTCTTTCATAAAATTCTTAAAATCAAATGAGAAAAATATTTTTGCTGCGTTATTAATAGACCTACTAAAATAGAGCGGGGAAATATATTCATGACCCATAAAGAGATCGGGACCGGGTGGCGGCTCGAAAATATCATGGAAATGTTCCATTCTATAATCTTTTATTTTTAGATTTGCAACCTGGGCTGCGGCGACGGGCGGATGGGCATCGTAAGTATGTTGCGGGCCGGCCATAAGATTATTTGATTGATTTTCATGCACCGTCGAGGGCCACACATCTCCGGTCTTTCCGTATCCCGGAACATCAGATTGCAATATAAAAATATTTGACTGCAGGGGGGGCGTTCCATTAACAAGTGCCGTTTCTATCGAAGGAGTGCTTATTTTAAATTCTCGTTGTTGAAAATATTGTTTAAACGACTGAGTTGATGTGCTGTTAGTATCAAATGTTTCGCTGACGAGGGCCACCAAACAAAGATAGTCTATATTATTTGTATAGGTAACAGTCATTGGAATTTCTACCGACCGATAGTATACGGGCCCGCCTTCCTCCCGGTTACAAACAACGGGACTTGACTTGCCCATATAGTCTAGGGTGGAAAGATTTTTATACTGTCGTTTTTCTGTTTCAAACTGATTTACAATAAGCGCTCGCAGATTGCTTTCAGGATCGCCTATATGCAATGCTTTAGCGACGGCCTCATCTTTAATGGCCGAGAGATGTACATTTATCGGGGAGAGGGGGCCAGGGTCGTTTTGTATTAAATATATTTTTACTACAATATCGATACTCTTTAGTTGCTCTTGCTCCTGTAGAGATGAGAGAATTGTTACCTCTTTAATAAGGGGCACAACAAAAGATCCCTCACTTGCAAACAGGCTTGTGGAAACATCTAACATTAGCACGGCTCCTCATTGTCTGTCTGGTATAGATCTCTGCTCAGTCTCAAGCGGACCGAATTCCCTCTCAGGGACTTAATGTCTATTCCTAATTTCTCCGCAATGCTGTCAGGTATTTCCGCATCTGTTAATATATTCATATAGTGTTCGACATTTGTGTCTGTGGTCGGTTGGAGCAATTCATCCTCTTTTAAAAACTGCAGCTGGGTCAACATCGATGTGCCGTTGTTGTCCGTTTGAACCTCATAAACCTGAACATCAAAGTTTTCTTTTAGAAAATCTGTATTTTTTTCCAATACTTGGAGGGCTAAGTAATCTTCTTTCACATATAGTTCTACATCTCCTTCAAAATAATCATTAGATAGTTGAACAATATCTGGGGATGTTGTGTTATTGAAGGCACCGGCAGAGTCTAAAAATGTTTTATAGTCAACTTCAAAATCTAGTTGAGGAATACTACGAACAATTCCGTTGGCGAGGCCCGTGTTGCTGGCTGTTAGGTTAACGGTATAGTAGGTTTGAGTAGATGTTATATTGTTCGCTATGCAGTTGATGTGCCATGCCGGCGCATACTCGGTTTTAAGATCGCTGTTTCCAATGGCGTCGGAGCCTAAAAAGAATTTCTGTGCAAAATGGGGGGTGCTTTGAAAAGCATTAACAAAACTTACAGAATTTTCAGAGATTGGTGTAGTAAAGATATTTTCATTGGCGCCACCAGTCACCTCGTGTAGAAACTCATTAACTCTAGTCTCCACGCCGGTCGTGTTGGGCTGCACTTTTAATGCGGGAGTTTCATACTTAATTCTCCGAGCAGCGTCATTCTGTGCTTCTGAGAATCCAGCTGCTTCTGTATCATATAATATATCCTCGTCAAAAAACGCATAATACTCCGGCTTAAGATTGCCTAGTTGCAACAATCTTTTACCATATTCGGTTAGTTGAAAATCTAGTACATCTTCTTTTTTATCGAAAAAATCTACCATAATCTCTATCCATCAAATCCTTCTGGCGCAACAATATCTACCGGAACCGGGTTGGCTATATCCACATTAACCGTTCCGACAACCTGTATCGTCGAATCAGGCGCTTCCGTCAAATCAGTTGAAACATATTGAACTGTCTCATCAATTTTAACTAGTTCAACCAACGAGAAGTAATCATAAGGCCAGTTATAAGAATAGTCACCAATAGTTTTGACAAACGGGCCCGTGTTCGATGTCACCAGACTTCGACGATACTTCTCGTAATCCTTTTTGGCTCGCTTCTTCACTTTAAACACCATCCACTGAATATTTCCAGCTTTTTCTACAAGGGACTTGATTAATTCTTCTTCTTCAACAAAAACTTCTTTCTGCTCGAATCTATCGGCAATATCGGGGGGCAAGTTCTGCCACATATCGGAAATATCTTGCTGGGTTACGTCAGCCGAAAACTCAAATGCATACATTTGAACTGCCTTTACTGTTTTGTGTCGCGTGAAATCGAACTTGGGAGGGAATACATATTTATCCATAAGGCCCTTAAGGTTTTTGTAGGTATCGGATTCCTTTGACTTCTTATCAAATTCAAAGAATTTTCTTCGATTTTTTATAGTCTTAAATGGCACTGCAATGACGGCCTCTTCAAGAGTATTTTCAGTTTTAACGCTACCGATTCTGGCGGGAATGCCAGTTTGTATGTTGACCACATCGGCCAGCGAGCGGCCTCCGACAGAATCTTCCATAACTGCGAAAACGCCTAGGTTACTGCCCGCAGGAATTGATCCATATTGGTGCCACATTCCGCGCGTGAGAATCTGGTCGGCGCTGGATGTTCCGGCCGCCGTTACGGTGGTGCGGGGTGTTGCCACATCTACTCCAGCAAAGTTTAGAATGGGGGTTTCAAATTTGGATTGAATCAGCCACCTCTTCTTTTGTTCAACTGTGCCTCTCGGAACCTCAGAATAATAATCAGTTAAATTAAAACAACTATCTAGCTGAATTCTAGGATCCAGGCCGTGGGGCCAATCGGCCGATACATCAAGATTAACTGTCTCCGCACGAGTATATGAAATTGTTGTGTTTGCCAAAATTTCGTCAAGTGTGGGGACGCCGGTATATTGTGCCTTATATGTAAATGTTGCCGAACCTGATGCAGCAAAATAAGGAGGAGTCACGTGGGAGAAGCTAGCTGAGGCAGCATCAGGTTCGAGAGCCCGATAAGAGGGATTATAATTTTTTACAACAGGCGCGCCAAACGCCGATGTCCTGCTGTACATCTCGAAGGCATTCCTGTCCACTGATCCTGTAGAGTCTGTGGTCCTGTACATCGTCATTGTCATCTTGTACTCTTGATCTTTTTGAACTGTATTGAAATTGTCTTCTCGATCCGAAACAAAAGAACTCAAGCCGTCTTTAAAAAACTCAACCGTTTCGCACAGGAAATTATCAGCCGCAAGCTCATATAGTTTCTTTCCTCTGATATGTGCACGGATGCGAGGAGGACACGGATCTTCTTCAATTTGAGAGCCGGCTGCGAGGGATTGGGCGCCCGGGGTGCCGGTATCATAAATATAGGAACTGGTTATGTAATTTGTATTAAAATATTTTGTTGGCTGATAAATTGCTTCAAATGGGATTTTCTGTATTGCATATTTATTGGAGTCCCCGCTCGAACCAGATCCGAGCCCCAAAACATATGGCCACCATATGTCCCCCTCTGGTAGTTCTGTTGAGTTGCCGGGAATATAGGGTACTGATTCGGCGAACGAGGTATCACTGTTCACCATCACCCAGTTATTAACCGCAATTCCGGATTTTATGGTATTAAACATAATACCCGGGGCATAAAAGGGCTCTAAAATCGCCCGCATTGCGGGGCCCTGATTTTGTACATTATCGGTTGTTATGTCGAAACTGTCTCCATAAGACTGGGAAAATAGGGTCGCCAACTCAACTGTTCTTTCAGCCGGATAAAATCCTTTATATGGCAGGAACTTAAGAAGCGCCGAGCACTTAAGAGCAACCTTATCCCTTTTAATCTTAAGGTCTCCAGACCTCTTGTTATTAATCTCCTTGTCAACAACTGTAAAGTACTTTAGGAAATCAGAGTTGGTATATGTCTTAAAGAATTGACTTTGCGAACTATTTGCAATCGATGCACCGGTCAACTCTAGAATATTATCCAGGGAGGCCAAGAAATTACTTTGATTCGTTTCAACATAATCTTCAATCAAAGAACTTATTCTAAATTCCGGGACGATCGAATGATCTTTTCCAACTCTTGCAATCTTCTCGCTATAATCCTCATATGTTGTATATGGTTGTTTGCCTGACTGTTCTGCCGCTTGCCACTTTGCATCGCCGGCGACGGCTGTCCACAGGGAGTAGTCACTAAGCTTTCCAGCCGGAACCCTCATCGCGTAGGTTGCGCCGGGGAGGGCCGGAGAGGCCGCGGGCGCAGCAACATTATACGACTGAGACAGTCGAGAATACATATTCATCAACTCGCCCTGTGAGGAAATAGACCCGCTTTCGAGCGGGAATTGGCTGGCCGGGCTGGCCGGTCCATAAACTAATGGTCCGCCAAAATCTTTACGGCCATCCAAAGGCCATATGCTTGCAGAAAGCACAGACGCGCCCTGTGAATTTGGGCGCGCTCGGCCCGGGCCATCGGCTGGGTCTAGCTCACTGCGCAGAGTCCGATTCGGGTTCCATATATCATCAATCGTGAACTCAGTTCTCCGGCGCACTATGTTCTTATAAGCATTTATCTCAGCCGGGTATATTCTCTCGGAATATCCAATCACCACAGACATGTTGCTTGAGGTTACATACTCAAAAACAGTATTGAGAGCGTTATTATACAGATCGGGCTCTGGCGTCCCAAGATAGTTATTCAACCCTTCGTTTGAGAAGTAATCAAACAGGTTGGCGTAGGTTACGTTCAATAAAATATTATTGTCAGTATTTGAATCATCTGTATTATCCTCCAAACAAACAGTAACGGGATAGTATCGACTGCTTATCGGTTGCTCGATATAATCAACAAATTGATTTGCCTGTCTTGGGTTCACAAATTGTACAGTTCTGCCTCCAATCTTTTGGGGGATAGCCGCGGGCTTGATGACTGTTCCGATCGTATTGGTTCGTCGGAGCTTCGAGGCCACCTTTCCTTCCCCTGTGCGAATTTGTTTCCAGGTCGGATACTGATAAGGACCATTTCGAGTTAACATCAGAGCATTAAAGTAATCCTCTGCATCAACAAAGACGGGGGCGAACCAATAACTAGGATTAGGGTAAGTGGTTTGAGCACTGGCAGCGAGAGGATAGCCTAGAGTATGCGAAGAAGCACTCACCGGGTCGGCGAGGTGAATATTCACGGGCACAAACATATCATCGTCAGTGGCACCAGACACAATCAGCTGGCTCATAGAAGACGCTGTGAGGCACGCAGGTGCGTCCAAGCCAAAGATGGTGGCACCGGCCTTCAGAGAGGCCGTAACCCACGCATACTGCTGCTCAGAGCGCGGTAGAGCGTGCTGGACATATAGATTGTCGTAGAGGACCCCTTGTGTATAGCCGGTGGATGAGCTGAGAATTCGTGCTTTTGCGTTCCTATTGGTTTTGTGCCAGGAAGGAATTGTTACATAAGTAAGTTCTGGAACACTGCCAAAGGCTCCGTCGGAACCAAATGGGCCGCAGTGAAGGCTCGCGCGTTGGTCGAGGCCGCGGTTCTTGTCAATCTGATCGACAACACAAATAGCATCTTGAATTGATGGGTCAAGAGATGCCGATCCGGACATACCATAATCAATCACGGAACGATTACGATATGGCAATGCGTTATAGACAGAAAGTTCTTCGTGGGCCGGGTCCAAATAACCGCGGGATATTGTCTTATAATCGCCCGGGGAACTAAAGCGATTAACGAATACCGTCTTATTCGAGTTGGCGCCTGTACGGTCGGGAAGGGCAAAGCCTTTTCTAATCCGAGCATTTAGGGGACCTGCAGGCGCGGTTGCTCTAAAACAATCGGCTGCAGCTATGTCAACAATAGCGGGCGTGTTAACAGCAGATAAATTAGCATTACCCATTTGATCAACAATAGTGGCGGCCGTATCTCCGGGACCGTCGCCCATCCTCCACCACAAGATAAGATTGGAGGCAACCCGGAGTGGTCCGCAATTCTTTAAGTCTAGAGTTGCATTTCCGTAAATATCTCTAATTTCATCACCGGTCAGAACGGTATTGTAGAAGGCGGTATCAGAATTATACCCTTCAAAGCAGTTCCCATTCTTATAACCAAGGTATATATCGCCATCATATGGTTCAAGATCGCTGGTCGGAGGTCCGGAGGTCATAGTGTGAGCAATCTCTTCTCCATTAAGATAGAACTTCGGCTCATTCGAAGTCGAGTTACCGTCGTAGGTTACAGCAATATGGATCCACTCATTCCCAACAGTTACTGGATCGTCTGATTGCCAGATTCCGTCTGTACCGGTCCAATAGACCGCAAAAACCAGCCTGTTAGTTGCAGATATAGAAATATAGCGATCTACGCCGGTCGATCCTTCGCCCGCAATAACATAATTAAGTTGGCCCGGGTTTGTAAGATTCAGCCACAAAGACCACGTTTCTTGCTTGTTTGTATTCATCTCGGGAACTAAGTCGGCATCAAACTCATAGAGGTGATAGGGGGCCGTGTCGGAGAGGCTGACGGCTTTATTATTTGTGGCGCGTACGCGCTGCAGTCTCGAATACGGGATCTGCGGGTGTAATGCAAAGTCAAATGATTGATCATTAAAAAATGGATCATTATTAACGCGACCGGCGGTGTTTAGTACCTCATAATTATGAGAATAATTTCCAATTCTGTTATGATGAAGCGCTCCCGACAAACGAGTTCCCAAAGGCTCTGTTGTCATTAGGATATTTTTTATATTAACCGGGCGCTTGGCTGTCTCGTCTCTAAATCTGCTGCGAACGGCCAACTCAGGCAAGAATCCATTGGGAGCAGAACCTGCAGGACTATCTGCAAACGGATAATTGGGAGGAACGATACCAAGAGATCCATTGTGAGACGCTGTAGAATACATGCCAAGAGCCAAACGAT
>Ga0208299_1001497_pt1 | contig 17319 bp, 20 predicted proteins | sample 15_taG_FD_184089 | JGI IMG/M metagenome (GOLD analysis project Ga0208299, IMG submission 184089) | Marine viral communities from the Subarctic Pacific Ocean - 15_ETSP_OMZ_AT15312 metaG (SPAdes) (version 2) | ecosystem: Environmental > Aquatic > Marine > Oceanic | place: Pacific Ocean | collected...
AGCAGAGGTTCTACGATCTGAGAGCCCACAAGGGCCTTTTACTTCAGTAGTGGGCCCTTTGGACGCTTCTACGTTTTTCTACGTGGATACAGAGCCAGAGCTATCAGGACTTAATAGACCTTTATATTATATAATAAAGGCTAACTCCATTTACGACCCAGATAGATATGTACTTAGCGAAGCTAAAACTTTTGGGTATGAGCTTAAAGGGCACCGCGCTAAAATAGCTAGGAAGGCCCGAAGAGATCTGACAGTAACCCTAAGCCGCCTTAATGGTGTGCAAATAGCTATACTTAAAAGGAAAACCTTCGGACCTAGATGTACTTACTGCTTCAATCCCGAGACTAAAGATACCTTATTTTCATCTTGCCCAACATGCTACGGCTCTTCCTTTTTAGATGGGTACCATGACCCTATATACGCTTGGGGAAAACTAGACCCTGTGACTATACAGAGGAGCCTAGGCTCTTCGGGCAACATAGAGACCGGGATGACTGGTCTAACAATAGTGGACTACCCTAGAATGTCTATAGATGATGTCATAGTAGAACTTAAAACAAATAGACGGTTTAAGGTACAGCGAGTTATGACATCAGAATCTTCTAGGGTTGTGGTGCACCAAGACCTGCAAGTATCTGAGCCGTAGAATACAGCATACCTGTGGAGCTTTCCCATGCAGAGAGATAACTTAGTAGATTCTAAAACCTCTATAGAGATAGTAGGTACATACCTTAGATTGTTACGGGCCCGTTTTAGTGGGGCTAATGACGGTATTCCATGGCAGTGGTCTCCAAACAGGGAAGAAGCCACCATCATAGTAGAGAGTGGGAAAAACGAGTTTGAAGAGACTATAGACTCTAAACCCGCCATCTTTGTAGAGAGAAACGCTATAGTTTTTCCTACTATAGCTATAGGCAATAAGGTCGCAGAGCATCTCCCCACAGGTACCAGCTACTATTACACTACCCCTTCAGGACAAATGACAATAGACTGCATCTCTCGTAGCAGGGGAGAGTCCAGCACTATAGCGGATGCTGTAGCACACCACATAGTCATGAGCGGCAATATACTCCGTAGATTCTATGGGTTTAAGCAGATAACTCCTGTTACCTTAATGCCCTCCCAGGTGTGGGAGAAGGATGATCGGAACTACATAACCAGGGTAACATCAGAGTTCGTTTACGATATCGCCTGGAAATCTGTACCAGAAGAGCTTATAATTAGACGAATGCGGGGCTTAGAAATTACCTCAGATTAACCTCAGGCTTGTATTGCAAGTCCCCTTAACACATAATTAGTACAGCTATACACTCGGAGGATACAATGGCGACTTCAAGACCGATAGTTACAGTCACACAGTCTGTTGCAAATATAGTTACGAGCATCAATGAACCTGAGCAGAAAGTTGTTCTGGTTGGGCCTAAGTATGACGTGCTTAAGTACGACCCCAGTGCAGAAGATAGAAGTTCTTCTGTAGTTGTTAGCGATTACAGCCCTTTTACAGGTGCAAATCTAGCTGATATAAACTTTGCAACCGCTCCAGAGTATGAGCTTCCAGGTAGTGCTGCAGTAGATACAACTCTGTCCACCCCTAAGTTCTATTTTGAAGACGCTTCTTTCGCCGTGGTTTACGGCCAGGACGGGTTAGGAAGTACAGATGCTTCTTCCTCCAACGATGTATCTGAATTACACTTTGGGAATAGAGCTGTAAACTGGAGCGCCAAGAAGATGCATGTGGACTCTCCTTTCACTGCGGCTGCAGGAGACAGACTTCACATCGGGCACACCGTAGCATCTAAGTTCACATACAATGCGGATACCTTGGACCAGTTTGATGCTGCTGCTCTAGAGGATTTAATTAATAAAGATGAACCTAAATTAGTTGATAGAGCCAGCGGAGATGCAGGCCAAGTAGTACATCTCATATACCACGACCCCGTCAACAAGGGTATATACCTTGCAGGTGACGACCTTTTACTTGCCCCCGATGGAGAGGCTACCCTGCTTAAAATCGGAAATGGTGATTATATTGCAGGTACGTTAAGCATTCCAGAAGAGCAGTCCTTTATTATCAAGGGCATTACTGGTGGCGCTGTATCTGTGGCCGGTCCTATTCACTCCTATGTAAAAAATGGAACAGTTAAAGCTCTTCACTATCGCATAGATAGAAAAATAAGCGCATCTAACGCTTTTAGGCCTAGTGTTACCAGTGTCGAAATTAATAATCTGGACGACATTAATGATGAGGAGAATATTTTCACTGCAGCTTGGGACGCTACAAATTCCGTTAACGAATTAACGCTAAGTAACGCCCCAGACCTCAGGGATACTTCCATCACGGGAATAAAAACTACCCTGAGTGCTGACTGCCGGCACCACGTTATTACTGGGGGTACCTTACACTCTACTATGCGTATGTTGTCTACCTCTGGTTCGGCTAGCGTACTGCAGGTTAGCGCATCAACTGCATCTACCTTAGTTGGTGGTGCAGGCTCTGCGGTTCCTGAGAACCCTTTAGGCTTCGCGGCTGCAGTAGCTCTGGCCAATTCAGGCGGATCTACTATTGGTATTCTCTCTTTGGAGTCCAACGACTCGGCGGGATATGCTAAAGCTCTGTCTGTTATTAATGCAGATCCAGACGTCTACGCCACAGTACCTCTGAGTACAGACCTCTCTAACGTTATTCTCCCCTATCGGGATGCTGCTATTGCGTCATCCAAGCCAAGCAAGGGTAGATTCCGCATTGTGATTGGCGCAAGTGCTCCCTGTCCTACTAAAGAGTACCTCGCAGGCACGCCAAGCTCCGTAGCTACTGGTACTCTGGTTAAGTCTAATGCGGATAAGTATATTCTCATAGACCCAGAAGCAGCGTTTATAGCTAATGGAGTTTCTACTACTGATACAGTAACCATCGGAGTAGATACATTTACTGTACAAAGTGTACTCGCAGAGAACCAGCTTATGCTGGAGCATGCTAATCTGGGCGCCCATGCGGGTGCAGTAGACTACACATGCACTAGAGATATCTCTACTAATAGAGATGCTCAGGTCACACTATTGAGTAATACTATAGCCTCAGCTTCAGATAAGCGTTTGGTTATGCTCTACCCAGGTACCTGTACCATTGGTGGATACACTAACCAGCCAGGCTTCTATCTCGCTGCAGCAGTTGGTGGTATGGTAGGGCAGTTTGAGCCCCACCGCCCTAAAAACCAAATTGGGTTAGCAGGCATTGACGCCTTAGAGACATCAAACCTGGGATTCTTCACTGAAGACCAGATTGACTCTCTAAGTGAAGCCGGGTATTTTGTGCTTATACAAGATACCGCTGGGTCTGCTCCGTACTGCGTGCATCAGGTAACCACTGCCGCTAAGGATTATATGGGCACCCAAGAGTGGAGTGAGCTCTCCGTTCTTAACAACTTTGACTTTGTATCTAGAACCTTCAAAAACAGCTTAACGCCGTTCGTAGGTACCTGGAATGTTATCCCGCAGGCGATCTCCTCAATTGGTACTACTTTAGATGCCGTAGCTCTCAATTTGCGCTCTAAGAGATCAGATGTCATCGGGGCTCCCCTTCTCAGCATGACTGTTGACTCTTTGGAGATCTCAGAGTCAGATGCTGGAACCATAATTATCAAGCTTAGCATCCGCATCCCCAGAGTTCTTAATAGAATCGAACTAGAATTGATATCGGAGTAATAAAATGGCAGCACCCATTACAACAAACCTCAATACGTGGAATGTTTCAGACCATAATGTTGAGCGCCTTACGGATAACATCCCGTTTACTACGGCCCATCCAGATGATACCCTCGTGTGCGTCGGCCCTCCTAGGTTTAAGAGTGTAGCCGGGCTTAAGGATGGAATAAAGAGTCTCACCGCTGTAGGCATGCTCCAATCCTTTAGCTATCAACAGCAGAGAGGCTTACAGCCTATGCAGGCAATAGGTAGCGGCCGGGCATACTTTGTATCTGGGAAGAGCACTGTACAATTCACTATAGCTAGGCTCTTCGTAAAAGGTAATAACCTTATGAAGGCGCTATATAGTAACGCACTAGCCAATAATGTGCCTGTAACTACACCCGATGCCTTTGGCGAGCGTGCAGTAGCACCTAATGCTAAGAACTTCGTTATCAACTTAGACTCCGAGTTATTTCTTGTGCCTTTTGGGCTAATGATCTCCTACAGAGATAGAGCTAATAGCCCCTTAGGTACCGTATATCTTGAAAACTGTATGCTCGCTACTGCTGGCAGCCAAATTCAGGCGGGCCAGACTACCATCATGGAGTCGGTTACCGGACTAGCAGACAGGGTATTTGCTGTAGATCCAGGTAAAAATATTACGGGAGGGTTCCCTGTTGGGGCTCCTCATTCTGCCAGCCAAGGCACACCAGATAAGGTAGAAAAGTACCTCTTTGGCGCGGCCCAACCGATAGGTAATGAGGACCAAACATAATAATGGATAGAAGCCTGCACATTACTCCGCATAAGTACTTAGAAGGGGATCGGCGTGTAAAGCCTGTAGAACTTATAGTTATGCACTACACGGCTGTACCCTACTCCAGTAAAACCTCTCACGGTAGCAATCCACGTAGAATACGTAACTGGCTCTTAGGTGCGTCCAGGAAGTCTAGTACACACTACGTGGTTCTACGTGATGGTTCAGTGATGCAGGCGGCAGGTTTAACGGAGAGAACGTGGCATGCTGGTAAGTCTAAGTTTAAAACCCCAACAGGAGACACTCTCAAGAGTGTTAATTTCTGTAGCATAGGTGTGGATTTTGACAACGTAGGTCAATTATTCCCAGCGGGTAACGGTAAATTTGTAGACTACTATGGCAGGGTTAAACTCAAGAAGGGCGATAGGATTAAAAACTACTACGCCGGGCCAGAGCCTATAGAGATAGACGGTAAGTTCTGGGAGCCGTATTCCAGAGAATCCGTAGATAGTATGAAGAAAGTAATACTAGAAATAGTTAGTGTATTCCCACAGTTAAAGGATGAGCCTTGGCGGTTGGTAGGTCACGAGGACATAAGAAGTACGAAGTCCGACCCGGGCCCAGCCTGCCCTATGGACGAACTTAGAGAAGTATTTAGTTCTAGCTACTCTTCTCCAGATACTCACTACTGTTAAAGTACCTACAAATACCTTCTACTTCCTCCATAGATAGGTTTTTTAACTCCTGGGCTACAAAGTTGCGCGTCTCTCGCGTAGGTATCTTTACTTTGTCCTCTAGGTCTAATATTATTATTTCAGCCAGAAGTAAAATAGATCTTGGGGCAAAGAGGTTCATATGCTTACCGCCGTAATTACTCGTAGCTTTCCAGCAACAGGAAGCTACAAAGTTAACATTAATGATTTTGAGACTGATGAAGAGTTTAATGCTGTAGCTTTGCTGCCCTTTAAGGGGGTAGATGGTGAAAGCTCCATTAGATATGTATTTGAAGTTGGGTGCTCTGTACTAGTTACACAGATAAGAAATGGGGCATACTGCATACTAGGATGCTTACCTTTCTCCAGTGAGCGTACAGACTCTGATGGCGTATCCAAAGCCACTAAGTACCAAACACCATTAAATACTAGGGTTGGAGAGTTCGCAAGTGTTATCAGCGACTCTGTATATAACAAAGCCGGCGAAGAGAACTACTGTGGGTTTGAACAGACAGAGGTTATACCGGGAGACATCACTCTGAAGGCCTCTGGCGGCGCAGCTGTTAGGATACTGCGCGGAGGTTCTAGTGTCTTAGACGCCGACACCGCACGTGTAATAGCTAATAAAAGTACTTCCTCCTTAGACTTAGACTGTTCTAGGTATCGTTGTAGGACTGCTCTAGGAGATCTAGTAGTAGAGGACAATCCTAGTGGGGATTACTTCTTAGACTTTAGGGGTAATACCGACCCAAACGCTAGCTCTACTAACTTTAAAGTTCGTCTAGAAGGGGCGGGGGAAAACCCAACTCTCTCTTTATCTTTGGGAGACGGCTACGGGTTTTCTATAAACGCTGCCGGGGAAATGACTATAAAAGCCAGTAAGATATACCATGACAATGGTGACTCCATTACAGAGCTGGGATACTCTGGTACTTCTGGTGTTAAAGAAGAGAATGGGGATGTAAGCATTACTTCTGTAGACACTAAACTTGAGTCTGAGGCTACTACCCAGATAAATAGCAAAGGCTCCTTGAAAGTAGGCACCAGTGGTGAAGTAACGGATTCCTGTGGCCCCTTTAGGTCTACTACTACAAGTGGCCCTTCTATTCTTCAGACACCCCTCTTAGCTATCTCTCCCGACTTAGTAAAAACTCGTAAAGACATAACTACCTCAGGTAGCCATGCAGTAGAACTAGGATCAATAACTTCTGGTGGGGGAAGCTACTCTGTATCTACTAATGCGGGAGATATAAAGCTAGAGACTAAAACCGCGGCGTCTCCTTTAATAAATGGGTCTGTACTACTCTCTACTACTAGCCCGTACGGCCGTACAGGAGGCACCTACGGTATAACCTTAGACTCCTCGAAAACTGTTGTAGGGGGAGGGTTTGGTACTGTAGAGGGATTACCCTCAGTGCAATCAGCTTTCCTCCCTGTACCTGGGGGATTAAACCCGATCATGTCCGGACTATGTAAGTTCGAAGCTCTATTTACATATGTAACAGCACTTCATGCTCTCCTTGACACCCATGTACATGGTGTTGCTCCTAGTCCAGTTATATCTCTCGTAGGTGTGCCAATTGGTGCTACTGCGGGAGGTATAACCCTACCTACTCCAGTATTCTCGGCTGCATTAGCACTACCCGCTTTACGCATAGAGTCACAGCAGGCTTGGAACTTAGGCTTATGAGAAAAGAATTAACTGACGTTTTATCTGATCTAAAGACCCTCTCTAGTAGGCTTCAAGAGCTACAACAAAAAATAGCACGAGAAGAACTGGCTAAAATAAAGGCGCAGGTGAAGCATGCCAAAAAGAAGCACTAAACATGACTCCTATGAGACTCCCCTAAGTACTGAGAAGTCTAGGAAAATAGCAGAGTTCACCGCAGACCTAAAACCAATAGCTAGGGCCTTAGAGCCTACTACTGCGGGAAACTTTATTAGTGACACCGTAGCAGAATCGTCTATAGCTAAAAGTCCGGTAGGCGCAGCGCTGGCTAGTCTATACACAGACTTAACGGGAGGTCTACCTACAGTAGAGTCTAGCTCTATAGCGGGGTTTGCTTTAGAAAAGGACTGGGCTAAAGACATCAGCGATTGGTTAAACACCACTGTAAAGGCCCCACTAGATACCTTCTCTACAATATTAACGCAGATTAAAGCTTTGCTGCTGGCACTGCAGGCTCTTAATTTCTCACTGGATGATCTACTCTACGCCTTAATTAAGATAATTCTTAAGAAGATAGACCAGATACTATCTCTGCTAGATATAGATGAAGGAGTGTACCTTTTAGTTGTACCTCCTAGGTTCCCTAAGATGAGTTTAATGGACACCTCTGTAGATGAATATATACATTATCAATACGCGGATAGGCTAGCAGGTCTCAGGCAGCGCATACCAGGGATAGCAGCAGAGTACGCTTATAGAGATTTCGACTACGGGAGAGACAAGACAACAGACTTTAGTAACACGGGGCCCTCACAGCTAAAAAAGACTTTTATTTCCAGCCTTTATGACAAGTATGATCCCTACCGCCCTATGAAGACTGAAGACCCTACATCAAATCTAATCCCAGATGTTGGGGAGGATATAAATAGTGTTAGCGCTGGGTTAATTATTACTGCGGGTGGGGACCTAAAGGCCGTTTCAGATATATTTGATGGATGGAACTCTGTATTTCAATGGGCACAACAGTTCTCTCACAGATCTAAAGATCTATACAGGCCAGACATCCATAATTTTGAGCATGTAGAGGGGTCCTCTGGCACCTATTTTAATCTGTCCTACGGTATAGATGGTACTAAGTTCAATTTTTATACTAAGTACTTTTACTTACCTACCAGGGCCACTGTAGTTACAGAGCACAAAGCTATAGACCAAAAGACAGAGCACACCATAGAGGACCTAAAAATACTTTTGGAGAATAGTTTTGATGACATACACGAAATTCTTACAGCGGTTGTCTACAAAGATAACGCTGGAGTGAATAGGCATTATACGTACTCTAAACATAAACCAAGTTTATTTGATCGGGAGTACCTTTCTGCATCCACCATAGATTTTAAACTACGTAATGAGCGTTTACAGATGCACTTGTATTTAGACCCTTCGGTTTATAACAAGAAGGATACAGTAAAAGCACACGTGGTATTTGAACATAAACAATATGAAAGAACGGATGGCAGCTATACAGAGGTAGAAAATAGTGAGGTGCTGTACACCTACTCTACGGCATCTGCGGTTATTTCTACTGGTAAAACAAAAACTCCCAGAAGGGCTGCTTCCAGCAAGTTACCCAACTGGATTAGCTACAGATTTCAAATATACTATGTCTCCAGCGTGGTAGATACTCTCCGTAAACTAGGTAAACAACTAGCGGGCCTATTTGAGGTTAACGTCCAAGGCCCAATACAGAGCGCTATAGAAACTACTATACGCACCATAGAAGTTTTGGAAGACATCATTAAACAAATAAACACCATAATACAGATACTTGAGCGTTTACTTAACTTAACTATGGGAGGGTACGCTACAGTCTTTGGGGCCGACGGAGGTGTTAAAGGAGTAGAGGCTGCTATAGAAGATCACTTCGAGCAGCTAAGTACAGAATTAACTAAGACAGAAGAGTCCTGGGATAATAAAACAACCGCTGGGATGATACTTCTAGCAAAGAGCAATGCGGTAGAGTCCCTATTAGTACTCAAGAGATTTATGTCTCTGCTGTTTGGCGATGCCACACCTAAAAAAGAGGACACCACAGGAGAGAAAGTAGCAGCAGCACTCCCTGCGGCTTCTGAAGCAGCAATAGCAGCAGAGGTTGAAATCGCGTCTGCGCCTCTACTACTACTAGATAGGCAGATGGAGCCTACTCCTCACTGTTCGGATTCTCCGGAATTATCGTAAGAGTGATCAGTCCGGGAAGGTCCAGGAGGTCCTTGAGTTTCAGGTTATATTTATTTAACTGAACGGGATAATACACGGATGCTCTTCTCTCTCCCTTCATAATGATTTCTACCCCTCTTATGAGGTACGGGGTGAGGGGGAATTCCGTGTTATGCAGTATCTTAACTGCATATTTTTTGTGTTGTGCAGGTGCAGGTACTGGCTCGGGCTCAGGTGCAGGTGCAGGTGCAGGTGCAGGTGCAGGTGCAGGTGCAGGTGCAGGTGCAGGTGCAGGCAGCATTCTGTAGCGCTGCAGCCCCTCCCTCTCAATTACACCCCTTTTAATGAGAGTCTTGGCGAGGGTCGCGCAAAGCGACCGCCACTTCCGACAGGTGGGTGCCATTTCCAGATGTAACCGTAGGCCCCTCCATGCTTGAGAAGAAGTGAACCACGGCGCGACGATGGCCGAGGAATTACCAACTGGTTGGTACCGAAACCTTAGATAAGCAATGGCTTTATTAGTGAACTCCCGTCGCTCTCTCTTACTCAAATCAAATATTCTGGGCATAGTATACTCCCTTGTCTAAATTAATATTTCTGTGTAAAATTATTTATTATTTATATTTATCTGTCGTGTTCTTATGCCTTAAAACTTAGTATTATTGCGTAAAGGGGATAGTCGTATGTCTGATCGAGATTACAAAGCGGAGTATCGTAACTTCCACTGCAAGCCGAAAGAGAAGAAGAAGCGTGCTTTGCGTAATAAAGCTAATAGGTGTTTAAGCCCTGGTAAGGGTAAGGAAGTAGATCATATTGTTCCTCTTAGTAAGGGAGGCTCTAATTGTCCATCTAACTGGCGCGTTGTTTTTCGTTCTACTAATAGGAAGAAGTACAACAAAACAGCAGCGATGTCTCAGGAGGATATCTATGCCGCTCTTCTCTCTAAGATCCCAAAGGGAACCCACCACGTATCGGGGGGATTACCAGATGCTAGAGGCATGTCTGATGTAGATATTTATCTGCCTACGAAGAGCCATACAGATCTCCTAAAGAAGATGCCCAAGGGAACTGTAGTAACTAAGTCTAATGACCTTAAAACCATGTACAGTATCCCCGGTTACGATAGAGAGGTTAATCTCTACGCTACTATGGATCCACAAAAAGAAGAGTCCATACACCACAGAGCTACTATGTTAGAGCTAGCAAAAAGGTACCCTGAGTTAGCCGAGAAGGCGTTTAAAATCAAGGCTAAGGGTAAAGGGTCAGAGCCTGCCTGGGCAGAGGTTCTAGGGCTAAAGGGCGATCCCTATGAGGTAATGGCGGATACTGATAAGGTACTATCCCACGCTGCTAAACGCATAACTAAAACAGCCGGAGAAGACCTGTATCGCCCCAGAGGAACAATCTTCGTAACGGATGGTAAGGGTAATATATACGCAGGAAAGAAAGGCGCAGATTCTGCCATGGAAGCAACTAGTCCCTACTACTTCCCTGGAGGTGGCCTGTTACCAGAAGGTGTTAAGCGTGCACCTACTAAAAAGGAAGTACTACTGGGTATGCGCCAAGAAGCCCTAGAAGAGTTAGGGATGAAACTTAAGCAATTACGGGTACTAAGAGGGAAACCTGTGCGTATGGATATGCCCGAATGGTGGGTTGCCCGTAATTTTAAGAAGCGGGGTATAGAGTATAAGGGACTAGATGAGTACTACGGCCATGCTAGAGAAGGCAAAAAAGATATGTCCCAATACAATTCAGAAGGGGATGCTTTTCAGGGTAGGTACTATCCAATTAAAACTGTCACAAAAGCACTTAGAGAGCATGGGGCTCACGGTGGAGAATACTCTCAAGGTAATCTCCGTCAGGCAGATCTACTATCTAAGCTAAGTAGCGCCCCCAAGCGCATGTCTGAAGAAGACAGAGCATCTATTGTTGAAGCATACAGAAAGGCTGTAACACAGCTCAATCGCTTAGATCACCCCACTCAGCGCCTAGCCCAGAGAACTACACTTCCTGCTGTAGAGATAGACAAACTCCGTCAGGCTATTGCGGCTAGACAGGCAGCTATTCCTTCTGGCGAGCACTATGTGCCCCTGAGAGATGGCTCCCGTGCTGTCATAAAAGACATTGGGGACAAGCATGTTCTGGCTACTATACTATCTGGTAAGATGAATAGGTATCCCAGCTCCCAATTAGAACTCCCCTCCTATACTTCTGAAAAAGTAGCCGCAGCGATGTTAGGTAATCTGATGCGTAGAGGTGTTAGTGCGGGTGCAGGTGCAGTACGTAGAGGTGCAGGTGCAGTACGTAGAGGTGCCAGTAATGTTAAAAACTATAATAAAAACAGGATGGTGAGAGAAACAGAGTTTAATCCTGAAAGCCGATTAGGTCGCCTAAGCGATAGATTCTTACGTCCTATAGACGAAGCAGTAGCTAAAACAACAAATAGAGTTCTCACCGGGGGGAAGTCTAAAACCTTGGGCTCTGACGCTAAACGCATAATAGATAAAGGCTTCTACAACACTCCTACGTATCACCAGGGTGCAAAAAACACATTTGGTAATAAAGCCTATAACTTTTATACTAAAAAAGTAGCCCCAGCTATGTCTTCTAGGGCTACTAATCTAGCCTTTGGGGGTGCAGGGGTTTATGGCGTACATCATACCATGAATAATAAAAATTCTAACTGGGCAACTAAAGCTCTTACAGCTGCGGCCTTAGCAAAATCTGGTGTGGGGGTATTCTCTAGAGGTCTAGCTGCAGGATCTCGCAACGCGGGCCAATACTGGGCACAATCCGGTAAGCGTCTGGCATCCGCGGGTGCTAACTACCAGGGATTCGCCGCTCCCGCAGTTACACAAGTAACCAAGTCGGTAAGTCCCGGAACACCTCAGCATGCTATCCGTAAAGGTATAGGTAAAGCTATTAAATGGGGTACAGGTGCTACACTTATAGGTGGGGGTGGCGCTGCCGCACATCATAAACTTAAAAAGAGAAATTATGGTGGTAAGCCTGCAACAGCTCTACGTCGTCCAGGGTTTATGAAAGCTAGAGGGGCTATTCCAAATATGCGTCCTACTAATAGTCGTACAGTGCAAAACCGTACTATGCACGCAGATACGCCAATCCCTAAACCAGTACAAAGTCGTACTATGCACGCAGGTACCTCAAGTAACCTCGGGGCCACTAGGAAAATTTAATGCTTCTGCATACTACTAAAGATACCTTTGGTACCATAAACGTAGAATTTTCTTCAGGAAAATATGTGGACCTTCTCTTTAAAGAGGATCCCACTGCAGTACAGTCTAGGTTAAATATACATACCCCAGACATACCAGAATTAGAGTACATACAGGCTTTAGGACTGGGCCTAGCCCTGGTACCTAAACCCCAGAAAATACTGGTAATAGGCCACGGAGGAGGCTCTGTGGCCAAGTACTATACTAAGTATTGCCCAGAGGCTAACATAGATATAGTAGACATACGCCCCAAGCTGTTTGAGGTGTCTAAGAAGTATTTCTTATATAAGCCGTCCGCTAATACACGCTTCTACACTAGTGACGCTTTGGTGTTCTTAGAGCGTGTAGCGAAATCCAACACCAAATACGACCTTATACTTCTGGACGTATTTATAGACGGCCCATCCAATATAATCAGTGAAGGTTCTCTTTGGAGTAACCTAGCTGCCATCCTATCTCCCCTGGGATTTTTGTCCACTAACGTATGGAGATTTAATAAACATGAAAAAGTATACGCAGAGATTGTGTCCTACTCCTCCGTGCTATTTAATACTACAGCACGTACTGATTTGCTCAGTAATCAGTGTATAATACACAGTAGTCACTTAGATCCCGCTGTGTTGGACACTAAGCATGTATTAGACAGAGTAGAGTTAGAAGAGTTGCGAACACAGGTCCCATTGTCTAGAATTTTAAGAAACACACGTGTTATGAGGAAATCATTATGAGTATGCCCGCATTATTAAGAGTAGGCGCCGGAGCCACCATAGGTGGATTAGCTGGTCATCGATACGGAGATAAAAGATCGGAGGGTGGTGCCTCCGGTAGAGTATCGGGTGCTGTGCTAGGCGCCATCGGTGGTGGTTTAGCTGGTTTGGGCGTGCATGGTATGCGTGGTGCTGCCCACAAGTGGGGTAGCGACGCACTCAAGGGGGCTATCTCCGGTACAGGAAAGTTCTTACCTAGTAGCTCCGCTGACGTACTCACCGGTATGGCAGGTCTAACTGCAGCTGGTGGTGCAGGGTTAGGGGCAGCCTACTTAGGGGGAAAAGCTAAGCCCAGTTTGATGCGTACCAATTATATTACTATGCAAGAAAATCTGGAGAAGGAAGAGTATAAGCGTGTTACAGCTCTCTACAAACAAGTTGGTGGAGATTTTAAGAGAATGTCTCCAGAGGACGTAGCATCCATGCGGGCTCTACATCTTAAGTACGCGCCACAACTACAATCACAGCACAGTAAATATGCTGCGTACCAGATGTCACCTCAAGAGATGTACCTAATGCAGGTTGCCGCGGTTAGACAACAACAATTAATGCAGCATAGGTTACGCCAACACCAAATGCAGCAGCAGCAGCAGCAGCAGCAGCAGCAGCAGCAGCAGCAGCAGCAGCAGCAGGGCAACGGATTAACAGAGGCCCAGGCCCAACAGATGATCAACTCTTACTTGGGACAGATGAACGTACCCAAAGAAGACCCTAAGGCCGTTAAAGCTGTAAATAAGCATGATGGGTTTAAAGCTTCAAAGCCTCCTAAGAAGCCTAAGAAGAATAAACAAAACCCAGTTAAGATAAATGTTAAGTCTAAGAAGACAGCACACCTCACCCTTCAAGATATTCAGGTTTTGGAGAAGACAGCGGGGTCAGCGTTTCCTACGTATGTAACTCAAGACGGGTCCACTGTAAAAGATATCAACGGCACCGCCCACGAGTTCGGTATAGACGGCATGCTCAAAGTAGCGTTTAACTTATCTAGCCTATCTGGCCTAGCCTCTAAACTCCCCAGCCTAGGCACCGCAGCTAAAGGCCTAGGCGCTTTAGGGGTTGCTGGTGGTTTAGCCTACGGTGGACACGCTCTGTATAAGCACCTAAATAGAGACCAGAGAACCTTCTGGGATAAATCTATGGATGCTGCTCAAGCAGCTGTAGGCCCTTTACAACAGGCCTACAAAGGGTACCAGATGTACCAAGAGCAGCTTGCTAATGCTGCGGCTAATGCCGCAGCAAATCCAAACTATGTAGCTCCAACAGCATACGCTGGAGATAATCAACAGCCCCTACCTACTAACTCTCTGGACCCGGCAATAGACCAGCAATCTCGTCAGATAGACGCAGACATAAATAATAGGTCTCAGTATAACCCTGCTATGATGCAAGGGGGCCAATTCCAGCATCTTCAGATGCCTGACGAGCTAGACACTTCTAACCACTACTTCCGCCCTATGCTGGAAAACAAACTACTTTTCCAGTAACTTATTAAGAATTGTCTTAATCTCCACCAAGTCCCCACTGATATTCTCCAACTTAGTCTCTAACCGCGCTGCGCGTATCTCCTGCTCCGCATCCCTCTTAGAGATAGTATTAACCCTACCCTTCAATTCTGAGATCTGCTGCTTGGCAGCTTCTAGTTTGATAACCTCATGTTGTAGAGTGGACACTGAGCTGAATACCCAGAAAGCAAACGGGAGAACAACAATGGTTATGATATCTCTCGCTTTAGACCATAAAGCTTCGTGGCTGGGCATGATAATAGGCTTTCTTTTTTTGTTGGAATTAACGTTTTTTTTGGTATAAGAGTATGAAGAGGTAATGTAACCAGCAAGATTCTTTGGGCGCCTCTCCAAGAGAGGCTTATTTTAGATGCTCAAAAGGTGGCACCGGACTATCATCAAAATATTAGCTTCGGAAGATTTCAAAAGCAACCTAACTGATACACTGTCCCAACTCTTTCCTGGGCGGGATTCTAAAATAATCCTGAAGATGCTGCAACATTATTACTCTCCTAAAAATGTAAGCGCGGGGCCTAATACCCTGTTTTTGCCTCATAAATACACATTAATCATCGGGTTAGATGGCATTTACTTTACCTGTGAAAACCAGACTAATTCTGTTGATTACATAAATAGACAAATTCAGAAATCTATCCCGTACTACCAACTTTATTTTAGAAAGCGAAGAAAATATAATGGAAGAACCAAAGACAAGATACTGGGAAATCACCGGGGTAGACGCCTCCGGTAAATCAATGCGAGTGGTAATCGACGCGATGACCAGGGAAGAGGCCGTTGTCATAGGCCTCCGAAAGAAAATGGACGAGGGAGGCTTCGCCTCTTTTGGTGAGGTGAGCGAAGTACAAGTGGCAGAGGCGTACATAAAATGCCCACACTGCGAGGGACAAGTCCCACATCCTGAACTGTTGTCCAAGTGACAGCAGAGGAGATTCAAAATAGGCTAATAGATGCAGAGGTGGGACCGTATCACCTCTCTCATGAGCTCGTGCAGAAATCAACAGAGATGGGTCTTCTCTGCGAAGACGAACTTCACTACGCGTATATCCAGCCTTGCCTACTGCAGCTAGAAGATACAGCAGCGCGGCTGGAAGAAATAGAAGAAAAAACCGAAGCTCTAGAGAGCGAGCAGGTTAGAGAGGAAGAAATACTAGAACAGGCACAACAGATTCTCAAGGAAGCGGAGAAAGAGAATCTCTCCCTGTTAAGGGAGCTGGAAACAGCTGTAGAGGAGAAAGAAGACGAGGTAGCTAATATAGAAGATAGAATAACTGCCTTGGAAGAGGAGAAGACTGGTATCGAGAACGCAGAAACAGACTATGAAGATGAGAAATACTTTTGGCCGATAACAAATCGGTTGAAGGACCTTATCCGCTCTGCCACAGGACAGTGGGGAGAGACAGTTACCCTTGGGTTTGATAGAGGATATCTTCTTGCCTCGTCGGAGTATAACATATATAGAGACCCCTACATAAAGAGGGCAGCGGAGTACTGTAAATCATGAACAAAGCCGCAGAATCCAGCATCGGGGCAGTCCTGAAAGGTAACATTTCTGAGACACAATACTTAGCTGGTAATAGCAGCATGTGCTCAGATATAAATCTGCGGGGATTCCTAAATCTTTTACCTGACTCTCCTCTACGAGAGAAAGCGTGGCTAGGGAGCCACGATAGTATCAGAACAACTTATAGTAGCTACAAGCCAGAGGAGCTAGAGCTACTAGGAAAGGGCTTTGTCCTCCGCTACACAAATATAAAGCTCATAGGAGGAGTAAGCTTTAAAGTTACCTTCTGGGTAGGAGCAGACATCAAATTTCTTTTCCCCCGAGCAAGAATTATAAATAAAAGGCAGCTAGACGCAGTTAGGGAGTATGTAGACCAACTCCTGGATGGCGATGGCACCATTCTGTAATGAGATATACAGCTGTCCCCTTAGAAAAGGGAGAGGAGATGCCTTCACTCTTATGGACAACAGGAAGAAAGGGTATATGTCCTCCTCTAGAAGAGAGAGAAGTAAGGAGGATTGGCAGTACCCTACTTGTGTGTCTTAACACTAGATGGAGGATTCTAAAGGTCTCTAATGTTGGGGCCGAAATTATACTGAAGGAGAGAGAGCCAAATGGAAGAAGAAGAAGATAAATATTACTGCTATGTTAAGAACTGGGACACTGTCGTACTGACTAAAAAGCTCAGAAGTGCGGAGTATGTGCCGGCCGATGAGGTTTTCGTTGGAGTCTTCATAATGGATGAGGCGGATACTGTGATTAAGTCACGTCAGTGGCTCGCCATTGTGGTAGACAGAGAAAGTGAAGCGGTCTTACCTCACACATTTGTTTCTTTCCCTACCCTGGAGGCTTTTCGCTTCGCTATTCTTGGTTCCGAGATAATCTCGGGACTTACCCAGAATTCATTCTTATTGTTAAGCGTTAATCCAGTATGAGCGAGACTATGATTAAGCTTTGTCTGTTTCTGTTTTGTACATTATTTTGTACAAAGTATCACGACCTATACATGGAGGCCCTGCATGAGGCCATTGAGTGCCGTGATATCCAGAATAAAACTCCAAAAGAGAAGGAGAAATGTGACAAAATCTCTAAACTGCTTAGCGAGTACTCGAATCTTAGACTCGTACATTGCTACAACGAGTGGCAGACCTATGAACTATAGAAAAGAAAGGTAAATAATATAATGAGCATGGAAAAGATCATGGCAGAGCGGCTACAGGCGTTACTGGAGGACACCCGACAATATGTCCTAAGG
>Ga0208299_1001499_pt1 | contig 17318 bp, 9 predicted proteins | sample 15_taG_FD_184089 | JGI IMG/M metagenome (GOLD analysis project Ga0208299, IMG submission 184089) | Marine viral communities from the Subarctic Pacific Ocean - 15_ETSP_OMZ_AT15312 metaG (SPAdes) (version 2) | ecosystem: Environmental > Aquatic > Marine > Oceanic | place: Pacific Ocean | collected...
AAAAATCTTACAAAAGATGCAGATAAAATAGATAAATGGCTAGTAAAGGTATATAATAATGAAACCAAGATCAGGAAAAAATAAAGGAAGAAGATTACAAAATTTTGTAAGGGATATGTTACGAGATACATTTCCAGATCTCCACAAAGATGACATAAAAAGTCAAACCATGGGAATGCCTGGAGAAGATATAGTACTATCTCCTGCAGCTCGTAATGTAATCCCCTACAGTTTTGAATGTAAAAACGTAGAAAGATTGGATCTCTGGGGTAGTTTAGCACAAGCTGAAACTAATTCACAAGATAGAGATCCAATATTAGTCATTAAACGTAATAGAAGTAAAGTGTATGCAATAGTTGAATTAGATACATTTTTAGATGTAATAGGAGTAGAAAATGAGTAATAAAGAATCTGAGGGATATTTGCCAGCAGTAGAATACTTAAGAACACTGCTAGCAATGGTCAAACAAATGCATAATGATGCTGCAACAGATAATGCATACCGTGCAATACATATTGGAATCTTAAAAGATGTAGAAATTCATATTCAAACTTTACGAAAATACTTAGAACAACAAATGGAGGGGGCTTAGTGCCCCCTTGCATTAAATACCATATCTACCTGATTTTTTAGCACGTTCTTGATGCTGTTTTATATAAGCTAAAGCTTCCATTAACTCTGGAGTTAATTCTGTTGCAGTTTCTATTGCTTGTTTCTTAAATGCTTTTGATTCTTTAGTCTTATATAATCCAGCTTCTGATTGTAAAGCATATCCAAGTTTACCTTGCATGATCTGTGGAACAGTACTATAAGCCCACCTACCTATACTCGTATTTAAAATACGTAGTGTTTCATACATCTTACGATCGTTAGATTTGATTGCATGCTTTTCATACCCAGTTAATAACACTAATTTACTTTCATCATCCAGTTCCCACCATTCATGCAGTGAACCTAATGCTAGAGCATCAGAAATTAATGGAGCTCCTAGCAATCCTGTAATTGGACCTTTACCATAAAATGCTTTATCAACTTCTTCTTCACTACCTGTAAATAAAGTCCATAATTGATTTAATTTATCAGCTGTATTATGTTCAACCAAGTTACCCCAGTTTATTCCAGTGACTGCACTAGCTATTGCGGGAGCCATAAAGTAAACTAAGCCCATACGATAAGCTTTTTGTGCATTATCACCTAGTAATTGTCCAGCCCATACATCATCCTTAGCTTCACTAGCTAACTTACGATTATAATCAAAGAATTTAAAACCATAGTGTTGGAACTGACCTAGTATCTTACCTAATGGAGTTCTTAATGCACCAACCTTAGCAGCTTCTGCATAATCAAAATGCAATAAAGAAGTTTTACGTATAGCATAATTACGTGCACGACTTATTACTTCTCTTTCAATAGCTGCATCCTCAGCAAATTTGCCACCTAAAGCCCTTAAAGCTTCTGTATACTGAGTACTATTATGTAGTGCCTCATACATTTTATAAAAAGCTATTCTAAAAGTAGCTTTACGATTAAAATTCTCTGCTTTACGCATAAAGATTCCAGTTTTTGAACCTACAGCACCTACAAATCTAGATATTTTAGTCATTTTAGATGGCTGTAATAATTCTAATTCAGAATTTTCACCCACCTTCACCTTCTGACTAAAGGTTTGACGTATTCTACCACTTTCAAGTAATTCAGGAGCATATTCAGAAAATAATAATCCAGCTTTTTCTAGCATGCTATCAACTTCTGACTCTAAAGTACGATGTCTTTTATAAAAATCACGAGATTTAAATACAATGACTGGTCCGAACTCTACTAAGTTTAATAATCCTTGAGTAGAATTACGCAATGCACCTCTATTATTTAATCCTAATTTTGATACAAACTCTAGTCCTAATAATGTTTGTAAAGTACTATCTAATGTTTCATTTTTAAACCCAGTATTGCCTTTCATAGCTGCATTTAAATCAAGCATTTGTTCAACTGTTTGTATTCCATACTTGCCTAATGATTCTCCATTGCGAAACATTTGTTTTGCATTAATTAAAGACTGTTTAGTATACATATCAGTATGTGCTACTAAGTTAAATCTTGATATTTCATCAGCATATCGTTTAATATTAACAAAAAAGTTTCTAGAATATTCTTCTGTCAATGAAGCATCCTCTAACTTAATAGTAGCACGTTCTTTTGTATGTCCTTGTAAATAAGTTTTTAAAGATTCAATAGCCTTATTTAATCCAGAACCATTATCTCTTAAACTTTCTTGTACATTATTAGCTACATTCTGCATATGTGGCATTAAATTATCTAAAAAATCTACACCCATAATACGTCTATAGTGTGGATAGAAACCTGTCTTTTTATCAGGCATAATTTTTTCTTTAATTAAAGTTGCAATATTATCAATTTCAGTAGTATCATACTTTCCATGCATACCAAGCTTAATTGTCTCAACATATGCATCCATACCTTTTTGCAAATCTTTATATTGAATTTCCATAAATTCCAAATATTCTGCAACTGCATTTTGCATGGGCTTTGAATCAACAATACGACGCAATTGTGGCAATAACTTATCTTTTCTTAATTTTTCTAATTCAATGCGTGACCCACCGCGTTCTTTCAATGCGTGCCATTTTACTCTCCATTCATCATATAATGTTTTCTCTAAAGCTGGTATAGATTTCTCAACTAACAATCTAAAATCATTAAATATCTTACCTTCACCTGTTTTATAAAATGTATCTTCCTGTTTCTTCAATGTTATCAATCTATTGACTACATCATCTCTTATCCTACCAGGCTCTGAATTATGCAACTCAACTACCAAGTTATGCATTTGATTATCAAAATCATCTGCTCCTTTTTGAGCTTGTTTATAAGATGCCCCGTTATCCATAGCCTTTCTGACTAAGATTTCTTTCTTTAAGGAGTCTATAATATTTTTATGCATTGAAGCGTTCCGAAAATTACGTCCTGTAGAGTTTAAATTAACTCTATGAAATTCTTCACCAAGCTTGGCAAGTTCTGGATTACTTTCCGCAATAGTATCTGGGGTATAAAATAGCCCACCAAACTTACTTGTTAATTGTCCTTTAGCTATTGCTTTACGTACCTTATTAACTCTTCGTTGAAACGTTTTTACACGTCCCTGATCAAACTTAACACCACCCATTTGCTGAATAGGTAAATCAAATACTTGATAAAAAATATGTTCCAATAAAGGCGTAGCACTACTAAATTCTTCTTTAACCAATGGATCATTAAGAAATTTATTGCCAACTTTTTGTATACGTTTCTCTAAAGCTGTGAGTGTGCATCCTAATCCAGGTTTAGCCATGATCTACTCCATCACAAGGACCAACTTCTTTTCTTTCTTTAAAGTTTTCATTCCAAGTTTCTTCCTTTGGTTCCATTTTAATATCCCTCGATTGTTGTAAAAATCTTTTCATCATATTCATTCTATAACCAGATAATACTTTCATAGGACGTAATGTAAATGTATCACCTGCCCCACGCAATAATGATAATGTAGAAGTTTCATTAGTATATCTACGTGAAAACTCACCCTTAAATATTTGATCACCACCTAAGTCAGCTAATTCTTCACGTATCCTATCCATATGTAGCATATAAGAATAAGGATCCATATAGCCATTCTCCATTACCAAAGTATTAATATAAGACAATTCTCCCTTACGACTTTCTGTACCTAATAGTTTATCAGCTTTATCTTTTTGGCCAGTAGCTGCAGCTATCTGTCTAAATAATCGCATTTGATCACTATATTCTCTACCCATACCAAAGATATCTTTATGTTGAATAGACTTATCTAATCTAATAGATGAGTAATGATCGGCAAAGCTGTTAAGCCGTGAACCAAAGCCAGGAATATTATGTAGGTTATGAAACAATTCAGTATCATCAACAGTAAGAAAATCTTTTCTCATTTCAAAATAATTTTTATAAGCAGAGTGACGTTTAGATAAAAGAGTCAATTTTTGTTTTAAATCAGCCCTAATATTTGGATCAGTTGACATATTGTGTTCTCTTAAAAGCCATTTAATACCACGTGCAAATCTACCATTTGGTTTAACAGAAATAGGAATAGCTCTATAACCAAATACACCCATTTGTAATGAAGTATCAGTTGCATTATTAGGAGACATATAATGATATAACCAACCTAAGCCATGCTTTTGAACCTTAATCTGATTAGACATTTGATCCATTAAATGTTGCTCAGTTTCTTCTCTAGTCCGTATAGTTAATGCAGCTTCTGTATCTTCAGGTCTTCTGATAGTAGTGGTACCATATTTATTCCATGCCTTAGCATCATTGAGTTCAGAGTATACCTTAGCACTTTCAGCAATAGCTTCTTTCAAACTATCTCCACCTTTTTTATTTAAATGAGCATTCTCTACAAAGTTCTGCATAGTCCATAAATTTGTTGTAGCTTCCCTAACCTCCCTATTAGTTTGTACATTTAAATATTCTATTTCTTGCAATAATCTAGGATCTCTAGTTTCTAAATACTTTTGCGTCAACAATGGCATTATATCAGCCTCTAATTCTAATACAATTTTAGATAAGTTTTCCTGTCTAGCTATTTTCTGCTTATAACTTAATCTAGTATTATAATCTAAATTCTTTAATATACCTTTATAGTATCTAATAGAACTTACAGTCTTTTTAATATTAGCACCAAGAGCAGGTAATAATGATCTCATCTCATCTATTTTATATCCTTGATCTCCCAATACATATGCATGCATAGCCTCTAAATCTTTTAACAGGTTTCCTTCTGGAACAAAAAACATTCTACCCTTGTCTTTATCCTTATGTAAAACATCTTGTTCCCAAATTTTATTCATTGATCTATCAAACACAGAACCACGCTGGCCTCTATATATTAAATTAGCATTATCTTCTACCCCTTGAAGAAAAGGAGATGTAGTAAACCATTTATAAGAATAAGCAGTTTTCTTATCCTTAACCTCTTGATCTGAGATATATCCTTTTTCATGTGGTTGCTTTTGCATTGCTCTTCGAACCCAAGCTTTTGCTCTCCATTTAGGCTTAAACATTGCTTTGAATTGTTTTTCACTTCCACTGCCTTCACCATATCTAGATTGTAATTTCATAAATATAGATTTATTTATATCCTGCAAATGATTCTTAAAGAAATTAACACTATAATCCATTATTTCATTATAACCAGGTGTCTTACCGATACCTCCAGAATATGTTTTAGTTCCTAATTGTAAGAAATTACTATGTTCCTTAAGCATTGTAAGAATAATCTCTCGATCTAACTTAGTTAATTCTACTGGAGCACCATTTAGATCAACCTTTCTAAATAATTGTATACGTTTACCAGTATTATTTTTAATGTTACTAGCAAAATCATTAACATTTCTTTCTGTAGATGAAAATTCAGATAGACTTTTTGTACCCTTATTATCAAATAGATATTCAGGCTTCCATAAAGGTATCCTATCTACTATTTCATGTGACACACCACCCCAATAATCTATAATTAATTGAGCTTCTAATGCAGTACGTGCAAACCAATCTTTATTATCATACATTAACTCTACAATATACTCACCTTTACCAGCTTTATCAGAAGAAGTAAACAAAGTATAATTTCCAGTCTCTTCATTGATGACCCCTAAATCTTTTAAATGATTTATTGTCCGTAAACTTTTCTGAACAATACCAATGCCAGATTGGAATACCCTATTATCTGCATCAAATGAGTTCCAATTCCGTTCATTCTTCTCAAAATTAGAATCTAATAACTTCAATTCTGTTTTTCTTGGTGGTGCAACTATCTCAGGATTAACAGTATTATTCCAAAGGTGAGAAACTCTATCCACATTTTTATACATAGAGCCATGTCCAGCAAAGAAAAAATCTACTTCATCTACATCATAATCTCCTTCAAAAATATTAAATACATCCCAGTCATTAACAACCATTGTATTACCTTCTTCTTTACTAAGAAAGCCTTTCAATCTTAATATAGCTAAATCATTAGGCGTTGTTCTGGGATAGCGACTAGTTAAAATCCCTAAATGGAATTGCCCATCTGTTAGTTTTGCTATATTTTCATATAATTGACCTACAGTTTCAGCTGAATCTAATAATTCATTAATCTGTTCATTAGACATATCTTTATATAACTCATTTTTATTAGCTTTTATTATTTCTCGGACTATCGTAGATTTGATAGGCAATACTGAACCTTGTTTATTTACAACTCGCATTTCTAAATTATCTGCTTCTGCAAACTTAATAGGCTTATCATAAATATGATACGGTAGAACTACATCGCCTCTTTGAACACGTTTCTTTCCCTTTACATCTGTCTTAATAGTACTACCTTCAAGCTCTCTGTATTTCATAGATTGTTTTATAACAGATTTGCCACCATATTCCATACCAGAACTTGACATAGCCGTTTGATCTATAATAGGATCTAATAATCTAGCTTTTAATTTATTTAATAGAATATTCTCTCCCAATACCGATGGATCTGAAAGTTCATGTAAGGCAGACCATTGCAATTGATAGCCTAAAGCATCTAATGCTTCTTGTGAAGAACCTAACCCCTCAAAGTCTACCTCGTATCCCAAATTATTCATTTCTCTAACTGCTAAATTACGTAACATTGGGTTGCCCATAATTTCATTAATATTTCTACTAGCTTTAGCAATACGTTCTACATAATGAGCACCAAACATCTCACCAGCTTCTCTAGAATCCATATAATTATACAATGATTGTGACTGCTTAGCAAGCATTTCATTATGAGGAATCATACTAATACCTACTGCATCTAAAGGTAATTCAAAAATATACTCACTTAATTCACTACGACCCATTTCTAAAATTTCTTCAATCGACTTATCTATATAAGTAGGACTTTCAAAATTAGTTTCTGCTCTACTTCTAGAAGAATTAATTTTATCAGCAGTACGAGACATTAGGATATCTATCTTACCATTCTTAGAAAAGACTTTCTCTTGTATTGTTGGATCATATACAAAAACAGTTTTACCTAACATTAAAAACTCTTCACCACCTGATGAAATAACAGGTTTAAATGCACCAGCACCTTCACTAGTACGACCATAACGTAATTCTAAATATCTTTTATATTGTCCACTAATAAAAGAGATACTATCAAATGCAGAGACATTTTTTCGTTGCCCTAATACGCTTTCCCATTTTAACTTACGCTTTGCAAGCCATTTTTCAGAAGTTTGTTCTAATCCATTTCTATCTGTATCATTCCATTGTATTATGCCTACTTTATTGGCATCAGCATAACCACGTAATACCTGTCTATCTTTTTTTGTTAAAGACGCATTAGATAATATTCTAGTAAATTCTTGACTATGCTTTGCAAATGATGGAGTATGGAATAAGGAAATCCGTTTTGCCAGATTCTTTATCTCACTATCAGGTGCAGATAATAAATCTAAATATCTATCATTTTTTTTACCTACAACAATATTGCGTAATATCATAGAACGCATTACCTCAGTATGTGCTCCAGTCCATAATTCAGTACCAGTATATTCTAACTCTTTAGTCTTTTTATTTCTAGTAAAACCTAATGACTGTAATAGATCAGCCATAGTTTTTTGATCCTTAGATCCAGCTTTCTCATAATATACATCATATATTTCTTTTTTAAATAATTGAGCTACACTTTTAGCATGCTCCTTAGAAATACCTATAGCTTGCTTAGCGTTCCCAAGACGAATAACTGTTATACCTTGGCGATCCATATTTAAATCAGGATCTTTAAAACTAAACCTTGATAATGCTCTATTAAACTCTTCAGTATATTTTGTACGTTCTTCAGCAGAAAATAAACTACGTTCAGAATCAACATCAAAAACATTAATAAATTTATTGACATATTGTGTACCTCGATTAATACGAGCATTCATTAACCCATCAACAAATATATATGGTATACCCGAAGTATCTAAATATTCTGTCAATCGTGTACGCTGCATAGTAATAGGTTTACTTGTTATATTACCTCTATTATACGATAATACTTCTTTACCCATAGAACCAACTCGATTAGACATGATTGCTACTACATCATCATACATCTGTTCATATTTAACACTATGTGTTTTTAAATCTGTTAAAACATCTTTACCAGTAAGTTTAGTATTTGGCACCGACATCTTAACTAGCAAGTCATTAACAGCAGTATCTTTAATGCTTCCATTAAAATCATAAATAGTACCATCTAAAAGTTCTTGTTGTTTTTCAGCAGCAATATATATAGATTGCTTAACCTTACCTTCTGCTGGAAAATACTTTTCAAAGAAACTTTGTTGAGTAATCTTACTGGATCCACTACGAGCTACTTCAATAAGTTTCTCTACCCTAATAGCATTATCCTTATATAGCTTTTCAATATCAGCAACACGTACCCCATGAGTGTCCAACCAATGATAAAGTTCTTGACGAGTTTTCTTATTTTTTAAAGCTATAATCTCACCTTTATCATTAGTCTTAAATAAGTATTCAATACTAGTTTTCTTCCTTTTGGTAGTAATAATACCATTACTACGCATCATAGTAATTAATCTATCTGGGTTTTGAGTTAACTTTAAATAAACACTAAATGAATCTCGTAATGTATCAGTAGGATCTATTGCTTTGATTAAATCAAACAAAGTCTCTTGTGATGCTTTCCCTTGTTCAGTTGTAATACGATCCACTAAATCCTTCAATACATCAACACTAGAAGGATCTTTTAATACCTTAACATCTCCAGGTTTAATAAATCGGCTCTTATCTGATTGCGTTCCAGCTTTAATAATTTCATCTACTTTCAGATTATATTCAGCTATTTTAGAATCAGCCTCAGTTCTGCCTATAGATTCTACTTTAGATAATATATAGCCAGCACCACCATCAGCCCCAGTTGCATAAGCAGCCAATGGAGTATCATATGCCATTAACTCAGAAACTAATGCTACATGAGCATCAGTTAAATTAGCATCTCCCATCTTTCTAAGCATTATAGTCTCAACTACTTGATTTCTAAACATATCTAACAGTACAGGATCTGTAAGCATACCATTTTCATTTAAATACTCTTGTAATCTTACTACAGATTGATATGAAGGAGTGTTAGGAACATCTCTAGTATCTACAACCTCAAAGCCTTTACCCTTGGCTCCTAATATAGCTATCATACTTTTAAGTAAATTTGTTCCTTCAATACCCTTTAAACCATTCTCGTCTGTCTTTCCATAATCCACTTGAATTTTAGAAAAATCTGAGACTAATCCAAAACCTTTACCTGGCCCTTGCGGTACTAAAACACCTGTTTTAACAAGTAATTCTTTTAAATTAACCCAACTAGGATTAACATCTGAATCAAATAAATCTTCAATTTTTGCAACAGTACGATGAAAATATCGTACCTGTAACGGTAAATTCATTTCATCTAGTTTAGAAAACTCAAATCTATTATCTACATTTCTATTAATATAATGCTCATTAATACGGGCCTCCCCATTTATCAATGCATCATATATACCCCTTAACTCTGCTTCAGTAGACATTTCATATATAAATGGTATATTAGCAGTATCAGAAGTATTAGTAGAGCGTTTAAGACGACCAACACCTGTAAGGGAAGATAAAATATTATCTAATTTTGCTTGCAACTTAGATAGCTCATGTACAGCTGCTTCTCCATTACCCAATATATCTGGAAACTTACCTTCTTCAGCCATTGTTTTTAACTTAGTTGTAAAATTCATATATGTCGGTAGTCTACCCAAGTTCTCACTTGCTGCATCAATAATCAGTTTAGCATCCATAGGTTTAAGCAATTCTTCTAAAGTAGTAACCAACTCTTTTTCAAACATATCTGTTATTTTATCACTAGATGTTTTTAATAAATCTCTTAAATCTTCAGCATTCTCTATTTTATGTCCTTCAAATTTAGAAGACCTAATGAAATCTTGTAGTGCTAATGCATCTCTTTCAGATATATGATCTTTAGACATAAGATATCTTTTACCAGATGAACCTTTTAGCCAAGGATGAATTTCTTTAAACAAACTTAAATCTTTTTGTGATACTTCAGCTGAAACTTCTCCTTCTGGTAATGCTCTATCTAACAATATTTCTTCATTAGAAAGCATATGACGTTCCTCAGCAAACTCTCTAATGCTATTAAATTCAGGATTCTTCATAGGATCGAGCCACTCAAATTTTGCATCATGTAAAGATGGAAAATCATTCAACATATTTTTATTACTAATGCCCATAGTATGCAAACCACGACGTAATCTACTCATTTCTAAACTACGCATATCCTTTGTTTTAGGCATACCTTTTCTATTAAGCCATGCACCAATAACAATAGAAGTCAATATATCTTGAGGATCTACTTCTGCTCCCTGTGTGATAGCTAAAATACTACGTGCATTCATCATAGCTGAACCAGCAACCATATGCTGCCAGTTAACTGCCATAGATTCTAATTCATTTTTAGCAGCACTTGATAGCATCTGACGACCATATTTAAATTTGACTTTATTTAAAGCTATTTCTAAGGCTTGAGTTTTTTCAGCTCTTGTCAAGTTACCAACCCAAGATGGATTAAGTAAATCAACATATTGACCTTTACCACCATATTTAATAGTTGTACTATGACCTACTTTTTCCATATCCCTACCAAGCCATTTAGCATGTTTTTCTAATATAGAATAATCCATATTTTTCCAAGGATTACGTTTAAAGATAGTTCGTATACCACTCTTTAGATCTTCACTAGTCATTGATGCTTTACCTTTTGGTTTCATCATTCTTAAAGTTCCAAATCCGGCACCTACTCCAACACCCCATAAAGGAGCTGACCAATCGTACTCCCTGCCTTCTTGAAATGAATGAGAAGCTTCAAATATTGCATCAATAGCACCAAATGTAGCAGCTCCATGCAGCATATGCCCAATAACAAATCCCTTCTTAGGATTATGTGCATATTGTTTTAGCATTATATCAATAAAATCTTGAACAGGACGCTTTTTAAAATTAGTTTTATAAAGATTGCCAATAACTTCACCCTCAGCTTTAGTTATCTTACCCATTCTAATACCATCTTTGACAGCATTATCAATGTTATTTCCTGCATGCTTAGGCCAATTTTTAGCTATCTTGGCATCCCATCTAGCAGTATTAGCAGAACCTTTAATAACATTTTCCATAGCTTCTTTGGAGAATTTCTGAGCAGAATGACTAACTTTAGATGCTTTAACAGCCTTTTGTGTTGTTTTTAATAGGCCAGCAGTTGTTGCTCCTTTAATGAATGGACGTGCAGCCGTAGTAGCTATTTTAGTACCTATTTTCATAGGTGCACCAGCTATAAACCCGCCTAAACTACCAATAGCCATACCAAGTTTACCAAGCCTTGTTTCTGGCTCATCTTCTAATAATACAAACTTTTCTCTTTCTTCTTCTGGTATAAGATAGCCAGCAAGACCAAAAGAACCTTCTTCAGCAAAACCCCAAACAGCAGAACCTACCATATCTAATAAAGCATTCTTTTGCTCTCGTGGTACAGGAGGAGCTTTAGCCTCCCTTAATTCTGCTAAGGATACTAAATTACTACTAGTATCTATCCCAGCTTTACGCTGTTCTTCTTCTTCTAATAATAATTGAAATTCAGTTGATAAAGGCATTAATACTCCTATTCATCATTTGTTGGAAATATAGTATTTAGAAGAGAATCTACACTAGTTGTATCTGTTGGAGATAATTTATCAATCTTATGATAGATCTGAGTTTTTCTCTGACTTTTTATAAGCTTCTCTCTTTGTTTATATTCTGCTACTTTAGATTGATATAACATATCATCATATTCACTTTCAGATACTGAATATCCACCACCTGTCCCACCTCCTTTATAAGAAACTGGTAACTCCCCTAAACGCTGTCTTTCAATCTCACTAAGTTCAGTTCGTAATTTATTCATTTGATTTGTTAAACTTATAATAGCTTGATCTTCAGGATTATCTGAATCATAAGTATTAAATACAGTATCCCAATACGCAGGCCGTGAAGCAGTAGCATATTCTGCCTCAGTCTCATTATAAATCTTTTGCAAATGTGATAATGAATTTAAAATTTCTGTTTGACGCCCAGCCATATTCTGTCTTCGAGTATCTCTATCTTGAATTTCCTGTTCCATTACAGTTAATTCTTTTCCAAGTTCTATATTTTTGGCTTCCATTATGTCAGGAGATAAGATAGGTATATCTGCAATCTGCAATGGTAATCTTCTAGACGGTTTTGTCTCTTCAGTTTTGGGAGGGGCTATACTATCTTGTTTAGCTCTAGCTGTTTCAGCAGCTATACTATCTATAATAGCTTGTTGTTTATTTTGTGCCCCTATTGCTGCCAAGCTATCTCTCTTAGCTACTGCTGACTCAAAATCACTTACAAAATCTGTTGCCATATTATTACCTATACTTTCCTTTAATTATTTTAAAAAGATTTCATGCCTTGATATAAATTCAACCAATTCCTAAATTCTACTTGATAATCTTCTTGATATATATAACCATAAAATTTATCTAATTCTTTCTTTAATACACCTAACTGCTTTTTTTCTGTTAGGGAAATATTATCTTCATCAATATTTTCTAACATACTTATTTCATCCATTAATTTAATTACACCTTGATCCCATACCTTTTCATCTCCAACCCAGTTTTTAATCCTATCAATAAACGATTTATTTTTTACTGCAACTTCTTCAGTAGAAACACCTGGCTGGTTCATTGCAACCTTTTTATAGTTGTTATATAGCATATTCTTACTATCTATTTCCCGTTTTGCTTTAACTGACATTTGCACAATCGCACCCCAATTAGGATTATCTGCATTAATATTTTTAATTATTTCGCTACCTACAGTTACTGGTAATTCTGCTAGATAATTAATATAAGCACTTGCCGTACCGTCCATTAACATATCTATCATATCATCTGTATCCTTACGAACTTTGAGTTCATTTAATTTAACAGTTGTATTTTTACTTGCATCATATGCTACTAAATAACCACTTGTATCTACTGTTACCCAGCTATCCATAGCTGTAAGATTAGATTGTAACCTATCTGCCGTTTGTATATAAAATGGATCATCTAGAATATTTTGAGCAGCCCGACTATTCGCTGCCATTGTCTCCTGTTCAATTTTAGCATATTCTGTCTGTGTTTTATAATCCTCCTGTCCTTCCCAGGCCCCCTTAGCTGCCACCCATCTGCGTTCCATATTCTCATCAGAAATCTGTGCTACGTCTTCATCATCAGCTAAAAGACCTAACTGATGTGCCACAGCTAGACCTACATCCGTACCTTTCCATGCAGGTATCATCTCCTCATCTACTTCAAATAGGAACTCACGTGTTACATCAATATCATGAGCGGTTAAAAAGTCAGGAGTAGCATCTGATCCACTAATATATACTTGTGCTTCTTGAGATAAAAATGAATCTGACGGTCTATATTTTGCTATTACTCTAGATATAGTCTGATTATGCTCGTCGAAATTCTTCAAACTTGCAGATATATCACCTTCTACTACCAAATGACGTAGTTCTGTATCATCAAGCATTTTAACATATCTTGCTTGTCGTTGCGTACTAGTTAAATCTGGTGTTTCATCAGGAGGTAAAGGTGTAACACTTGTAATTAAACTAGTCCCATCCTTTTGTTTATCATAAGTAACATCAACATACTCCAATCCTCCAGCATTATTAATTGCATTCAAAGCATTTAAATGAAAATCTTTTTTAGAATTTTCTTTATCTGCTTCTAATGTTAGGTAAAAATTTTCTTTATCTGCTTCTAATGCAAGTAACTTAAAAGCTGTATTCATTTTATCTTGATCTTTTTGATACTCCAAAGCTTCTTGTTGCATCTGCATTTGTATTATTTCTGTTATTGCTGACATAATTATTCCTTTGTTTTAATATTGCTAACCAAAAAAGCCTTCCATAAAGGTTGTTGGTATATGTTCTAATTCTTCTAATGTCCTTTGAAGGTTTGTTTTTAATGTCCGCTCACCCGCTGTAAATGCTAAATCAGCTTGCTCTTGTGATAAAACTAATTTTTCTTTATCTTTCTCAAGTTGAGAAAATACGTCCTTTCTTTTAGTGTCTACATTATCATCAATATCTCCCGATGTAACTAAACCAGACTTCGAATAAGCAGTGTCAGCATAATCTTTGAGCGTATCGATTTGTGTACCAGCTTCTGTAGTAGCTATATCATAATTTAAATCATAAGTATCCATTGAAATATCTCTTTTCTGACCTAATAAATCAAGTTCTTCCTCATAAATTTGGTAAGCTCCTTCTCTAGCTTTGTTGACTTTTGATTTATTTTTCATAGCATCAATACCCCCAAAAACGCTACTAGCTATACCTAACATAGAAGTAATGTTACCCATAAATTTTTCCAAACCCCCTCCTGCAACTGCTTTAATAGGCCCTGTTTCTGCAACTGCTTTAGTAGGCTCTACTATTGTAGGAAGATCTAAACCCATGTCTTTCATCATTCCATCCCAATTTAACATATCTTGCTTGTCGTACATACTTGCTGGAGAAAATTCTAAATTTTGTTGATAATATTCCAAAAACGATGTCATTACTTAACCCCTTCCAATATTTGATCAATTTCTTCATTAGTAAAATTGTCCTCATCTTTTATATCAAAAAGATCCTCAGGTTGAGTAACTAACTTTGCATACTTTGTCACTATCTCTGACAACCAAGAATCTTCACTAGTTATTAGATCCGGATGAGAACCTATAGATGATTCAAACGCACCTACTTTGATAATATTCTCTTTATCATATTTTAAGTTATCTATAGTCACTGTTCCTGTAGGTTTTTTCAATACATTTAATATACCAGTTGGTCTTTCTTCCATCCCTCCTGGCTCTCCACCTAAAGATGTATATCCCTTTTCGTAGTCTCCCCATGCTGTTGTAGCTTTTCCTAATCTATCTTTAAGCCAAACGCTAGTAGCGGCAAGATCAGCAAAGACATTGGCAAGCATATTATGTTTCTTTTGATTCTTTTTTAGCGCTATTCGTGCTGAACCTAACTGCTCTATTCCACTCATAACTACCCCCTATCTAATACTTTTTTATGTAGTATCCCTTTAAACTTAACATACTCTACTACACCTTCATTTGTAGATCTTAATACAGGAACGCCCTCTTTTATTTCTGACCTATTGGGAGCACCATTCTTAATCTGTAATCTCTCCTGTTTTTTATGTAAAGCAATTCTTTCCTGTCGGGTCATTCCCATCATATCCTCCTATTTTATATTCTTCAATCTATATACTATCGATATATCATTAATTTCAAACCCTGATGGAACAGTTCCATCAGTTGCAAATCTCAATCTAATAGATTTAATATTATTTGACTCTGATGATGTATCTGGTTTTAATTCAGCAACTTGCCAACCATTAGCAGCCGGTAATTCTGGCACTGTAAAATCATATGGGAATGTAGTCCCACCATCAACATCATAATCAACTTGTACATTAGTCGTATCATTACTAGATTGATATGTAACATATATTTTATATATCTTTTTACGCACTCCAGGATGTCCAAAATCTATATCCTTCGTTCTACAATCAAAGGAACCAGAAGGGTAACTTGTATCATCCCACTTAACTACAGTACCATTTGTATGAGCAGCGATTAAATCACCATTCCAATCTGTAACAAAGTTTGTTTTATTTTGGTCAGGGAAAGTCCCATTTGTTCCTCTTACCCAAGACTGTGTAACCATATCATATAAAAATATTTTACCAGTACCAGCAGTAGTAATATCATCTACAACAATAAGCTGTCTTTTCTTTGGAATATAGCTAATCATGGGCTGATTAGTAGCAAATGTATCCCATTCACTTTCTTTTATTATCTGCCTACCTTTTCTCTCAAGTAAATTATGTACTTCTTTACCATCATATAAATAACATCCTAGCTTATTTACCCATGCTATACCAAAATCAGTCTTACAAGTAGCCGCAGGATGAAGTACCCCTTTATGCATAAATGTATCTTCTAAAAATTCTAATTCTTGAGATATATTAATTAAATGCATTTTATTCTTTTTAAATTGCAAGATTCTATCTGCATATTCATGAAGTTGAACAATATTATCTCCATCATTTATAGAAACTTCTATCAATCTAGAGGCAGGGAATACATCGAACTTGCCAACTAATGATTTAGCCATAGCATCACCCTTTATTTCTGAACTACCATCAGATTTTGTAATTTGTATATTACCAATATAAGTCATTCTATTAGTTACTACAGCCGTTTTATATGCAGATATATAAGCTTCTGAAGTACTATCAAACCCACTATTCATTTCATAAGACGTCAATGTAGACGGTGATGTTGAATGTGTTGTATCTAAAAACCAATAATAATACGACTGATTAGTAGCATCACTTTGAAGCAATGCATTAAATTCAGCTTGTGTACTTTGAACCCTTAATTTACCTGTTAGAAAATCTGCGCTATATTGTAATAACCATGGATTTTCAAAAGTACCTTCAGTAGCAGCATGTAGATCTTTCAGATATATATTACATCCTGTTATCCTTTTATTCCATGTCGTTCCATCACCATCTCCTGCGCCATTATGTGTAGGATCAGCAATAGCTAAAACTATCGCAGGTCGATCAGTTGTTGTAAGATTACCACTACTTAAACCAGCAAGATTCATACCATCTATAGAATTATCAGCTTCATCAATAAGTTCAGTTAACTGACTTTCTTGTACTCCATCATAAATAAAAGTTGCTCCTACCCCCCATAACCCAGCATTATCAGAAGGAACCCAATCATCACCATTAGAACTAGCAGCATCCCAACTCCACAACATACAAACATTATTTCCAGTAGAATATCCGTTAGTAAAAGCGGACCCCCCACTATCAAGTTCTGGAAACGTTGTAGTAGTCCCCTCATACAGAACAGTAGCTCCAAATTGAAATACAGACTGATAATTAGTACTATGATCAGTAAACGAAGTAATTTCTACTCTAAAATAATCGGTTCCACTTCCACCAGGTAAATTTGTATCATCGGTATCAGTCGCAGTAGTATCATAATTAAAAGTATGAGTATAGGTCAAATCATTAATTACTTCTTCATCAAATATTTCATGCTCCTGAGCATAAGCAGACCATACACCATCACCATCTACACC
>Ga0208299_1001501_pt1 | contig 17295 bp, 23 predicted proteins | sample 15_taG_FD_184089 | JGI IMG/M metagenome (GOLD analysis project Ga0208299, IMG submission 184089) | Marine viral communities from the Subarctic Pacific Ocean - 15_ETSP_OMZ_AT15312 metaG (SPAdes) (version 2) | ecosystem: Environmental > Aquatic > Marine > Oceanic | place: Pacific Ocean | collected...
GCGGCACGGGTACATGGTCAGGTAGCACTGATCAATACGGAACAACCTCAAAAGACTACACCGGAACCGTTCCCCCAGACAATACAGCAATCGACGTTTATCACGTAAAATCATGAAAACACTCTTAACAATCATAATGCTCACAACGAGCATCTACGCCGCAGATCTTCGTCTGGCGTGGCAAGATAACTCAGACAACGAATCTGGCTTTGAAGTGTGGCGTAAGGTAGATGATGGCGATTGGACTTTAGTCGGAGCGACTAATGCAGATGTGGTTACCTGGTTAGATAGTTATTTGCCAATCGGGTCTACGTTGAGCTACCGTGTTTTGGCGTGGAACCAATTTGGCCAATCTGGATTTACGAACATTGTTTCAATTGGCACTTATCCTCCAAGATCTCCATCAGATCTGGGTGGTCAAATCACCCCCGACAAACCAGTTTCTTTTATCGGGCCGCTGGAAGCACCTGAAGCGTCGGTCAAAATTCGCAGAGATAGTCGGGGGAGGATTATCATGTCCAGGGGATGATTTCTTACAGAATTCTAATTAAAAGATCATAACACGATGACACCAGAACTCATGGATTTAGCTACGATGGGAGGAGGAGCAATACTGGGCAAAGGTCTCAGTCTGGCATCCAAGCTCATAAGTGAACTCGGAGACGCACGCCGTGAGGCATGGTCGCTGGGCGAGAAATCCATGCAACGTGCAGCCGCCGTGACTGGCGGAATGTGGGTGCGGCGAGCAATTTATGCTCTGGTTGCGTTCAGTTTTGTGTCTATTATTATTGCCGGATTTGCTGGAGTACCAGTTGTCATCGAAAACGAAATTACAAAGGGGTTCCTGTTCTGGCAGAGAACCACGATGGAGTACATCGCCGTCGAGGGTGTGCCATTCCTATCAGTTAACAAGACGGCTTTCCTCGCGTTAGTGTCATTTTACCTCGGAGCAAAAGCATAATGCCAAACATAGTAAAAGAAAACATGCCAAACATCTGGACTGGAGTTCTCACTTTATTAGCCGCGATTGGGGCCTCATGGACACTAGTCGAAGCTGTGCTTGATAACCGCTATATCGAAGCAGAAGAATCCCGCGAGATTGTTGAAATGGTAATCGCTCCACACTTGGCGTCTGACGGCATCCACACTGAAATTGAAGTTACGCGGCAGGAGTTTGACCAATACAAGGAAAATGCAAAAAACAGCTTCCAATTGATAGATGACAGGCTTGTGAGAATGGACGGGAAGATGGATCGGCTAATTGAAATGCAACTATCTCAGTAATGGCCAAGGACAGGGTTCAGATCAAGGTTGATAGCAAGGGTATCCAGGAGATTGTCAAGGAGTTGATTAAGCTGGGTGATCCTAAGTGGGTTATGGGCAGGTACAAGGCCGCGTCAAAGAAGTCCCTGCAACCAGCACTGAAGAGGGTTATATCTACCGCACCAAAGAGCAGTAAGAGCTCTGGAGCCCTCAAAGGGTCGTTCATAATCAACGCAAAGAATAGCAAGAAAAAGAAGGGCAGGACTGACGCCCGCGTTGGGGTTGGTAAGCGTAAATTCTTCCTGGTTGACGGAAAGCTAGTTCAGCGAATCCACCTGATTAACGCCATTGAGTTCTCCAAGAAGGGTCATCCAGGTAAGGGCTTTATACGCAAGGCAATGAACGCAACAGCCAAGCCAAATCAGATTACTTCATCAGTAGAGGATTTCATGGCCAAGGCGGTCAAGAAGCGTGCCAGGTACAATACGAGGCCCAGGAAGAAAAAGAAATAAAGCACAATTTTAACCATGGTAGCAGTTTATATCTAATAGAGAGATGAGAGCAGACCTAAGATCTTACATACTCGCCGACACGGCCATTGAGGCCATTATCGGTAGCAGGTTCTACCCAGAAGTGGCACTTCAGGAGGACGGCACAGAAGCTTACGCGGTTTACTCAACCCTATCCTCTACCACACTGGACACTCACAATGATTCGGGATTGCTCATTAGGGATCTAATTGATCTATCCATACATGCTCCAACCATAACGGGCGTGTACGAGCTCTCAGAGCTTCTAAGAACCCGCCTGAGCAACAAGCGTATAACGCTCGGATCCTACGACTCTCACATTGTCTGGCAGGGGCTAAACACTGGCTACTCTGACGACGACGAAATTTACAGTGCTTCAATCACTCTTGAAGTCACCTGGAGCTAATCTGCTCCAAACTAAACCAAACCTAAACCCATAAAATAAAATGGCTAAATACGCAGCAAACGGCGCAACCATCACAGTTGGTGGAACCGCTATCTCAAACGTGGTTTCGTTTGGAGTACCTAGTGACTCTAGCGACGAAATCGATGTATCTGATCACGCCTCCAACCGTCGTTCTTACGTCGCTGGAATGGTTGACTCGGACGACATGACCATCGAGTTGGTCTATGACCCAGAAGATGCTGGACAAATTGCTCTACGTGATGGCGTAGGCGATTCAGCTCTTGCGTTCATAATCACACTCAGTGGCCCAACGGCTAGTCACATCCACACTTTCAACGCATTGGTTAAGGGGTTCGAAATCGATCTCCCAGCTGACGGAGCAATCACTGCTTCTTGCTCGATCAAGCGTACTGGTGCTGACGTGATCTCGTCTTCGTAATAGTTCTAACCAATAACCGACCATGAAAGAACAAACGATCACAATTAAAATCGACGGAGAAGACCGCGAGGTTTACGCAAGCAACGCGGCCATTCTCCGTTTTCGTCGCAGCGGCGGGGACATGTCATTAATCACTAACTTATCAAGTGGTGATAACAATGCACTATTCGACTCGCTCGATGCGATCAGTAGACTAATTTGCGTCAATCTAGTTGAAAAGAACCTGACTCCCGAAGAAATAAGTAATGGAGTGGAGTCCATGGTTGAGCTGTTTGACGCAGCCGGAATCCTGCTTAATCAAGTTCCTTGGTTGGTCGGTTCCAAATCAGAACAAGAATAATCAGGTTCCATGGTGCGGGGCGACCACGATAAAGCACTGTTAGACGACTTTGCTTTTGGTGTGGTCGCTCTTCGCCTACGTCCTGATGATTTCTGGAGCATGAGCCGAGGTGAGTACCTGGCTTGTGTTAACATGTGGAGAAAGCTGAATGGCCAGGCGGGGGTAGAGGATCAATCACAGGAGTCGGTAGACTCATTCTCTAAGTATCTCAAGGGCACGTTTGGCGGCAACAAACAGACAGAGCAAAATGGCTAACGAAATTCCATCAGTATACATCCAGGTAATCGCCGACACTGGCGAGGTTCAGCGTAACCTAAGCAGAGCGGAGAAGGCCTTTCTGGCATACCAGAACCGCACAAAGAAAACTGCTGGACTGAGTAAGCGGATCACTAAGGACTTTGCCAAGATGGCTGGTGGTATCTTTGCCATTGAGCGTGCCATGTCAGGGCTGACCGCTGTTGCCAGAACAATGTTTAAGGACGTTTCCGATTTCCAGGTAATGTCAGTTGAGCTAAAGGTTGCCACTGGATCAGCAATGGCCGCAGAAGAGGCGTTCTCAATGCTTCAAGACACGGCCAAGATGCTACCATCTTCCCTAAAGGATCTAACCACTGGCTTCGTTAGGCTCAAGAACATGGGCTTGGATGCCAGCCAAAGCTCGCTGGTATCATTCTCAAATACGGCAGCAGCAATGGGCAAAAGTCTCAAGCAGTTCGTTGAAGCTGTTGCTGATGCCAACACCAGGGAATTTGAGCGACTGAAGGAGTTTGGTATACTAGCTCGGAATGAGGGCGAAAAGATACGTTTTGTATTCAGGGGCGTAACAACCGAAGTTGACAACTCCAGTGCGGACATCGTTAAGTTCCTGACCGACATAGGTCACACGGAGTTTGCTGGTGCAGCAACGGAGCAGATCGACACCCTAGCAGCTAGGTTTACTAAGTTGCAGGATAGCATATTTAATTTAAACATAGCCTTTGGCGAGGGCGCATCTGGCGTGCTGGGAGACTTCGTCAAATACCTGACAGAGAAGGCCGATGCGGCTGCTGCGAGCAAGGGCCTTGCTGATATTAAGGATAGGTTGGTTGATATTGGTGAGCAACAGATTCTTATAAATCAGAGAACTCAGCAAGCACAGATCATTACCCCTAAGACTAATAAATTAGCAAAAGACCTAGTCAGTGCATTTAGTGACTTGGGTGCAAAAGAGCTACCATCAGCCAAAGCCCTGATAGAGGAAATGGAAGTTTCCATGGGCAAGCAGAGCGAAGCAATTGCAAAGGACACTCAGGAAAGAATTTTTGCTATTAAACAAGGGATTGCTATTTCTGAGTCATTGATCGAGTCCACTAAGCAATACAATAAAAGTGTAAATGATGGAATTGCAGCCAATAAATTATCGGCCAATCAACAAAGGCTTCGGCTTCAGATTGAGGAAAGCGTCAACGAGGCACAGCGAGACAGGCTATTTCAGCACGCAAAGCAAGAGGGTGACTTAATCACACTGAAGAAGCTCAAAGCCCACGAGGCAGCCAAGCTCATCCCTATAGACAAAACGGTCGCAAGGCTTGCCACGGAAGGTAAAGCATCTGAAGAGCAGATGAAAAAGCAATTGGCAGAGCGTGCCGCCATTGCCAAAGATGTTGCTTCCATTCAGTCAGCCATTGCAAAGGCAGCAGGCGACGAGGCCAGCGAGCGAAGGGAAACCCTCAAGACCCTCAAGGAAGAGCGTGAGGAGAGGATGGAATCCATGGCTAAGCAAATGGAGGCCGTGATGGAGGTTGGCAACGCTATTGACTACAACGCCGACAGGGAGAAGACCAGGAATCTTGCTAGTAGGTTGGCCACATCCGAAGGAATAGAGCTAACCGAGGCACTTGAAGAGAAATACAGGCTAGTCGCTGGACAGATTGAAGACATCCAGGGCAAGCTGGACGAGGGCGGAATGGGGGCAAAGGAAATAATTGAGGCGAATGATAACCTTGACACATTCCAAGCCAGCCTAGACGCAACTGGCAAGGCACTAAAGGATCAAGAAAATGGCATGAACGAATGGCAGAAGTCAATGGTTGAGTTGTTTGACGACGTCAGGGAAGGCATTGCAGACGCTATCGTTGAGGGCGAGAATTTCAAGGGCGTGCTTCAGTCCGTTCTAAAGCAGATCGCTAAGACTCAATTGCTTGCTGCTATTGGTGGATTTGGTAATAGCGAAAACAAGGCATCTGGATTCCTGGGAATGCTGAAGGGCAAGGGCAAAGCCATTGGAGGCCCTGTTAGTGCCAACACACCATACATAGTAGGAGAGAAGGGGCCTGAGCTATTCACACCAACTAATGCTGGATCAATCACACCTAACAATCGCATGGGTGGAGGTGGGCAGACCATCTCGGTTGTGAACAATTTCGCCATCAACGGCGGTGACAAACAGGAAATGCAGGGCATGATTGCTCAGTCAGTTTCAACATCCGTACAGCTAGCAGTAGCCAAGATCGGCGACAACAAAAGGAGAAGAGTTTAATGCCAACTATACCAACAAGCCCAGCGTTCTCATCGGTAACAGTCCGAAGGAACAAGTCAACGCCATTCACCAGGTCACCTTTTACGGGCGACATCCACGTCTATGAGTGGGTTGGCTCAGGCAAGTACGAGTGGGACGCGGTTCTGCCTCCCATCAAGAACGTGACGACAAAGGCAGCATGGATTGACTTCCTGGTTGACCTGGAGGGCATGGCCGAGACATTTACATTTGATCTAAACTCGACTACGCAGGGATCAATTTACAACTACGCACAGGGCCAGACATCCCCTACCCTATGGAGGCTACGTGAGCCAGTAGTGGGGTGGACTATTGGATCAAGCGGATTCCTGACTGGAGTAACTATCAAAGCAATCGAGGCATAATGGCACGCAATCTAGATTCGACCACTAGCTCAAACCTGGCACTTGGCGTCGTTAAGCCTGCCTTCTTTGTTGAATTCGAGTTTCCAACAGGAACGACCAGATGGTGGTCTGGGCCCGAAACCATCTCGCTAGACGATAGCGACTGGAGTACGGTTACATCTGGCGATGCCGGATCAAGCGACTGGATCGGGCTTGGTATCCTTAACGCAATTGAGCTACCAAAGGAAACCCAAGACGGATCAGCACAAGGGTTAAACTTCGGTCTAACTGGCTTGCCTTCTGGCAACATCAGCTTAGCCCTCTCTGAGCACTATCAGAACTCGCCAGTGACCCTGTACTTGGCTACAATGTCGGACAGCACAACTATATCAGGCACACCCTATCAGATGTTTCAGGGGCTTGTGGACGTCATGGAGATGACCAATGACGGCAATAGCGCGGCAATCACTATCAAGACCGAGGGCTTCGCATATGGTGTAGGCCCATCTCAGCAACGACGCACCGAGCAGGATCAAAAAGAAAGACACGGCAACGACCGTTCACTTAGGTTCATTGGAGACATTGAGGATAAGGAATTTCTCTGGGGTATCAAAGCATAATGGACTGGGGTAACAACTGCTGGCACCAGGCTCTCAATAAGATTGACCTGCATGACGAGTTTAAGCATTTAAACACTCCATTGGCCATAGCACGTAGAATCAAGCTTGATGGCACCCTAGAGGACGGTTTGGCTGGTTTGCCATACCTTACAAGGGTAGACGTCAAGAAAGCCCGTGTAGGCGATCTTATGGTCTATAGGAACAGCCCTAGAGCCCTTGATGTTACAATGGCCGTCAATGTTGATGGATTGTTATCTATGGGGCCAAACGACAACTTTCAATCTTACTTTAAAACACTAAACGCGACATCCGCATATAGAGCATGCCACAAGGATTAATACCAACAATCACAAGCTACGTAGGAGCCTTAACGGGTAGCTCATTAATAGCAACAGCAGTCGCACACGTAACTGTAGCAGCTATAACTATGGTGGGGGCTAACTTACTCGCCCCCAAGGTTGACTTTGGTAATGTTAACACACGCCGAAGCCTCAATGTAAGAGGGCGGAACCAGCGCAACGCAACGAGCTCTAGGCAATATGTTTACGGCGAGGTTGCCGTCGGTGGAACGATTGCCTACATGGGCACTAGCGGAACGGAGAATGAGTTTCTGCACATGGTGCTGGTTCACTGCGACCACGAGGTTGAGAGTTTAGGTGATCTGTACGTCAACGGCGAAGTGGTGGAAATGGCGTCAGGATCAGAGGGAACACTTAGGACGACTAGCAGTAGCTCCAATCGATACTACCAGAGCCTGTACATTGCTGACCATCTAGGCGGCCCTAGCCAGACATCTGCCGATAGTACACTAGACGCTGCCATGGGACAGATCTACTCTAGTGATGCGTTCAAGGGCATGGCGTACACTTACATTCGCATGGAGCTCAAGCAGCCAACCGAGAATGATGACACCAAAAACGCATTTAGTGCGGGCGTGCCTCAGTTCCAGCGGGTAGTTCAAGGCATGAAGGTTTACGACCCTCGCGAAGCTGGTCACGATCCTGATGACAGCACGACGTGGGAGTACAGCAACAACTGGGCATTGTGCGTTGCACACTTCCTACAGTCGGGATTTGGCTACGGTAGATACGGTCTGACATATGACGAAATCAACGAGACGGAGCTAATAGCATCAGCTAATGATGCAGGCACAACCATCAACGAACTTTGGACTAACTGGGCAGCTAGCACCACGCTTGATCGCGCAGGTTACACAAGAGCGGTTGGTAGCACACTTCTTTATGCGTTAACGGCAGGAACAACCGGAACATCAACCCCTGACGTCTCTGGTGTGAGTCTAAATGACCTGATAACGGATAATGACATCACTTGGCGCGTAGCAAACCTAGGCATTGCAACAGTTGATAGATACCAGCTGGACGGAATGGTTGACGCACTAGAGGATCCAATTGAGGTGCTTCGCAAGATGAAGACCGCTGGAGCTGGCGTTGTCGAGTTTATTGGCGGCGAGTGGATCATTCGCTCTGGTCGATACACGACACCAACCGTGACCCTGAGCGAGTCTGATTTTACATCTGGCATAAGCGGAACTACCAAGGACGACCGCAGTAACGCAGTCAACACGGTCAAGGGCGTTGTCGTGGATAAGCACGACTTCTATAATGTAATAGATGCACCAAGCATAACCAACTCCACATTTGTGACGCAGGACGGTGGGATCGAGAGCGTCAAGGAGATGGAGCTGTTATTTACCAACAGCCACAAGACAGCCCAACGACTATTCAAGATTGAGCTCAACAAGAGCCGTCAATCGATCACACACAGTGCTACGTTCACATCCAAAGCTATGCAGCTCCAGGTTGGTGACAACTTCAAGCTAAACTTTGATCAGTACGGATACTCTGAGAAGGTGTTCCAGGTGTGGTCGCATCAGCTGGTCATCAATGGTGGAGCACTGGAAGTTAACATGGAGTTCAGGGAGGTTGCCAGTGATATGTTCGACTGGGATCACACCACGGACGAGACTGCTCTTGATCCAGCACCCAACACAACCCTGCCTAGTGCATTTGAGGTTGTGGCCCCGACAAACCTAGCAACGGCCAGCGGAACAGCACAGCTTGTTAACCGAGGCGGCGATGTGTTCAGCCGGATGAAACTGAGCTGGGACTTAGCTGAGGACTCGAACGTAATAGCCCACGAGATAATCCACAGGAAACGTGAGTACCGCTCAATTGATGGTATCACGCAGGCCAACCCAGCGGTAGTCACGACTGCCACAGACCACGATTTTGTTGCTGGTGACATAATCACTATGTGGCAAGTGAGTGGCATGACCGAGGTTATTGGCGTGCCATACACGGTGGCCAACCCAACGGCAGACACATTCGAGCTTAGTGGCATCGATAGCACTGGATTTACGGCATATTCGGCTGGATCAGACTGGGTGGAGCTAGACTGGGAGAACGTCATATACGCCCCAGTGCCGACTAGCTCAATCATCATACCAGACGTTGAGGATGGTGCAGGCTACGACTTCAAAGTGCGGGCGGTTAACACGGTTACCAAGTCCGATTGGGTTGCTCTAGATAATCAGGTTGTTATCGGCAAGACGGCGGTGCCAGTCACTCCAGTTTTAACCAGCGCGACTGCAGGCGTCGAACAAGTAACTTTGGCAATTGTAGCATCTACAGAGGCTGATTTTAAGACTTTTAAGATTTATCAGCATACGTCCGCCGTGTTTGGGTCAGCCGCGGAGGTTGCTCAGACATCGGACAACTTCGCTACAATTACTGGGCTCGCTGCATCGACGACATACCACTTCTGGGTAAAGGCTGTTGACACGTCTGGGCTTGTTAGTGCTGAGTCAAACTCGGTTAATGCAACGCCAACGGCAACCGATGCTGGCGATGTTACAAACTTGGGGGACTTGGCAATCGTGGACTCGATTGATTTAGGGACTGAGGGCAGTGGCGGCGTAACGACGGGAACCATTTTGCCAACCGGAAACACGGACGCAACCGATAATGGAGATACAATCGACACGAGCGGCAATGTGAATAACGCGATTGACTTCACCGCAAGCGGAGCAATCAAGCATGGCAAGACGAGCAGCGACGATTCTACCAATGCAGGTTTTTGGCTTGGCGAAGATGGGCAAGTAACGCCAGACTATGACTTCCACATTGGCAATTCCACAAACTCTCTGAAATGGGATGGATCGGCATCAACACTGACGGTCAAGGGCGATTTGTCGGCTGGATCGGTTGACATTGGAACTAGTTTACAGAGAACGCAAATTGACAGCGATGGAACTAGCTCGTGGGGCAGTGGCCGCATACAAATCAACGCCTCTGATTCCTTCTTCGGTGACGTTGGGCAAAAATGGCTGGGATCAGCTATTGAGTCAATATGGATCGATTGCAATACAACCTTGCTTCCAGCAGCTCTTAATTTTGGAAATACCAGCACAGGAGCCACAAATGCTAAAATTACTGGCCAAGGTAATGCCGAGTTTAAAACTCTCGACGTCACAACCTCGCTTGATCTTAACAGCTCAACACTCGACGCATCAAACGGCGTCGGTTCTGCTGGCCAGGTTTTAAGTTCACAGGGGACATACACGCAATGGATCGATGCGGCGGCGGGTCAATGGACGGTTTCGGGGTCGGATGTTTATTATAATACTGGAAATGTCGGAATCGGCACGGATTCGCCTGACGAACTTCTTCACGTTAAGGGAGGAAGTGATCGCCCAATGGTAGTTGAAAGTACGGATGCCTTTTGCTTTATTTCTTTGAACGACAATTCTACTAGTGCGCAAAGTGCCGTTATGATTGGTGCGCAAGGGGACGATCTCAGAATTGATGCAGGAGACTCCGAGCGTATTCGGGTTGGGGCGAATGGAAACGTCGGCATAGGCACGTCGTCGCCATCGCAAAGCCTAGATGTTTATGGCGCGTCCCAGATTTCATATGGTGGCGTTGATACGTATCAGTATTTTCAAAGCACGTCAAACTATGTAGGTCGTGATACCTCTGGCGATTTCAATGTTGGTGTGGCGGGTTCTCAATCTATACTATTCAAAGTTGGAGATGCTGAAAAAATGCGCCTGAGTTCTGACGGGAAATTGGGCATCGGCGAAACGTCTCCTGACGAAAAGTTGCACATAAAAGACACCGCTTCAACATTTATTCTTCTTGAACGTGCCGCTAATAGCGACGCCGCTGGCATTAAATTTAAAACAGGCGGAACGGAAGACTGGCGGATCGGATCGGGCGACAGCGACTACGTTGGCGATGGAAGTTCGTTTGCGATTTCTACTGCATACAATCAGCCTAAATTTGTCATTGATTCGTCGGGAAATGTCGGTGTTAAAAACACGTCGCCAAGTGCCGCCCTCGATGTGACGGGCGAGCTTGAGTTGTCGAGCCACGCAACGTTGGGGAGTAATCTCTACTTGAAACGCGATTCGGATGCTTGGACGACAACAACCACTTGGCTCAATGTCAGCGATTACGGCGTTCTCAACACGGGAGGATCATATGCTCTCACGCTTAATGGCAACGGTTATCGAAACAACAGCGGCGGGTGGACTTCGTTTGGCCAAAACAGCCTAAACGGCGCGTCCCAAATCTGGCAATACCCTGCTGGGTATATGACATTCAACGCAAACTCATCTTGGACTACTGGTTCATCGACGGTCGTTTCTGAGCGGATGCGGATATTCGGCGACGGCAATGTTTCGATAGGCACGACGTCGAGTGGTTATAAACTGCGAGTCGAGGGGACACAATACATCGCCGACACATTGACGCTTGGCGATGTTGGATCGGAGGGCGGCCAAATCACCTTGCTTGATCACAACAACACCTCGACGAATCAGCTAGTTGTTGACGTTGATGCTGCTGGAAATGGTCGCGTGTTCAACGCTGGCAACGGCAATTTAAAACTCGGCAACCTCACTTTCGGCACGGGCGAAACTCAAATCTATTGCAATGCCGACCTGAAAATCCAGGTCAAATCTACGCAGACCGTAATTACAGATCAACTTTATGTAAGCGGTGCAACTGGCAGCGATTCAATCGTGACAATTAGTGGCATCGATTGCGGCGGTGGAATGCTTGTCCAGGGATCGCTCGACGTTGATTCTGATTTGAGTGTGGCGGGTAGCAAAAACTTCCGCATCGCACATCCAATCCGAGACGGCCATGATCTGATGCATACGTGCGTAGAGTCGCCACAAGCGGATCTAACTTATCGCGGCAAGGCCACGCTAGTCGATGGTACGGTTGAAGTCGATCTCGATTCCGAGTTCGGCATGACGGCGGGAACCTTTGCGGTACTCAATGACGACGTGCAGGTGTTCGCTCAAAATGACACGGGATGGGATGCCGTTCGCGGATCTGTTACTGACGGCGTGTTGACGATCAATTGCCAAAATTTAGAATCTACTGACTCGGTTGGCTGGCTCGTTATCGGACGGCGAACTGATGTTGAAATCGAAATAGAACCTAAAACGAAAACTAAATGAATATAGCTGAAAAAATCACAAAAATCGACGAGGATCTGGTCGCTCTTGACAATGAACTGGATGTAGAGCGTGCGCGATTAGACGAGGTGACCAGAGAGATCCGCGATCTGAACGAACGCATCAATGAGATACCCAAAGAACGCGCGACCCTCAAAGAGGTTAAGGCCACTCTGGAATCGTTAAACGATGAATAGCAAGATGAATAGCACAAGCAATTGCGATGCGTGCGAAAACTGTCTGCCAATGACTGAAAAAATAAAAGCACGCAAAGAGGAATTAACTGCCACCCTAGATACTGTCACGGAAAACCTAAACAAAAACAGAAAGACGCTAGGAGAATTACAAAAAGCAATTTCAGATGATGAGCTGCGAACAATAGCCATCACCAGCAGACTTGACGAGATCGAGCTATTAACGGCCCAATAGGAGTCCGGCTCTTAACAAGACCCCCATTAGATACACGAAGCCCCCAACCGAAAGGAAGGGGGCTTTTTGTTTGCTAGCTATCAAGCAGTAGCATGGCTATAAGGCCGATTACAATGATGATTTCCATTGCATGTTTCTCTTTTTATGAGGCCGTTAGCTATTGCCTTCCGCCTGTTGACTGACCGCACCGTGCGATCAACATTCTTCATCGTCACACTCGCATGGGTCAACGACGACCGCGTTCTGGGCCTCCTCAAGTGTGGGAGTGTAATCTTCCTCGCCCTCTTCGAATAGAGTTTCCAGGAGAAGGGCATCATTGTACCCATTGCTCCATGCGATCCCTCGCGCTGAGGAGGGGCTGTACGAGCACTTCTGGCCCGTTACGAAGGCCGCTTGGCCTTGTTGATAGTATTCTTCATTTATGGACATATTGTTTATTGGTTGATGGTTGTTGATGTTGATGTAAAAGAAAGTTGACCCCCTCCGCAACCTACCGCCAAGCAGTCTACGGAGAGGGGGTGCATCAGAGTGATGCGGTTAATTGTTGATGGCCTCCTCAAGATCTGCCAGGAACCCGACAGTCATCTTGCTGGCCATATCGATGCCCTTGAAGGCCTCGAACTCATGGCTTTCGAGGTAGTTGGCCTCGACTATCTTTGCCACGCTTGGTGCGATCAAAGACAGTGTTTTTAGAAGATCCGCAAGCTCGTCGCGGTTTTTGGTGTACTCTGTGTACGGTTTGGTCATATAGGTAGAGTGGTTGATGGTTATGCTTGTGTCAAGCGTATTGGAAAGTTTTTTAATTTGTTAGGAATTTCTTTGCGTACAACTTAGCTGCTCTAACCGAGGCGCATACCCTCTGGATTACATAGTCGCCGTCTGAATTATTCACTATGACTTATCGATTATCTTTTTCTAATTGACTTACAGGTATTTAAACTATTCATAATTTAATTCATTTTGCTCATGGGTTGGAGAATGTGGATGAAATTGAGCCTGTCAAGTGAATTGGAAAGTTTTTTGAATTAATTTCAAACAGCCCCCTCTTTTACTCCAGCAGCATCTCATCCTGATCGTCGCACAGTTCACCCTGCACTGCCGAGCTGACGTCCGAGTGTTTAACCTCCCTACTGAGCCTTAGCCCCTTCATGGCCACAACGCGACTGAGGGCCACGTAGAGCAGTCCGGTGGTAAATGGCTTGCGGTCTGGTAGATCGATGTACACACGCTTTAGGGTTGATCCCTGGCTGGCATGGATAGTCATGGCCCATCCTAGCATAACCGGAAACGCCTTGAACTGGCCCGACTTAACCTGCTGCAGCTGCTGATCGTTTCCTAGCTCGTTTCCTAGCTTGGCCTTGTACTGCGTCCACGTCTTCTTGGGCAGGTTGATCATGCCACGACCGTCTACATCTATCAGCATACGCCCGAACTTGTCACAGCCGTAGTAGGTGCCCTGATCGCCATTGACGCAGCTCTGGTGCTCCCCAGCGGCCTTCCATGATCCGTTAGCCTTGATAACCACCCTGGCACCCCTACAGAGCGATATGGGCTGAACTGGAGGTGCTCCTGCCCAGTGCTTGCTCTCTACATCGAACCGGAACAGCTCCTGCCCCAGTGCGTGTAGCTCTGCCAGATTAACCTGCTTGGCAATGGCCACGTATGGCGTCAGGGTTACGCTACCTGGTAGCTTGGGGCCTACACACCTGCTCAGTATACGCAGATCCAGGTTAGACTGCTGGCCTGTTCTGATCCGCGAGAAGAGCTCGCCCTCAGCCCTTGATGCCTGCCTGAAAATCCTAGTAAGCGTAAACGTCTCTACGTCCTCCAGGCACCTGGACTGGTTGATGCCATACGGATAGGCGTATCCCCACTCCTCAAGTGCCTCCTGATCGCTCTCAGTGGCTACAGGCGGCAGTTGACCATCATCCCCTACCAGTAGTATACCCACACCACCAAAAGGCTTTGTAGAGCCTCTGGCGTGCTTTAAGGCACTGTCTATGAAGTCGAGTGTGTCAGCTCTAAGCATGGAGCACTCGTCAATCACAATCCAGTCAGCACTGGCCAGGGGTGCAGCACGCTTTCCACCAAAAAATCGTGTGCTCATGTCAGACCTCCTCAGAGTCGTGCATCTAACATCGGGATCCAATGGAAAGCCCGTGGGGACGCCGAACTGCTTATGAACCGTGCTGCCGGATATGGCTGCTGACGCCAGCCCAGTAGGAGCGCAATAGATAATGTTGTTGGCAACCTCCCGCAGTGCCTTGACAATAACACTCTTCCCAGATCCCGCTGGCCCCGATATTCGAATGATCCGATTAAAGCCAGACTGTATTGCTAAAATGGGTGCTTGCTGTTCGTTTGTTAGACTAATTGCCATACTGTATCGCACGCTGATCCTCAGTCGTGAGCGTGTCAATCTTTTTTTTAAGCAATCTTTTTGCGTTTGTTAGTTTGTTGTTAACGCTAGTCTTATTTATCCCGATCCTATCGGCTATCTGGTCTACTGAGACGCCCTTGGCGTAGAGCCTGGCCACCTCCCTGATTTGCGGATTCTTTATGGAGGCGATTAGGTCGTACAGGTCAGAGTATGTCTCAGAGGGCCGAACCTCCTGATTGGCAACGATCAGCACTGGCTCGACCGTTTTGGGGTGGGCATTGTATGCGTTCCTCCAAATTGCCGTGGTCAGGTACTGCTTGTTCCAACGATCTGGGTCATCTCGAAGGTGAGCAATTCGCTCCCAAATAAAACCTTCCACGTCCCCAACCTCAACGCCACCTTTAGCCATCCGGTGAGCCTTCTTCGCTGCCCGCCTGACTGTTTTGATTGCATAATCCTCTATCTCTTTATCGCTCAAGTACATAATCAATAAATTGTTGTTTAACGATTAGTTCTACAATTGATCCCTTTGCGGGCCAAACCTCTCCTTAATCATAAAGCTGCGAGTCCTCCCACTCCTTCAGTTCACAAACCTCCTCTGGCACCTCATCCACAAGCAGGGCTAGGATATTCCCAAGAGCCAGGGTTTCATTGTCCCTGGAGTTGTAGCAATAACGATCTACCAACAGTGGGCAAATGCCCGCTTCGGATGCGTGCAAATCGCCCTTCTCTTCACTGGTGTCCCCTTGGAGCTCGACTACCAGCCCTCCAAGGCGGATAATCTGATTGGCCTCGTTGTCGAATCTGGCGTCATCTATCACGACAAATCCATCCGTGTTGTTTATTTTATCCTCCATCAGGTCGAGCCAGATGCTCTCAGAGATCATTCCGCGTCCCCACTCAGTACCGAAGGTCTGGGCCATGACCCTGGCGGAGCAACCAAATGGCTCCTGTATCGAGTTCTTGTCTTCGAAACTAACTCCTATTGCAGAGAGTGCCGCCCTGATTGGGTCAGCGTAGCTCAGGATTTTGGCATCCAACGCCCTTGCGAGCTGTCCAGCGACCCAGCTCTTGCCGACGCCCTTGGGGCCAGCTAGGGCAATGATTCTTGGCTTGCTATTTATTGGTTTCATTTTTATAAACCTTGTCGAATGTTTTAATTGCGATTAGGCATCCTATTGATCCGCCTATGCCCATTGGAACGATTGAGGCCGTGCCATCAAGCACAATCCTCGAAACAACCAAAACTTCTGAAGCGGCCATTGCCACTGAAACTATTGGTATCATTTTCATGTTGCGGTTCATGACGTTGAGCTGCTGCCAGCATTTTAAACTGACAGCAGCTCCCGAACCGATCAGAGTGATCAGTGCGTTAATCATGACCTATAGCGGCATCCTTTCGAGTGCTGGCTCACCATTGATCACCACACCACAACCTAGTATGGGGCGCTGGGTGTAGACTCGGCTGTATTTCATAGCTGGATGATCGGGAGTTACGCCACAACCAACCTGCATTCCCCATATGACACGTTTGTGGTTAGCGGCAAACTCTACGCCAAACTGGCTATGCAGATGGCCCTGTACAAGCGAGCAGTGCTCTCCCTGCGCATTCCCCAGTGCGGCAATGCGACTACCTCCCTTGCCCTTATCTCCGTGACGGTAGATGACGTCATCAATACGGAGGTCTGAGTATCGACTATGAATAGTCCAGCCATTTAGGCTCCACAATTCCTTGAACGGAACCATAACCTCGGTAGGCAAGCCTACTAGAGCCGCCTTGCGAGCGGGTAGGTCGCTGTGGTTGCCAATCATATAGTCAACCTTGGGAAACGCCTTGTGGAGCTTCCTGACCTGCCTCAGAGCTAGTTTATACTCTTCAGCTGGCCCTGGCATTGCCGGATCTTTCTCATGGAAGCTAATTGCATTCCAGTCTACCAAATCGCCAATGTGAACGACGCGGTTACACTTGTACTTCTTCTCAATTCTCTTGAGGAATCTGATGTAGCCAGCGTGCATAGCCGGAGCGTGTGTGTCTCCAATTATTAGTACCCTAGTCATAACTCTTTATAGACTTTAATTACATCCTCCAAAACCTTATCAGGGGACTGTTTGAGTAACTGAGAGCTAAGATTGATTAATGCCGCCAATTCTATGGAGCACGTATCTACGTCGCATTCAGCTGTTTCTTGATTACTCATGTCCAGTACGGTGACTGGTTCAGAAGGGGCGACCTGCTCGTAAACGTCGCGCCCCATGTGTGCTTCCCTGGCTTCGAATCCGCCCGCCTTGAGTAGTGTTCCAATACCATTAACGCTGGTATCGGGCAAAACCGTAGCTACGAACTCAGTGCCGTCCTTGCGTTCCAGAAGGAGGCGACGTTTGCCGCCCCCTTCATTTACAACGCGCTTAATAGTGCCTTGCAGGAACTTCATGCTAGAACGCTACGTCTTCTTCGGAGAAGTCGTCTGCCGATGTTTCGGCGGGTTGTGAGCTGGCTGAGAAGTTCTCAACACGTTGCAC
>Ga0208299_1001502_pt1 | contig 17294 bp, 17 predicted proteins | sample 15_taG_FD_184089 | JGI IMG/M metagenome (GOLD analysis project Ga0208299, IMG submission 184089) | Marine viral communities from the Subarctic Pacific Ocean - 15_ETSP_OMZ_AT15312 metaG (SPAdes) (version 2) | ecosystem: Environmental > Aquatic > Marine > Oceanic | place: Pacific Ocean | collected...
TGGCAGGTGGTGGTGGACAAAGATTATATTCTACCCTGACACTATCATTTACAAAACGCACATTGTTTGTTTCGGGAATCAGGCCGATCCCTGAAACCAATTGAAGGAGGTTTTGGTTAATATCAAAGTTTGATGGCAGCGTGGTGGTTCGGATGCGGCGATCAGGCAACTCAAGGACAATAAAACTACTATTGTTCTCCCCTCGCTCAAGCCCAGAAACTAGTGGTCCCTCAAGGCCTAGCAAATAATCCAAAATGCGTGCGCCAAACACTGCGCCTCCAACCCCAGGGTTTACTGGTGCTTGTGAGGGTAGGGTCAACCCAGGAATGTTATTCGCTATAACTGCCAGCGGGTTGTCCTCATTATCTCCAGAATTCTCGGGCTGATATGTCGTTGTTATTAGCGTAGGAATATTGTTCTCCATGTCGCCATAAAACATTGTCTGAACGTTATTGAATATCGTATTTGAAGATATTTCTTGTAGATATTTTACAGATGGTGGCTCCCTTGGGATTATACCATTGGGGTTTGCAGCACTCTTAAAGATGTTGGGAATCACATCTGCCAAAGTGTCTTCGCCAGAGGCGACACTGCGGGCGATGTTGATCAAGTTAGTCATGCGACCAGTGTCACAAGCCAGGGCTTCATCGAGTTGTTCACGAATCTGTTCGGAGGTTGCGCGACCTAAAAGCATTTCCTCCCTAAGGTCAGTTTCATCACAGATTGTATTAGAGGGTTCAATGTCAACTGCACCTAGAAGTTCTGACAAGTTGTCACAAATACCTGGGTCAATCAGGTTGCCTACGGATACATAAAACTTTCTTATCTTCTCAAGATTGGTTAGTGCACTTCGTACAGCTGGATACTGTTCTGTTATCAGGACCTCGGTCAACTGCAAGGTCCCAAGACTTGCTGTTCCTGAAAACAATGCACACAACTCTGTGGGAGTGACTAGGGTGGCTGTATCTCGAACCAGTTGCGGAAACTGACCCGTAAGCCCCTGGACGCCCATCTCGGCATTGACAGCCTCTTCCGTAAGATCATCATCGGGGATAAAGGAATTTAGATTATCCAAGAAGCGGGTCTTCGCGGGATCTAGGGTCCCTGTGCGCTCACAATTTAGCAAGTCTGCGAGCAAACTGTTTATAAACTCAATAAGAAACTGAATTATTGCGTTCACTATTGCATTTAAAATTAAAGCGGTGATAAACCCCATAATGTCAACTGTTGTGAGAGGAAATATGTTGGGGTATTTAAATTTTGGTGGAAAATCAAAAGGCAAACAAGAGCAAAGAACAGGAACTGCGCCGCAAAGATCCTCACACCCTAAACCAGTGGCAACAAGGCGGCGAGCTGCGGCTCCCTCTGCATCTCCTGCGGCTTCTAGACGGTCGGCGCGGTCTGCAATTTCACGACACTTACAATCCATATAACTGCGAATGGCGTCTCGGGGATTAACTTTAGATGCAACATCGCGGACTACGGTGCTTAAAGTGCGAAGAGCCACGGTTTGAACGGCCTGTTGTGCCCCGTTTGGCCCCCAACGACCGGCAATACCTTGAGCTATAAACCTTGTGTTTTTTTCTGTCTCTTTGAAAGAAGGGTCGCCGACAAAATCGAACTCAGGGCCACCAGCTTCGGTCAGATACCTAGCAAATTCATCACGGTCCACCTCTTCCAAATCAACAAAGTCTGCCAGCTTCATGGAAGCAAACTTATCCTCAAACCCTTCGGCGGCGCCTGACTTTATTGCATCATAAAGGGCATCACCAAGGCTAATGAGTTCTAATTTTTCTCCTGTTGGCGTTACGCCACACTTCAAATTTTCCCTTTGATGCTGAAGGTACTTTTTAAAGTCACTCCTTACACACTTAAAGGGGTTTGATAATGTTGGCTTACAGTTCTTAGTCTTGGCTTCTGGGTTGAACTCTGGTTGTGGAACCGTATAGGACTCAAGGAGTTGCTTCCAGCCTCCCTTTAGCCCTTGATCCCTCTTTATTTCTTCGGATAGCTCACGAATTCTAGAAATATATGCCATAGTTCGTGGGTAGTTGAAGGGATTGGTCCGCTTCAGTACTTCAAAACCAATTTTAAGATTTTTTGAACCGATATCGGCAGCGTTTATTAGAACAAACGTGACAGCATAATTTGAATCAAGTCCGATTTCAATGCTGTCTCGGCGGTCAGTGCGTAGAGCTAGGCGATTGTCTGATAAGAATTTTGTTAAATTTGAAACAAAATCCTCTAGATTGCTGATCTCTAGATCAAAAGAGTATTCTCCATAATTTGGGTCTGGCCCTGTGTACGAGCCATCTACGTTTTTCCAACTGGTTTCCTGTTGGAATCTGCGCATTTGCGAGATCACAGTGTCAATCTGATCACCAATCAGATCAGACTGTAAAAATGCAACGCGGGCTGTGCCGTCCTGAAGATCGCTTGGCGACTGGGTTGTTGCTGCCTCCGGAATGGCATCAAGATATCTAGCTGGGATTGTCACCAACACTTTCAGGCGTTTCTCGGTTAAGAACCACGCTGTTGCATCTGCAAACCGAAAGGCATCAAAATACTTATCTAAATCTGCCGGCGTTCTTTCTTTATTATAATACTCCAATAACGTATTGACACCCAATGGAATTTGTTCATCCATACGCATATCAAGTTCGTCGTCGCCGGTGGATTCATACTCGGTGGTAATGGAGATAGAATATTCACAAGTAAGACGATTAAAATATGGCTCAGTGGTTTGCCACCAAATGGGCGCTGTAAAATCGCAGATTCCAACATTTTCATTGGTTGGCTCAGAACAAGTGTCAAAGACCATTGCAAGAGAAGGGGGAATACCGGGAAGCTTCTCTGCCTCTTGGTTGCGGACATAACCGACTCGATCATTCAGTGCGGGATCTTGGCTTACAATTGCTACAAAGTTAAATTGGCCGGCAGGACCAACGCCCTCCTCCTCAACGAACAAGAGTGTGCCATGAGAAATAGCAGTAATTGTGACTGGATTTTCTTCCGATTCCCGATGTGGTAAATCAGAATACAAAGAACCACACGCACCTACAATATAGATTGTACCATCTTCAAGGATACTAAACCCCACGTCAGGGTCCGCCTCGAATGGGGCACCTTGCATATTAACCCAGTGGGTTGCGTCTGTATCGGCATAGTTTGCAGGTGGGTTGAAAAAGTCTCTTACCCTGTCTTCACCAACCTGTCCAACCAGTTCTCTAAGTGTAAGTGGCATATAACTAATTAGTATTGTTTCTTAAACTACAAATCCATTTCTCGCCTATCGGATTGAGATATTTCAACCTGTACAAGGCTAGATTTACCTTCTGATTTAAAAGACCACCCTTAACTCGAATAGACTGGTCCACGAATAATGCTGGGCCAGCGATTAACAACTCCGCAGATGGCGTTGTCGGTATTCCCAAAAAGGGAGAATTGTGGGAGTGAATCGCCACAGCTTCATTAAACAAAAACTGACTCGTTAAAAAAGCGTCCACCAAACCTGCAAGAGAGTCTACCCGCTCTACTAACTCTGATAAGGCCTCGGTAAGATTTGCACCCTTTGGTATTGGCTGCATATCAGAGCCATCGCCATGAATCAGATCAATGCCATAGGCAAGCTCATTTATCCTGCTGCCCTGGGAACTTATCCCGCCTGCGCCTGCCCATATCTTGATTCCCTCGCGGGATTTCAGTCTCACAGAGTCTGCCACAGCAGCAACAGCAGATCGAGTTCGGCTTATGGGCTGTCTCCCTGGTGGGAATCCGAGGTTCTCATCTATGTCTGTCTTCTGCGAGATTGTCACAAATGCAGCATCCTGATTACTTGGATTGGCGAAGACACCAGCCTGTGCCTGATACCCGCCGACACCTGCTCTTAGTGATATCTCAGCAGCATGGGTATGCCCCAAGCCTCCATATCCAGATAGACAACTGCCATTTCGGTTCTTACCCAATATAATGACTGCGTTGGAGTCGGTGGAGATTATTCTTTCGTTTAAGCACTTGATTATTTCAGGCGTGGGCTCAATGGCATACCCCATCGCCTGAAGGCCGCGAGCAGTCCCCGCGTAGGTATCATTAACACTCTTCTGTAATTCAGTTAAACCTTCTTGAATGGCCTTTTTTCTAAATGTGGCTGGCGGGTTAATCTTCCGCTTTGTTGTGCTCTGTTGTTTCTCTTGTCGAATTTTAGACAACTCTGACACGGAATTTGGGCGTGCAATTTGTTTATTTCGATTGCGGCGTCGTCTACGTGGGCGGCGTTGGATCTTCTCTGACGGGGCGCCAGATTCATCTAGAGGTGTAAGTATTGCCATATTATTTGTCTCCTACAAGTCTTAGCCAATGTTATAATCGGAAAGAGCTTCTTTTACCTCGCGGCCCTTGGAACCTAAATTCTTTGGCCAGCCGCCTCCCTTATAGAACCCTCTACCGGGAGAATTACCATACCAATGCTTCATCTCAAAGATTGCAATTTCGTTGTAGCCAGCCCCTAGAGCACAATTAATCTGAATCTGAAGTGATTGTTTTATACTTTCAGTTCCATAGTGGTCATACCCAGAAAATCCAAGAACCAATTTACCAGGAGAGTTCGCGTACTTCCTCTTTGCAAAATCTATGACCGTTTTTGCACTGGACTTCCCTTTCTGGCCTGAATATGTCTGAACGAACACTTGGCCGCCGCCTGGGGATCTTGTTTTGGCCCACCTGAGAAGATTGTCGTACTTATCGGGTGCATAACCCAGACCAGTTATGTCTATTGGCACTTGCACATTTGCATAAAGTTTTTTATACAATTCTTCATTTTTCTCTCGTCGCCCTGACTTTATCCATTCACCCTCCAAGTCAAACTGAAGACTGGCTGGTTTAACCTCGTTCACATAAGGAACTAACTCCTCGGCCTGTTTTTGTATAAGACCGGGCTCCACTTGACCCCACACAATCAAATGAGCCCTGACGCCAACTCGACTAAGTCTGTCTTTAGTCTCTTTGAAATACCTTCTCCAGCGACCACCCTTAACAAGCCAGCCTCCCTTTATGCCATCTACTCCCGTTGCAGCAGGGGCGGTATTCATCATCACATACACATCAGTTGCACCAAACTCTTTGGCGCCGTCAGCGATTCTTTGAGGTAATTCCTCATGGGCGCTCGTTCCTCGCGGCCACGTTACCCAAACGTGCAGTTTCTTTAGGTTCTTGTTTTTTGCTGGTCTACACTTGCCGCCGAGGGGGTTGTTCGCAAAGTCGCCTTTAGCTCCGTTGTTAAAAGCTTTTTTCCCACCAGTTGTTGAATCTGACCCCCTGTCACTAACAGTACCGGCTTCACCAGCCTTTATCTTACTAAGATATACTCCATCAGTGAGATTGTTTAGCGAACCAAACGCCACATTAATAACATCCCCGGCCTTGACAATGGGAAGATCCTCACTTGCTGCAACAACAGTGGGATAATAGTTGTTAATCTGACCTTGCTGTGCTCCTTCTGTTTTGCCGTCGTCGCCGGCAGCATCCCCATAGGCCTCGGGAATTGGCATTGCGGCGTGGATCTCAGGTATGCGAACCTTTAATACTTGTAACTTTGGAGCCTCATCACCAAACAAATCAAGACTTCCCCAGGAGTCCGGGTCTGTAACCGAAAATCCTGCTTCTGTTTCAACCCGGAGAACAATGGCTCGGAATTGATACATGCCCTTGAGGGCGTCTTCCGTAAAGTGGTCTTGTTGAAGGCGGCGCGTAAGATTGCGAAAATTTGAAGTATAAGGATCATATTTACGACCCCTATTTTTTGGACGACTTACGTTGTTTAAAGCATTGAACTCAAAGTCTTCAGGCTTTTCGTTTGCCATTATTCATCATCCCCCCCAACATCCCCAGAGTTGATCATGTCAAACAACTCCCTCTTGTCCTCAACTGTTAAGCCGTCCGAACCTTTAGTGTCTTTTTGAATTAGAGATGTTAGCTTGACCAACTGTTCATTGGAGCGCTGCAATGTCTCTACGTACTTTGCAGCAATCATTCCAATGTCTCGATGCGAGTGGGCGGATCTCTGAATCTCTTGGAGCAGGTCGGTTAAAAGAAACTTAACCGTATCTCTGTCTTCTCGAATATTAACGATTGTCTCGTTAATGTATTCTTCTAAATTTGTCCCGCGTCCCATTTTGCTTTAAAAATCCTATATTTAGCCCGCAACTTGTTTAAGTTGTTCACAACTTGCTTGGTATTGAGATCAGTTAGCTCTCGCAAGTATAGATAAATAGCTTTTTTGTTGAAAATTTCAATATCGTCGCCACTCTCAAACAAGATCTTGACAGCTTTCAGTACTTTCTTCTCGTTTTCTTTCAGGAGGTCCTCGTCCCAAGATTCGACTTCTTTAAAGAAACTCTCCCAAAATTCTCTTTGCTGGCGGGTGTGGATATATTCATGATGCGTCAGCACCTGCATATCCTCTACATCTTTGAAAACCTCGTCATACTGCACTTCGCGCTGGGCTCTGAACTTTGTTCTTTTGACCTTGTGGATAAACCAGTTCTTCGTGATAACACTAAAATAGGAAAATGCTTTTGAACCCTTGTTAGGATCAAACTTGTCCAAGATGGTGGTCAACCATATTTTACAGTCATCTTTAAGATAATCTATATTCGGCAGAGAAGTAAACTTATAAGTGTACGCAATCTTGTCAACCATCTCATTAAAGGCTGGTTGGATATAGTTTACGTACAGCTCTGTTCTTTCTCGTTGATCAGTGGTCGCAGTATATCTGATGATTGCTTGCTCGTGCACATCAGTGAAGTAAAAATTCTTCTTACGCTTCCTACGCTTCTTCTTCGGGGGCTCTGTCATTTACTCCAGCCTCTTCTTCGCGAGTGAGATTATAGATCTGTTCAAAGGTCCTGATCTCCTCGGTGATAAATTTAGTGTGTTCAATTAGTCCCTTAAGGGTTTCCTCCCCATAAAACATCTCCATTTCATAGAGGCTCTCCAGGTGTTCGTGATATTCCTGAACGAGTCCCATGATGTCTCCAATATTATCGGAAATGAAGACCAGCTTCTCCACTGCTTGGCGATTATACCACAACAAGACAACGTTAGCCGACAATGACAGGGTGAGCACTAAAGATAAGATTATTATTGTTAGAATCATTACTCGTATTCCTTTGTCATAGCCTTCTTTTCTTCTTCTATATCGTGGCGGGCCTCTTCAATATGTCGCCTTACTACATCTCCAACTTTACCGTCTGGTCCATTGGTGGTTTTCATTAGGCGAATAGTTGGAGGTACGCGCACAAGCGCGCCTTGAAGCTCGCAAGCAGGGCAGTCCTCAAGAAGTTCCAGCATCGAATGTGACTCTTCAAAAAGGTATTCACACTCAGTGCAGCGATAGGTGTATCTAGGCATCGTCGGTGGTGGCGGTGTTTCCCATCCTTACGGTTGGAGGATTAGTAACCACCAAACCTTTAGTGTCCCGATCTTCAACAAACTCAAAACTTCGCAAAGTCTCGGTGATATCTGATTGTTCCAAAAGACTCTTCTGCAATGCCATCATAATGGCCCCAAGGGCCTGATCTGAAAGTTTCATCTCTTATTCTCCCTATATTAAATCTTGACTGAAGCAACTTCGGAGCCCAGTCTCTATATCAATTTTAGCTTCCCAGCCCAGCTGTCGGAGGGGTTCTGTGTTGGCGCGGGTCACCCTCACATCACCTGGACGCTCAGGTCTTCTTTCAAACCTCACGCCAGGGTGAAACTCCCCTACTATATCAGTAACCTCATTTAGGGAAATGTTTTCGCCAGTTGCCACATCAAATTGTTGGCCGCCAAAGTCTACACTGCTTAGGGCACAAAAAACGTTTGCTGAGATTACATCTGAAACATGTACCATATCGCGGCGTTGTTTACCATCACCCGTGGTCCAAGGGTTCTTGCCTTCCCTAATATAGTGCATAAAGTTTGCGATAGCCGTGGCATATGGGCCAGTAACAGCCTGATCCTCAGAATAAACATTAAAGTATCGCAGTGAAACAGTGTCCAGACCAAAAACATCAGAATAATTTTTACACAACAACTCTGGAATCAATTTGGACGCACCATACGGACTAGTAGGGCCGTCGCCATTGCCAACCACCGAAGATGAACTGGAGTACACCACGCGCTTTGTACCTGATTGGCGGGCGTACTCTAGAATTCTAATGGTGGACAAGATATTATTTTCCAGCACTTCCTCTGGGTGTTCCATACTGTATGGCACTCTCGGAATTGCAGCAAAGTGAAGGATACAGTCCGGTTTAAAGTCAGAAAAGGCACCCAAGTCCTTGATGATATCCTGTCCATCCTTAAGATCAATCCCTCGAACATCATAGCCTAATTTTACAAGCTTGGTGTAAGCTTTTGTTCCGATGTAGCCGCGATGACCTGTAACTAAAAACTTCACTTAAAGAACCCCTGATTTCTCAGTCTTGTTGCCACAATTTTTAGATCACTATTGTACATCATCTCTGCGAGGCCACGAAGGTCAGTCTTTGGCTCCCAGCCAAGCTTCTTCTTGGCACAAGAGGGGTCGCCCAGTAACAATGGCACTTCCTGAGGGCGTAGTAGTCTTGGGTCAATTTCAACATACTTGTAGGGGTCGCCGAGGCCGGCGACATCAAACACAAGCTCCAGAAAGTCAGCAACTGTGTGTGTCTTCCCGGTGGCAATAACAAAGTCTTCCGGCTCTTTTTGTTGTAACATCAGCCACATTGCCTCAACATAATCGCCGGCGAAGCCCCAATCGCGTTTTGCGTCAAGATTGCCCAAATACAGTTTATCCTGTGCCTGAAGGCCTATTGCAGCTGCTGCAAGAGTAATTTTTCGTGTAACAAATGTTTCCCCGCGGCGGGGGGATTCATGATTAAAGAGGATGCCGCAGCACCCGTATACGCCGTATGATTCACGATAATTGTTAACAAGATTATGAGCAAAAACTTTTGCACAAGCATACGGAGAAGCTGGCATAAATGCCGTGTCCTCATCTTGAGGATGTTCGGGGTTGTCTCCAAACATCTCTGACGAGGAAGCTTGATAGAATTTAGTGTGAGGGCTGACCTCCTTGATAGCATTTAGGAGGCGCAGGGTGCCCATAGCAATGCCCTCGACAGTGTCCTCTGCTACTTCAAAAGAAACACGGACATGCGACTGGGCGGCAAGGTTATAGAACTCGTCGGGTTGGTACGTGTTCAACAGTCGATAGGTGCATCCCGCGTCATTTAGATCGAAATATTCCAGCTTAAAATTAGGATTATCATAAATATGATCAATCCGGTGTGTGGTGATCATTGATGTACGTCGTTTCAGTCCGACTACATTGTATCCTTTCTCAAGCAGGAATTCGGCAAGATATGAACCATCTTGGCCAGTAATCCCTGAAATCATTGCTGTTTTCAACTCACACCTCTCACATTTGGATAAGTCATTGTAAACCATTCACAGGTTTTTTTTAAGCCTTCTTTTAAAGTTGTAAAGTTTGATGTTTCCCACCCTAACTCAACCAACTTGGAATTATCCGAAGGCTTCTTATGTTGACCAGCGGGCTTAGACGTGTCCCACATAATCTCTCCTCGATAATCAAGAATATCAGCAATCGTCTCTGCCAGTTGTCTTATTGAGGACCCCTCCGTGTTACCAATATTGATGGGTTCCCTTTCATTGTAATTGTCAAGAAGAAACAGTAGAGTGCGTGCTAAATCTTCAGAGTATGTAAATTCGCGCAATGGAGAACCATCACCCCACAGCACAACCTCGGACCCAGTCTGCTTTGCTTCCCAAATCTTTCTTGTTATCGCGGGTATTACATGGCTGTCCTCCAAGTGATATGCATCATTCTCGCCATAAAGATTGTTTGGGATAGCACAAATAAAATTACATCCGTATTGATCTCGTAGTGCTCTTGAATGAACCTCTAGCATTCTCTTGGCATACGCATACCCATAATTCGATGGATGAGGCTCGCCATTGTGAAACTGGTCCTCGGTTAAAGGATAAGTGACATCATCTGGGTAGACACAGGTGCTCAGTAACGACACCACTTTCTTAACACGAAACATCTTTGCATAATCTAATACATTGGTGTTTATCCGAACATTAGAAGAGAAGAAATCAGCCAGATTTTCGCTGTTAGCCTTCACGCCGCCGACCTTAGCTGCCAAATGTATTACATAATCAGGAGAGTGGTGCTTATACATATAATAAGCGTGGGGTGCAGACGTGAGATCAAAATTACGACTTGACACATATATTGCCCCAGGTAGGATCTTCTTCAGGGCGGAGCCGACCATACCAGAACCACCAGTAACTAAAATCTTTTTATTCATTCCCATTGAAACCATCCGGGGAGCGGGATTTTGCTCAAGTTCTTGTTTGATGCACCCTTCCAGGGGCGCCAAGGACCATACACACCCACCTCAGCAGCATCACTGAGATATGCGGCCCACCAACCCATTGTACCATGTTGAAAAAGAATTTTATCAAAACTTCTTATAAAATTAAAATCTTCTACAATGGAACGATGTGTTACAACTGGGCAGTGCTTGGAAAACCCATCCACGAATGAATTAAAATAATCCGCTGCGAGCTGATTTGACACGCGCTGATCTGCCGGGACGTTAAAGTGGAACTTCATCTGCGCCAGTTCCTCGGGGTCAAGTCGGTGCCAGGACGGCATATCCGTGACAATATGCAGCTTGTCAAACTCGAACTTCTCTATGGCTGCAAGGTAATTGTCCACTGTCGGCTTGGAATCAAATTCATTTTTGTAAAAAAGACGATCCCCGGCTCGGAAATGAATAACCAAGTCTTCAGTGTTGGACTTCTCCACCGAAGGAAACCACTCCTTGATCACTCTCCTCGGAGCCTCAAAGAACGTATAGTCCTCAAAATAACCTCGAACAGTAAAATTAATATTGCGTAGGTCAGGGTGGAAGCAGGATTTATAATTCTGCTCATTTACTAAAATTGTGTCCTGATATTTAAAGACATTCTCAGGTTTTGAGAAATCAACACCCACAGCCTCCAAATCTTCTATGGCATAGTACCCAGCATAAGGTGGAACAACCACTAACTCCTGATCATGAACTTCTGCCAAGAGTTTTGCGGCACACCACTGAAACAGGTTATTACCAAACCCGTTCGTAAGATACACCTTGACCATCTTATTTCAACCCAGGTGAGACTAGTGATCCATCAGGGGCTATCAACTGCTCCTCTTCCTGTCGGAAAGGAAAGTCTGTAATCTTGTTCTTGTCATACCCATAGAAGGGCAAGCAAGCATCAGTGACATAGAGTAGTTGCACGCCCTGGCCGATAAGATAATCTTCCATTGCTCGTTCAGGGCAAACAAAGTTGTTATCAGTGCGAGTGTCGTCCACGCCCTCTAAATAAACCAGTGAACAATATGTATCAAAGGTTTTCGGGGTGGCAAAAGCAAAGAACCAAGGGTCGCGGTGACCGGTGTAGAACTGCGTTGCATAGACTTGATTTTCTTTGACATCGAACACAGATAGATCCATGCGATGTTTAAACATTGAGTTGTCGGGCCTGCACCTAACCACAATGTCGTATTCAAAGTTGTTTCTTTTAGCATACTCAGAACACATCTTGAACCCTTCACGAATATTATTCATCTGGTTCTGCATACGCTTACGGAAATATCCAATGGTTCCAAAATCGTCATCTGCCAAATCTTCATCGGCTACAACGACTTTTTTCAAATATGATCCATAAATCTTCTTAGTCTCACGTGTGATTTGACGGCGGGACTGTGAGGTGGTTATCACATATTTCTGCGTTATATTTGGACCAGTTGTGTGAAGCGTATTGCGATCTGTCGCGTACACAAACACATCTGCGTCGTTAGGTTCAATGATCTGCTTAATGTGATTTTGTACATTAATTTTGTAATCACGGAGCTGTCCAGTTATCAGTACAGCGACTTTCATAATACAATAACCTCTGGAAAGTATTTTATAAACTTGATATCAGTTGTGCCTGTCCGATTTTCTACATTTTCTCTTATTTCTCTAAAGAAGTTCCAGGCCAGCGGGACTATGACAATCTTATCATAATCCTCCTCCTTTAGGCACTCTGGGTCTTTGATTGGAATGTTCATCCCCGGTGTCAACAGGTTCCACTTCAACTCGTTGTCATCTACAATATAATCTAGCTTTAGTTGTGCAAAATTTAAGAAAGTATTGCCCTTTGCGGCGGCGCCATAACCTATAATTTTATATCCTTGATCCCGAAAAGACTCGACCTCTTTTACCAGATCCTGTGTTACTTGCTTACATTTTTCAGCATATTCAACATAGGTGTTGTGATCCTGTAAGCCAGCAGACTTTTCCAAAGAAATCTCTCTGTTAGAGTACATCTCACTGTGCTTACCTTTGCGCAACACAAAGACGTAACTGCCACCATGAACCTCAGTCTTGAAAACATCAATCAAAGAATACCCATTTAAATTGGCGGCTGTCTTCATTGATAAGGTGTTGAAAAAAGACAAGTGCTCGTGGTAGATGGTATCAAACTCATTATTGAGAATCATATCAGCCTGCGAAGTTTGAATGAACAGACAAGATTCTGTATCTGTTACTTCACCACAAGCCTGCAAGAAACCATGGATGTCATCAGTGTGGGCAAAAACGTTCTGTGCCACAATCACATCAAAAACTTGATTTAGCCCCTTGGCCACATCGGTGTTCCAATAGTCACAAACTACATTGTGATTTTGACTGCTGAGTTTGTGTAGGTTCTCCGCAGGATCAACCCCAAAAGTTTTCCAACCCAACGCTTTAAACTTGTCTAATTGTGTACCGTCATTACAGGCAATATCTAATACCTTCCTCCTTCCTTTGCGATACTTCTCACAAGTTTTAGCAAAGTTTTCAAAGTACTCGTTTAATGTTCTGCTTGTGCCACTAACATACAAGTATTGTTTGAACATTAGGTCTGGGTCTACCACCACACTTAGTTGTAAGTGATAACAGGTCCGGCAAAGATTCAACTTCAACGGGAAGGTTTCCAACTCTTCGCCAGTATGATAGCTGTTGGCCAGAGGTTGGTTATTAAGATCTAAAATTTCGGTGAGATGGAGACCATTGCAGGCTCTACAATGTGTCTTCTGGGTATAGTTTGACATCCGATCTGTTCCCCTTGTGGATTTCTTCAAAATCGTCTTTTAACGATTGTACTATGGACTGGACTGTCTCCTCGAAAGAAAACTGAAAAGTATCCATAAACTTAGTTGAGTCTATTTGGAAATTGTAAGCTTTTGTTTGTAGCTTGACGTTGGTTATCACCTCGGGGAGTGTGTCAACAATCTCCAATTCACAGTCCATGATATCTGCCACCACGGTTGCAATCTCTTGAGCCGTGGAGTTGAAAGAAGCTAGGTTATAAATGCCCCTATTTTCGTGAGTACCTTCCTCGATTATAGTACCAACAGCACGAACAAGATCTCGAATGCCCAGAATTGGGCGATGAATTTGGGGATTAAAACAGAAGACCTTGCCGTTCTTCTTGGCATTAAAGGTCATCGCATTAATCATTATATCATTTCGCAAATTGGGAGACGAACCATTTACTGTGCCAAACCTCAAACCAAAGTATTTCTTGTGTGACAACTTGGCATAGGAATCTATTTCGTGCTTAGATAGATCATACCAGTTATTAGGTTCAAATGCGATATAATCTTCAGATACTATATCCTTTTGGGTGTCACCATATACAGAAGAACTGCTGGCATAAATAAACGTCGTTTCGTCTGGAACTTGTCCCAAAAACCGCACGAAGTTGACAACATTGTTATTCATAACGGACAACATGTTGTCTTCGCACATTTTAACACTAGAGTGGCCAGCCAGAAATACAATTGCATCCATCTTGGATATCTGAGCTGCTCTTACCTCGGCACAGTCTATTTTTACATTATCTTTGTTGACATAATTGCCATACCACTCCAGATCCAAAGTGGTAACATTGTATTGGTTCTTAAGGTGTTCGTATAGTTTGCTTCCAACGTACCCAGTGCCACCTACGATAAGAACGTTTTTCATATTAGTTCCTCAGCTATCCGCAGCAAGTGTCTTGCTCGATTTTCCCAAGTATATTTGGCAAAGTCCTTCACGGCATTAGAGGTTATTTTATCAACTTCTTCGTGATTTGATAAATAATAATCCAATTTTTCTTCAAAATCGCTTAGGTCATCTTTGAATTCTACACAGTTGATCCCTGGTTTGAGTATGTGTCTGTAAGCCGTAGGTACTTTTTGACAGAACAGTAAGGTGCCTGAGCCCAACACTTCATAAAATCTAGGTGTCACATCTCCAAAAGCTGCCTGCGTAGCAATCCACATCTTAGAGCTGTTAATAGTTTTTGCGTATTCTTCATAACTAGGAATGCGTGATGGTCGGTCATCACTACTATTCCACAACACAGATACACCTTGTTTGTTGGTCAGAAGTTGGCCAATTCGTGTCCTCAAGTTTGAAGTTGCAAATGCTCCAGGGGGATAATGCTTGTCTTCATGTAGTGCCCCAGTGAAGCCGATGTCATAAGCTTTTGGTAAATCTCGGGGCCTAAACACTTCTGGGTCAAACCCATATGGGAACAACACTGTTTTGCACCCGGTCACCTGAGCATACTGTTCAAGCGTTGGCACTGGTGTTAGGACCCTGTCGATGTTATTCGTTTTGCAAAAGCTCAACTTCTGCTTCAGATCGTTCTGCGGTTTGAATAAAACACAAACAGACGGGACTTCTAGCCCTTCAATCTTTCCATAGAATTTATGATTAAACCAGCCCAAACCAAACACGACCAAATCAGGTTTAAATTTTAATTCAACACAAACCTTTTTGAAATTATTGAAAGGTTTACGATATAACACTGTGTCAGGGAGTTGGTTGAATACTCCGTCATAGTATTTATATTGGATAGAGGTGGGAGTGTTCACCACAGGATCACAGAATAAAATCTTCATCGTCAATCCTTACGAATGCCATTGGGAAATACTACAACACCAGGAAACTTTGCCTGTTTGTCAACCAAGGACTGAAATTTCTTGCATACTACCTTTTTGTCTGTTAGTTGTAGTTGGCGCCAGCCGACAGCGCGATGCTTCCATTGGTCCTTAAGAATATCCGCCAGGGCTTGTTCAGGTACCTCTGTAAAGCGGGCCAAGGCTCTAGCGTTTTCGTCGGCGCGCAAGCCTTCATACTTAACAAAACAGATCGGCTTATTAATTGTTGCGTTTACCCACGAATCCCACCACCTCTCCAATTCATTAAAATGCTGATTTACTTTAAACCACTCTACGAAATTATTACTCGGTTTACCATATGGATCAATAGGGCGGTGGCAACCCATGTGTCTAAGATGTGTCTCAAGAAATGGTTTACCTCGTCGTATAAAAGACAAGAAAGCGTTTCTTGGGTCACCATACAAGACTAGAATCTTGTCGCAGGCGGTGCCTTGCAGACTCCGCTCGTGGTGTTCAAAGGACTTGTGGGGTTCATGTTTCGGGTCGTATAGGTCAACTTCGTCTCTAAAGTTTCTTTCAAACACGCTAGAAACCCACTTTAGACCAGACCCCCCGTAACTAAAGATTTTTATCTTAACAGTCTTCTTCTCCACCGGAGATCTCCTTACCTCTTCAAGTCCTTCACACCTGGGGCGATATCCTGCAACCCGCGGAACTTGCCTTGGTTATGAACTCCAGAATCGACCAAGTTGAAATCATATATTTTTTCTTGAATCATGTTGGCAAACAAACTGTAAACCTCATTATCGCCCCAGCGATATTTGTAGATGCCACCTGACTCGTTTATCTTAGTAATCCACTTTTGCCACAAGGGCATTTTAAACATCTTGGTGTCAATCACATAAGTATCACACCAGTCTAAATAATGGAAATTTGTCTCGGCGTCTGGGTCTGTCATTAGGGCGGCGAGTTCTTCATTCTTTGGTGTAAGATTGTTCTCTACAATGAATTCTCTTGTAAGTTCCCATAGGCCAATACGAGTGTCCAGGTGACCTTGATGTGGTTTCCCGCTTCTTAGGCGTTTGCCAGTCTTAAAGGCTCCAAACAGTAAGCCCGCATCCTTAAGTTGTTGAAACGGATCTTTTTCTAGATCTTTGTCGTACCCAGACTCATCGTCATGGGTCATTATAAAATCATACTTTTCTAATTCTGTATTTTCATACCCATACATATTGCTCGTAAAATGGCACATATGCAGGTAACCCTTTCTATGAACTGAAAAATTACTTTTCACATACCAGAGGTCTTTACGATTATAGTACAGATCCTCTTCTTTCAGAAACTCTGGAGTATTGTACGGTATCTGTGTGAAGAATATGTTAGGGCTGATCAACTTCCGAACAGTATCTTGAAACTTCTCTGATTCGTATATTTCATCAAAATAATACACATACACTGGGTATTCGTGTTTTGAATTGTACCCATCCCACAAAGACCTTAGACAGTGGGGGATGCACTTTTGTCTTGAGGAAATAATGTTAATACAAGCTTTCAATAGTCACCCCTTGTGACTGATGTCACTGCTAGATGGGCCTGCTCAACACTTGCGATGTCGCCAAGCTCACCAGTTTTCAAGTATTCAAGGAAGCAATTTAACTGACGAGTCAAGGCATCTTCTCGCTTTATAAAAAGAGATGTAGTGATCCAGCTTTGATTGTCTTGTCGAGTATATTTTACAACCTGTTGTCTCATCAGGTCAGCTTCATACACCCCCTGATCAGTTAGAATTTTAGCCTTTCTTTCTCGATATGGAAACATCCAACTCACACATACAGTACTTGAGGCTCCGCCAGCACTTTTAAGAAAAAACGTAGCCGTATCCTCACGATTTGAGACAATTGCGGATTGACAGCTTTCCTCAGTCTCGATATCCTCTTGGATCAAAAACCGAACCAAATCTAAATCATGAATACCTAAATCCAACTTAACCCCAACATCACCAATTCGAGTAGGATAGGGACTTACACGAGTCAACTCTAGGTGTAAAATCTTCTTATCTTGCAGCGCTGTCTTGAGCGCCTGTATTGCCGGATTGAACCTCTCGATATGACCAACAGCTACCTTGATCCCGAGATTTTTTGAAGCCTCAACCAACCTCAAAGACTGAATCGGTGAAGAAGCAAGAGGTTTTTCAACTAAAAGATTGACACCTTTCTCCATCAACTTTAAGGCTAAGTCATAGTGTGAAACAGTTGGCGTTGCAATAATTGCAAAATCA
>Ga0208299_1001503_pt1 | contig 17289 bp, 27 predicted proteins | sample 15_taG_FD_184089 | JGI IMG/M metagenome (GOLD analysis project Ga0208299, IMG submission 184089) | Marine viral communities from the Subarctic Pacific Ocean - 15_ETSP_OMZ_AT15312 metaG (SPAdes) (version 2) | ecosystem: Environmental > Aquatic > Marine > Oceanic | place: Pacific Ocean | collected...
AATTTGGTTATTATGCTGACTTCCCCTTTATCGAATCAATTGACACATCAAACCCAATAATCCACGGCTTAGAAGGAGTAAAATACAACAGCCTAGGATTATTAAATAAAGCATCTATAAAAATAGATCAAATAGAAAAAGAAATCGACACAAAAACAATGTACGATATCAATCACAATCTTATCCGCTTCAAAAACTTTGTACAGGATAGTAATACACAATTATATTAATGGTATTAATTACAATCACAATATGTGCTTTAGCTTTCGCGGCATATGTTTATTTTTCACACGACAAAATTGCAGAAAGAAAAGCAGAATCCATGTTAGCAAAATGGAAAGTTAAAGAAGAAAAATCCATCCGAGAAGACGCATACTCAAGATCACGAGCAGTAAGTTTTGGAAAAACAATCGAACATTATGTCCCTTTTATGGAAGACTTCCCAGTAAACCCTAAAGACGTACAATTTTTCGGAAAACCAATTGATTATATTGCTTTTTCAGATAGGGGAAGTAAGAAAAAATGTTCTGTTCATTTTATTGAAGTAAAAAGTGGTAATTCACAATTAAATGGACACCAGAAAAATATCAAAGATGCTATCTTAAAAGGTAGAATACATTGGCATGAACACACAGTAGATGGAATTTGGGAACATGAAACTAGAAAACAACATTTAAATAAGAAAAAATAATGAAAAAACAAGCAGTATTATCCTTATCTGGAGGAATGGATTCCAGCACGGTTTTGTTACACCTATTAGCAAAAGGTTACGAAGTAACAGCATTAAGTTTTGATTATGGTCAAAAACACAATGTAGAATTAGAAAGAGCAGCAGAATTAATTGAATATTTAGATAGAAAGGGTTATCCAGTAAAATATCAAAGAATTACTTTACAGGGATTGGTTTCTCTTTTAGATTCAAATTTAGTAAAGGGAGGTGATGATGTTCCAGAAGGTCATTATGAAGAAGATAACATGAAAGACACTGTCGTACCTAACAGAAATAAAATGTTTTCATCAATTATTCAAGCTGTAGCATTATCTATTGCTCAACAAAAAGGAGGCGAAGTAAGAATAGCAATGGGTATACATGCAGGTGATCATGCAATTTATCCTGATTGTAGACAAGAATTTAGAGATGCAGATTATGAAGCTTTTAAGCAAGGTAATTGGGGTGCAGATAAAGTAAATTATTATACACCTTACCTAGATGGTGATAAATTTACTATTTTAGAAGATGGTGTAGCTTGTTGTGAATTTTTAGGTTTAGACTTTGATGAAGTTTATAAAAGAACTAACACATCATATAAACCAACAGCAGAAGGATTATCAGATTATAAATCAGCTTCATCAGTAGAAAGAATTGAAGCATTCCTAAAATTAGGAAGAAAAGACCCAGTTGAATATGTAGATGGATGGGAAACAGCAAAACAACACGTAACAGAATTATTAGCAAACCATGCGTAAGAGAATAGAAGATTATAATAAAGTGTTACCAGTTTTAGAGGTATACCGTTGTGTTCAATCAGAAGGAAGTCGATTTGGAAGACCAACAGTATGTGTAAGAACTACTGGTTGTACACATAGATGTTACTTTGGAGAAGGTGGTTGGTGTGACTCTTGGTATACAAGTATACACCCTGAAAAAGGAACATTTTGTTTCAACGATATTATTAAAATTTATGATGAAAACCCACACGTAAAAGAAATGATGCTAACAGGAGGATCACCAACAATGCATCCTGCTTTAGTTAACGAATTAACACATTTTGCAAATGAAAACAATATTATCATCACTATCGAAACTGAAGGATCTCATTATATTGAAACCGATTATCCTATTAATTTGCTTAGCATTAGCCCTAAGTTTAGTAATTCCTTACCTGTTATTGGCGCTATTACTCCAACTGGGAAAGTGGCTGATCAAAAAATGATAGATACTCATAACAGAAAAAGACTCAACACTGAAGCAATCAAACAAATGATAGAATTTCATAAAGATTATCATTACAAACCAGTATGGGACGGTACAGTATCAAATTTAAAAGAAATCGAAGATTATAGAATTGAATTAGGTGTTCCAAAAAACAAAACATACATCATGCCCGCAGGAGATACAAGAGAACAATTAATATTAATGTACCCACTAGTATTTGAGATGTGTGCAGAAGAAGGATATAATATGACAGGGAGAGACCACATCATAGCATTTAACACTGAAAGAGGAGTATAACTATGTGTGAAACAAAAGATAAATTATTTAAAAGAAAATGCGATTGGTGTCAAGGAGAAACAGACCTTCCACGCACATATCATGCAATGGGTCCTCTTTCAGAAAAATATGAATTATTACTTCAAAGTTTTGAAAAAAAATATGGAGAAAAATGGTATGATAGTGAAGAAATAGACCCCAAATTAATAGACGAAGTAGCATTTTATGATCAAATAGTAAACACAGTAGGTAAAGGAATTGTATGCGCTACATGTTTAGATAAAGATGATGAAATCTATAATAAATTTAGAAAAAATGAGTAAAGAAATAATACCAAGTAAAGACTTACAAACCGCCATAAATGGCTTAAGTCAAATCATTAATGAATATTGCAACAAACAGGGGGGAGGAATTGTGTTTATATGTGTTATGAAAGGTGGATTTATGTTTTTTAGTGATTTAATTAAAAAAATCAAATACCCCATTGAAGTTGATTTTGTTAAATGTAGCTCATATGATGGTCAATCACAAAAAGTACTAGAAATCCATTATGATATTGAAACAAATGTAAAAGACAAAACAGTATTCCTTGTAGATGATATTTTAGACAGTGGACAAACAATGAACGCTTTAAAAGAACATTACGAAATATTAGGAGCTAAACAAGTAGAAACAGTTTCAGCAGTATATAAAGAAAATTTGGATTTCCCAGATCACTTTTTTATATATCAACAGAAAGAAAACGAAAACCCATGGTATATTGGGTATGGTATGGACGGACCAAAGGGATATAGTAGAAATTTAGACACAATACATAAATTATAAATGGAAGAAATCAAAAACACAAGAAGAAAAACTCACACAGACTTAGAATGTGTACCAGTAGGACACGCAAATGGCGTAGCACCTAACTTTCCTTTAAGCGATAAGGAAAAGAAAAAAATGATTGATAAAGCATCTAAAGCTTATGGTAAATTTTTAGATGAATTAGGGTGCGATTGGAGAAATGATCCAAACTCAATGGAAACACCAAAAAGAGTAGCCAAAGCATATGTAAATGATTTATGGGCAGGTAGATATACACCTATGTCTAATATTACATCATTCCCTTCAGATGGTTACGATGGAATTGTAATCGAAAGAAATATACCAGTAACTTCAATGTGTTCACACCACCACCAAACAATATCTGGAGTAGTTCATGTAGGTTATATTGTTGGTGAAGGGGGACATGTAATTGGCCTTTCAAAATTAAATAGAATTGTAGAGCACTTTGGAAGAAGAGGAGCCATACAAGAACAATTAACATCAGCAATTCACCAAGCAACAGATAAAATTTGTGAAAATAATTTAGGTGTAATTGTAACAATAGTAGCAACACACAATTGTGTTAGCTGTAGAGGTGTAAAACATAGAGGAGCTAGCATGGTTACAACAAAAGCATCAGGGGTTTTTAGAGACAACGGAAACGATGCAAGAAAAGAATACTTTGACAGTATTAAAATTAATAACGGAGGACATCAAATTTAAAAAACAAAAAATTATGGAAAATTCATTAGAATTAGTAAACGCAATCAAAGAACAAGTATTATTGATTGAATCAGAAATAAACAAACCAACAGCCGCAGCTAAAGGAAGATGTAGATCTGCAGCTAACAAAATCAAAAACTTATCAGCAGATTTCAAAAGAAATCACAAATAAAAAATAAAAGTTATGGCATATTATATTGCAAAAGTAAAAGTTCAAGACGAGAACGAAAGAGGTAGAATCACAAACGTTATGGAGGAGTATTGCGTAGAAGCAGAATCAGTAACAGATGCAGAAGCAAAAGTATCTACTGAATTCACAGGTTACGCAATGGAATATCAAGTAACATCAGTTAAAAAAAGTAAAATTATTAAAATATTAGAATAATGGAAGGAAAACAATTAGAATTATTTAACGACGTTGAATATGAAGGAGACTTAAACTCGAAGTACTGGAAAGTACCTTTCGTAGATGAAGTACAGGAGTTTAACGACATGATGGGCAAACCAAACAGATATGAACCAACAATAGGGACTCCAAATGATTGGAAGTTTGTATATGATTTTATTCTGGAAGAATTAGAAGAATATAAAGAAGCTTGTGAAAAAGGAGATATAGTAGGTATATTAGACGCATTGTGTGATATTACTTACGTTTCTTTAGGTAATGGTACTTTAGTGCATGGTTTAAAAGGTAAAATCTGGAAAGCATACCAAGAGGTACAGGCTTCAAATATGTCTAAATCATGTGAAACTGTATCAGTAGCTGAAGAAACAGTCAAAGTAAGATCGGAAGAAAAAGGCCATCCATGTCATTGGGAACAAGTAGGAGATCGTTATGTAGTATATCGTTCAAGCGATAATAAAGTAATGAAATCAATCAATTATTTTGCACCAGATTTAACACAGTTTTTCACAAGTGAAGAACTTACACAAACACTTTAATATGACAAGAACAGGAGGATTACAAAACGACAACCAACAACAATTACCTGATGCAAGAAAGCACCAACTAATTAGCTTTATAAAATCAGGAATTAGACTGATTGGTTATGGAGCATTATTATATAACATTGAAACAGCAGTATATATTTTAGTATTTAGTGAACTAATAGGAATAGCTGAAGAACTAGTGTAATGGGTAAAGATACTGTCAACATATATGAAGTATTGGAGATTTTGAATGAAAAAATCAACAATAATAATACTAAGATATTATCTGAAAGTAAAAAGCTAAAAACCCAATTAGACGAGACAAAGATATATTTATTAGAGAATATAAATAAACAAATAGATTCTATAAAAAAATCAATTGCTACAAAATTAGAAGTATATAAAAAAGACACAGACTTACTTTTAAGTAGTAAACAAGAAAAATTAGTATCTGGAGAGTTTAAAAAACTCAAAACAGATATAAACAAAGATCTTGAAGATTTAGCAAATAGAGTACTAAATGCAAGAATTATCTAATGAGTAAAAAAGATTATAAAATTAACCCTAAAGTATTCCCTAAGGAATATACTTTTGAAGAATTTAAATTACTTAACCCTAATATTAATGAGAATGTTCTTATAAATTATTATAATAAGTATTTATCTGAGTATTTAGAGAATAAAAACTATCATGTTCAAGATTTTAATAAACATAAAAATTTATTAGGAGAAGAACTTAAAAAACAACATTGGAATTTCGAGGCATACGATAGTATGGTAGATGGAGGAGAAGGAGGCCGAGGAAGATATTATGTAGAAAATAAATATAGTACTAAAAGTTTATATTTCCCAAGTGGGGCTTTGGCCTATGTAAGGGTACCTAACCCTGGAGTAGGGGTTACAATTAAACCAAGAGAAGAAATCACAGTAAGCACATGGATAAAAGCAGATGATTATGGTATAGGATCCGGAGATTATGGAGCATCAGATCCTGGGTATTACCAAAAAATTATAAGTTGTGCACAATCGGGGGGATGGAGTATGACGTTAGAAAACACAAGAATATCATTTTTTATAAAAACCAACCCGGATAAAAACGATATAACATCTTCGGGCACAAAAAGAACAGCAACAACCATCCATAAACGATTTATAGATGGTAATGACTTATATAATGAATCTGGATGGCATAATTTAGTAGGTACATGGGATGGATTTGATCTAAAATTATATATAGATGGGGAAATACCCACAGTTACCACACATAATCCTTCAGTATCTACCAGAGAATATATATTCTACGATACCGACCCTGCAGGTAATGATGTAGATATTTTGATAGGAACAGACCCCTCATCTAATTCCACCCCAGGATCTATTGAACACTTTTTTGGCGCCATAGATAACACTGCGGTATGGGATAAAGCTTTAGACGCTGATACTATCAAAACATTGTATAATAACGGAGTACCTAAACATGATTTATCTTTAGGAAATGTAGTTAATTTAGACTCAAGGGATGGACATGACTTTTTAAAACCTTATAAAGAAAACCTACAAGGTTGGTGGAGGTTTGAAGAAGGATCAGGAACATTAGTTAAAGACCACTCTCCAACCCCTAATGAGGGTACTATAACTAATGGTGCTTTTTACACAGGATCTACACCGTATTAATTTGGTCTCCCCATAAAGTTTTCGTATATTTACACATATGAGTTATAAAAATTGTTATGTTGTAAGACAACCAGACAACTGGGGGTATTGGAATGTCCACCTATGGACTGACGAAGGATACATGGTAGAAGAATTCCATAATTATGGTTACCAAGAATGTGATGAATCAAAAGCAACACATACAGGTCTAAAAGGAGAACCACTCAAAAAAGTCACAGATTGGAATAAATGGACAGAAGGTATGCATTATGCAGACCATACTCGTGGTAATATTCATACAAAATTTCTCATAGACAAATATGGTATAGATGATACTCCTTCTGTAACACACAGAGAAGTATTTTTCGATATTGAGATAGAAATGGGGGGAGCATTAACCCCCGAATATATTGCATCAGCACCCAAACCTATTACATCAATTGCTTGGTGGGACAAACAAACCGACGAATGGGCTATTGTTATATTAGATAAAACAGGTGAAATTAAAGCAGGTACACAAGACGGTAGAGAAATTATCCCAGTTAAACGTGAAAATGATTTAATTGAAGTTTTTCTATCTAGAATGGAAGCTATAGCCCCCGACATCTTAGTAGGTTATAATAGTGATTACTTTGATATACCTTACATTTATTACAGAATAAAAAATCGTTTAGGTGACAGAACAGCCAAACGTTTATCCCCAATCAAAATAGTTGAAGAACGCGATAAGAGATGGTATCCAGACCAACCAATTCGCATTGCAGGTGTAACTTCACTCGATTATTTCCGTTTACATAAAAAATATTCTTTCCAACAAGAACCATCAATGAAACTTGATTCTTTAGGTGAAAAATATGTTGGACAAAAGAAAATCGAATATGATGGATCGTTAGATCGTTTATTCGCTGAAGACAAACAAAAGTTTATAGATTATAACTTTGTGGATGTTTTGATCTTAAAAAAATTAGATGAGAAATTTAAATATTTAGATTTAACTAAAAACCTAGCACATAAAGGTAAAACATCTTATGAAGAAGTATACCAATCATCAAGAATACATGATGGTGCTATTTCTTGCCACTTATTATCTGAGGGGATAATCCCACCAAATAAAGAAAAAAACCCAATAATAAAAGAAGACGCAGATGGAAATAGGTTGTCGTACGCTGGGGGTTATTTATTTTGCCCCAAAACAGGTATTTACAATTACATGTTCGATGAAGATCTTACTAGTCTATATCCTTCTATCATTATGTCTCTTAATATAGGAAGGGAAACTTTTCTAGGGAGAATAATAATATCTAACGATAGAGATAATAGATTAGGTTTGAATGATCTTAAAGAAATGGATCAGGATAGAGAGTTTGAAATTGAAAACTTAAAACGCCAAATCAAAGTAATGAAGGTTAAAGATTTAATTACTTTAATTGAAAAAAACAATTTAGCAATTACGGCAAATGGTGTAATGTTTAGAACAGACAAACCATCAACACTATCAGTTGTACTAGCAAAATGGTTTGATGAAAGGGTCCAATATAAGAAAGACATGAAAAAATCCTTCAAAGCAGGTAATAAAGAAGAAGGTGAATTAAATCATTTACGTCAATATACAATGAAAATCTTGCTTAACTCATTATATGGAGCTACAGCATTACCTACATTTAGATATGGTTCTGTATTATTAAGTGAAGGTATTACACTTACAGGACAAAGAATTATCCAAGATTCAGGTACATTCATAAATAAAACAGCCGAAGAAACACTACAAACAGGTAAAGACGTTTATGAAATTAGAACTACACCTCGCCAACGATATGAAGATTGTACAGGTGTTGTAGTGTATGAAGACACAGATTCATGTTATGTTAATGCTGAACCTTTATTACGTAAGTTAAATCCAGATTTTGATAATTTAGATGAAACAGTTAAAGCAGACAAGCTTGAAGCAATGTCATTAGAATATGAGAAAAAAATCAACGAATATTACAATGATCTCGCATTGGATGCGTTCAATGTTCCGGTAGACAAACATAGATTAGAAATGAAAACTGAATGTACAATACGTTCAGCGTTTTTCTCAGGTAAGCGTAGATATGCGCAGTATATCACTAAAAAAGAAGGTGTACCTTGTAATGAAATTGATGTAAAAGGTCTTGACTTTAAAAAATCAAATTTTCCACCATTATTTAGAACATTTTTTGAAGGTATATTACATAAAATTCTGTTTGGTGAAACACGAGCAAATATAGACAAAGAAATCCTAGAATTTAAAGAATCACTCAAAGACATGGATTTTGTAAAAATATCCAAACCAACAGGAGTAAAAGGAATCAAAAAATACTTAGGAACACCTTCAAATGCAACAAACATATTTTCAACATTCTTGGTTAAGGCACCTGTAGGGGTTAAAGCCGCCGTGAGATATAATGATTTACTTAAATTCAAAGGTCTAGATAAAAAACACACTCAAATAGTTGAAGGAGATAAAATCAAATGGGTTTATTTAAGAGATAATCCATATAAAATTGATACTATGGGATTCTTAGATTTTGATCTACCAGGACCCATTCGTAAATTCATCGAAAAATATGTGGATATACCAAGATCTTTTGATACGATACTTAAGAACAAATTGGAATCATTTTATAAAGATATTGGGTGGGGAGGTTTAACACTAAATACGTATGTTCATCAAGTTTTTAAATTTTAAATAGGTTATGGTAAACAAAAAGGTTATAGCAGATATTATATCCCAGTACTCATTGGGGGGAAATGTTGAAAAAGTAAAATGGACAATCTCCGATGATGGTCTATATATTTCTTTCACTAATGAATCCAGAACAGTAGCAGGAGAAGTCATATATGATGGAAACATGGGCCTTAAAAAAGGCAATTATGGTATTTATGACACTTCCAAACTTATGAAATGTTTAAATATTTTAGATGGTGAGGTTTTATTAGAAACTACATCAGCAAATAATATAAATTCAAAACTAAACATAGCAGATACCAATTACGAAATCAAATTCAACTTAGCGGATACAGCCGTAATTGATCCTGTTGATACTAGTAAAATAGTAATACCTAAAAAACACAACGCTACATTTGATATAAATGATGAATTTATTGTTCGTTTTGTTAAATCAAAAGACGCACTAAACGAACTAACAGAATTTAGTGTAGAAACAAGAGAAGGGTTCACAGGAGATGAGGTATTGTTTACCATAGGTACAAAAATCACAAATACAATCGAATTTGCAATAGATGCAACAGTAGATACACAATTTGAATCTATGCCCTTTAATTCAGATATATTTAAAGAAATCTTAAAAGCAAATAAATCATATCAAAAAGGAACTGTAAATCTTTATGATATGTTAATGACTATAGAATTCGAATTTGAAGAAGGACTAAAAACAAAATATTTTTTAATTAGATTACAATAAAAACAAATAACATGAAAGGAAGAAAAAAAGGCCAAACAAAAAGAATGAGCACCATTAAGGATGAATTAATATACCCATATGAGATTTATGTTGAAGAGGATCAATATGTTTTAATGGAAGGAGAAAAAAATAAACCTTTAGGGTATTACACGGAATTAGATGCCGTTGTTCGCAAACTATCTCGTTTAAGTTTGGCTAATAAAAAAGAAGATTATACACTAACTGGGTTCATAGAAAGCTATAATAATATAAAAAATCAATTAACAAAACCATTTAAAAATATATAAAATGACAGAATGTCCAATCATCCCAGTAGGGGATAAAATCGTGATTCTCCCAATTGAAGAAGGAGAACAAACTTACGGAAACATTGTAGTACCTGATATGGGGAAAGAAAAACCAGAAATAGGAGAAATACTAGCAGTAGGGCCGGGTAGAATTTCAACTAACGGAACTTTAATTCCTAATATCTTGGAAGTAGGCCAAACAGTAATGGTACCTAAATTTGGGTCACAAGTAGTAGAATTAAATAGAGAAAAATACATCATGGCGAGTGAAAATGATGTTTTAGGAATAATTAAAAATAAAGACAATGAGTAAAATTATAGACACAGGTTCTGACGCAAGAACAAAATTACTAACAGGAGTAGAAAAATTAGCTGAAGCAGTAGTTGCTACTTTAGGACCAAACGGACGTAACGTAGTAATTGCACAACAAGGTGGTAATTTACCTACATCAACTAAAGATGGTGTTACAGTTGCAAAAACAGTTTCATTAAAAGATCCAGTTGAAAATTTAGGCGCACAAATGGTAAAACAAGCAGCTGTCCAAACAGGTGATTCAGCAGGTGATGGAACAACAACATCTACATTATTGGCTAAAGAATTGATTTCAGAAGGTATGAAACATACAAATCTTTCACAAAAACACAATGCTGTATCTATTAAAAGAGGAATGGACAAAGCATCAAAAGCTATTGTTAATGCTTTAAAAGATTTATCAACTGATATTTCATCAGAAGGTCAAATCAAACAAGTAGCTACAATTTCATCAAATGGTGATGAAGAAATAGGTGAATTAATCACAGCTGCAATGGATAAAGTAGGTAGAGAAGGTGTTGTAACAGTTGAAGAAAGTAAAACACACGAAACTACATTAGAAACAGTTGAAGGTATGCAATTTGATAGAGGTTATAAATCACCATATTTCGTAACTGATAATTCATCAATGCAAGCACAATTAGATGAACCATACATTCTATTATATGATGGCAAAATTAATGCTATAAAAGATCTATTACCTATTTTAGAAGCAGTTTCTCAACAAAACAAATCACTTTTAATTGTAGCTGAAGATATTGATGGAGAAGCATTAGCTGCAATGATTGTAAATAAAATGAGAAGTATCTTAAAATGTTGCGCGGTTAAAGCTCCTGATTTTGGAGAAAGAAGAACACACATCCTTGAAGACATCGCAACTTTAACAGGTGGTACTGTAATTTCTAAACAAAAAGGTTTACGTTTAGATAAAATTACATTCGATCAATTAGGTACTGCAAGAGGTGCGACTATTGAAAAAGATAGAACAACTATCGTAGATGGTGCTGGATCTGAAGATGCAATTGTTGAAAGATTAGAAGAAATCAAAGGACAAATCGAAAAATCAGACAGTAATTATGCGGTAGAAGCATTACAAAATAGACTAGCAAAAATGGCTGGTGGTGTTGCAATTATTAATGTTGGTGGTTTTACTGAAACTGAAATGAAAGAAAGAAAAGATAGAGTTGATGATGCATTACATGCTACAAGAGCAGCTTTAGATGAAGGTATTGTTGCTGGTGGTGGAGTTGCTTTATTAAAAGCTAAAGAAGTCATTATTAAAAGCTCAACAAAATATAATGATAAAGATGAACAATTAGGAGTAGAAATATTATTAAACGCCATCGAAAAACCATTCATCCAAATCCTATTAAATGCAGGTATTGACAAATATCATAGTATTTTAGATAGAGTTGAAAATAACTCTGATTTCAGTAATATGGGTTATAACATTAAAACTGGAGAATATGTGGATATGATTGAAGAAGGTATTATAGATCCAACAAAAGTAACCAGAACAGCACTAGAAAATGCAGTATCAGTTGCGGGAACAATGCTAATAACAGAATGTACAGTAGTAGACGATCCAGAAGAAAAAAGCGAAGTGGATCCAATGTCAATGATGGGTGGAATGTAATATGAGTATACTTAATTATTTTTTTATAGGAACTGCTTTTACATTTATAATGGATTTGGTTTTAAGTATAAAGGATGTAAAAAACCACCCTACAATGAAAGACCAAAATTGGGGATTACAACAAAGAATACTTTGTGTTCTTATATGGCCTTTATCCGCATTAATATTCACTGTAGCTTTAATTAAATCAATTTTTTGGAGATAATGGAACTTTGGGTAGAAAAATATAGACCAACAACTTTAGATGAGTACGTAGGTAGCGAAACGATTAAGAATAAGATAACAGACTATCTTGAACAAGGATCAATTCAAAACCTACTACTTCATGGAGTTGCGGGTACAGGTAAAACCACCTTAGCTAAACTAATTGCTAAAAATTTAGATTGTGATTTACTTTATATAAATGCATCTGATGAAAGAGGAATCGACACTATAAGAGATAAAATCATACCGTTTGCTTCCAGCATGAGTTTTAAATCTGTCAAAATTGTTATATTAGACGAAGCAGATTATATTACACCACAAGCACAAGCAACACTTCGTAATACTATGGAGTCATTTAGTAAAACAACCAGATTTATTTTAACTTGCAATTACCTTGAACGTATAATTTCACCTTTACAGAGTAGATGTCAAACATTCGAAATTATACCACCTTCAAAAGACGAAGTAACAGATTTAGTACGTCGTATATTAGTAGCAGAAGGAATTAAAGTTGGGTTTTATTATTCTATTATAGACACACATTACCCTGACATTAGAAAGATAGTTAATACAGTACAAGGTTCTATTGTTGATGGTGAAATTAAAATTGATGATGCATCACTTAAAAATACACAATTAAGTGGTTTAGTAGTTGACGCATTGATTAGAAAAGCTAAACTAACAGAAATTAGACAAATCTTGGCAGATTCAGGAGCAAGAGAATTTGACGATTTATTTAAGTATATTTATGACAAGTCATCTACATTATTCGGTGACAGAGAAGGCGAAGCAGTACTAATTATAGCCCAATACCAATATGAATATACATTCGTACTTGAAAAAGAAATATGTATAGCAGCAATGTTAAATAAACTATTAAATATATGTTAATAATACCCGTTGTCAAAGACAACATAAACAAAGCCCTAAAAATATTTAAACGTAAGTTTAAACAAACGGGTGCCTTAAAGGAAGTAAGAGAAAGAAAGTACCACACAAAAAAAACAACTAAAAGAAAACTAGCAAAAGAAAAAGCAATTTTAAAACAAAAATATAGAGAAGAAAATGATGAATAACGGACAACAACAACAACCACAAATGAATGTGGATTTTAATCAAACAACATCACTAGAGTGTGATAAATGTAAAAATGAAACATTCACACAAGTATTTTATATCAGAAAGCTATCTGCATTATTATCACCCTCAGGTGAAGAAAGTTTAATTCCTGTACCAACATTTGCTTGCGCAGGATGTGGACACGTTAATGAAGGTTTAAAAGCAAAATAATGAACCCTTTCGAACATGTTAAAAACCTCCACACTAAGAAAAAACGATGGGAGGACTTTAATGATGAAGAAAAAAAGAACTTTAATGTGTTTATTATTAATAAGACTTTAAGTTTTAACCCAAATTATTTAAGTATAGTTAATTATGTACAAAAATATTCCGCGGGTCAAATCACACCTAAAGAAGTATTCAATATCTATTTCTCCCTTCTTCCTACTAATTTCAGATTTTATAGATGGATTAAAGGAAAAAAAAGCGATAAGGATAAAGAAAAAGCAAAACATTTAGCTGTTCATTTTAAATGTAGTACTCGGGAAGCTGAAGATTATATGAAAATTTTAGATAAAAAAACAATAAAAACTATATTAAGAAATTATGACACAAAAGTATCCAGAAAGGCTATATAAAGCTATAAAAAGTCAGTACGAAGCCGATATAAACCGAGCAATGCTTAAATTAGACCAATTATTCAACAATGATAATGAAAATATAACACCAACATATTATACAGATATGGCACTAACAGAACTAATAGAAGCACAGCAAAAATTAAAAACATTAGAAGAATATATAAACGGCTCAAAGCCACTAAAACAATTATTAAATGACTGATATTAATTTCACAGAAGCAGACAATAAGGCAGTTGAGTGGTGTGAAAAAACACACCCAGAACTAACTGAAGAATATAAAAAAATCATGATGAATCAATACATTACTTTCTGTAAAAAACACAGAAACTATGGAACGGGAAACATCAATGTAGGTACAAACCTCGAAACAGATGATGATGTTAAATTATCACTTACAGGTTTATGGTTTAGAATGAATGATAAAATTCAAAGGCTAAAACAATTAGTAATAATAGGGGAACCAGATGAAGTTGGTGAATCTATTGATGATACATTCCAAGATTTATCAGTTTATGGTATCATAGCTCAAATTGTAAAAGCAAAGAAATTCAAGTAAAATTTGGATATTCTAAATAGTTTTCGTATATTGGGTATATGAATATATTAGAAAACATCAACAAAACAGTTGTCCCAGAAATGGACTGGGATACACAAAAGAACATAAGTTACACACAATTATCAGCTTGGTCTGAATGTCCCCACAAATGGGAAATGATGTACATTCACAAGATGAAGCAACCACCATCAATTTATTTTTCATTTGGTACTGCAATGCACGAAACACTCCAAGAATATATGGAGATAATGTATAACCAGTCTCAAATGAAAGCAGACGAATTTGATGCGCACACACACTTTCAAGATGGATTTTTAAGTCTTTATAAAGAAGATATTGAAAAAGCAGGTGGGAATATTGCAACTAAAGAACAATTAATTGAATTTTCAAATGATGGTTTAGAAATTATTGATTTTTTCTTACGCCACAGGCAAGAACATTTTCATAAAAATGGTTGGGAATTAGTAGGTATTGAAATGCCTGTATTAGTTGAACCACATGAAGACTACCCAAATGTAATGTTGATGGGTAAATTGGATTTAGTTATGTTCGATAAAACAACTCACAGACTTGTAATTTGGGATATTAAAACATCAACTAGAGGTTGGACAAAATGGGATAAACAAAATAAATTAAAAACATCCCAAATGGTAATTTATAAAAAATATTTCGCAGAACAATACAATGTACCTGTAGAAGATATTGATGTTAGATATTTTATTGTTAAACGTAAAATCCCAGATAACCCAAAATATCAAATAATGAAATCTCGTATTCAGAAATTTGAACCATCAAGTGGGAAAACAACTATCAACAAAACAGTCAATAATATTAGAGAATTCATAGAAGACGTCTTTGTCGAAGGAACCCATAGTTATAACACGGACAAAGAATACACAAAAAACGCAACAGTAAAATCATGCAGATGGTGTCCCTTTTTAGATACTGAGCATTGTGATGCGGGTGTGAAAAAATAAACTATGAGAGAAAGAATATTCCCTATTATTATAGCGCTGAGTGCACTATCAGTATCAGCATCAGCCGCTTTTTATTCGGTATTTGGATTAAGTAAACTATTTGCGGGGGCAAGTATGCAAGTCATTATAATGGCGGGTACTTTGGAAGTTGCCAAACTAGTGTTAGCTTCCTTACTTTACCAATACTGGGATAAATTAAACAAATTACTTCGTACATACTTCCTAATAGCCACATTTATTTTGATGGTTATTACCAGTGGTGGTATATATGGTTATTTATCAGGCGCCTACCAAGAGACAGCCAACCAATCTGAATTCATGGATAGACAGGTAGCTATTATTGAATTAAAACAAGATAGATTTGAAGAAACCAAAAGTGACCTTAAAGTCGAAAAAGCTGCACTTACACAAACAATTTCAGATTTAAGAACAGCTTTATCAAACCCAACATCAGTTTCATATTATTCAGAAGAAGCTCAACAAGTAATTACCACAACAAGTAGTTCAGCTAGACGTGCACTTCAAAAAGAACTAAAAACTTCAATCGATGAGAGAGATCAAATAGATCTGCGATTAAACGCAGCAACTGATTCAGTCGCAGCGCTTGATGTAGCCATTTTAGACGCGCAAATAGGCAACGAATCTGCGCGAGAACTTGGACCACTTAAATATATGGCTGAATTAACAGGTTGGGCAATGTCAAAAGTAGTTAATTGGTTTATGATACTAATTATATTCGTATTTGACCCACTAGCTATTGGGATGATTGTAGCAGCTAACATGGCTTTTGCAAATATAAAAGGAGTTGCAAGAGACCCTAAAGATTACGAGGTTTATAAACCAAAAATTATTACAAAAGAAGTAATTAAAGAGGTACCAGTTGAAGTTGAAAAAATAGTTGAAAAAATTGTAGAGGTACCAGTTGAAAAAGAATTTATCAAATTGCCTAAACATTTAAAAGCCCCTATTCAAGAGGCTCTTAAACATGCCAAAAGAAGGGGGGAAGAAATCACCAATTTAGATGATCGGTTTTTTGATTAGTTATATATGTATATGTGAATATACAATAAAAATATGTTATGGCAAAAAATAATTTAAAACTAACAAGTGTAAAATTAGTTGATCATTTGTTTGAAGATTTCAAAGTTTCATCAATTAGACACAAATTTAATTTACAAAAGTTAGCAAACAGGGCAGTACATCTGTATTTAACAGACGAAGAATTTCGAAAGAAATTACACAATCATACCGACTTAACGATAAGCGGTAGTTTATAAATTTAAAAAATAAAGGTTATATGAAAGAAGGTTACATTCCAAGGGAAAAACGTAAAAAAATACTACTCTTATCAGACGATATTAGAACACATAGTGGTGTAGGATGTCAATCAAAAAACATAGTATTTAACACAGCACATCATTTTAATTGGATTAATTTGGGGGGCGCAGTTAAACATCCAGATTCTGGTAAAGGATTTGATTTATCAGAAGAAATAAACAAAATAACAGGTTTAACAGATTCAGATGTTAAAGTCATAGCAGCTAATGGTTATGGAGATGCTGCAATATTAAGATCAATTATAACACAAGAAAAACCAGATGCAATAGTACATTTCACAGATCCTCGTTATTGGATTTGGTTATATCAAATGGAAAATGAAATCCGTCAACAAATCCCAATGGTTTTTTATACTATTTGGGATGATTTACCTTACCCAATGTATAACAGAGAATTTTATCGTTCAGATGACATGTTATTAGGTATTTCAAAACAAACAGTAAATATAGTTAAGAATGTTTTAAAAGACCATCCAAAAGAAGATTGGGCAGTAAAATATGTTCCCCA
>Ga0208299_1001504_pt1 | contig 17287 bp, 10 predicted proteins | sample 15_taG_FD_184089 | JGI IMG/M metagenome (GOLD analysis project Ga0208299, IMG submission 184089) | Marine viral communities from the Subarctic Pacific Ocean - 15_ETSP_OMZ_AT15312 metaG (SPAdes) (version 2) | ecosystem: Environmental > Aquatic > Marine > Oceanic | place: Pacific Ocean | collected...
TATCTGAATAAGGAAGTCCACCCTCAACAAAACCCTCTTGTTTTATTAATTCTTCTTCTAATACCTCGCTCATATTATTTTTTACCAATTAAATTTATATTATGCTCATCTTCACCAGTCACATCTGAATTATCTATAAGGTATTTATTATACTGCTCTTCGTATGGTATGCGGTTTTCATTATGAAGATGTTGTTTAAGTACAGTTTTACCTAACTCAAGATCATCACCGCTTAATATAGCGTTAATTAATTTCTTATAATTTCCTGGAGTACTAAAATCAGCAGCGTCAACCTCACCTTCACCGTCATAATTATATTTATCTCCCAAACTATTTAATGTGGCATAAACTTCTGTACTTAAAAGAGTATCCCCAAATATAGGTTGATCATTCTCATCAAAAGCCTTAACACCATGTAACGTTGCCGCGAGCGAAGCACTCATACCTTTACCATAATTTACAGCATCTAAATAAGCGTTTTTACCTTGAATTGCGTTTACAGCATCCTTTACTGGTATTGGATTATATTTATCTCCTTTACTACCTAAAAGTTTATGAGGTTTAGGATTCATAGCTATATCTATAGCACCTCTAGCCACTGGATTTGCTACAACTATATAGTCCTCAATAGTGGCCATATCAGCAGAATATGCGTTACCATTCTTATCAACTATTTGTTTACCATTTTTATCAACCCAGTTAAATACCATCTTACCATCACCAGTAAATCCCATGATAGCTCTAGAACCGTCTTCTAAAGGTTTACCGCCGTTATTTACAGCTGTAGCAAAAGTAAGGTTATCTGCCCCGGTTGCAGCTATGTTAATACCTTCGCCTGATTTCATAGCTAATAATGTGTTGATTCTTTCTTGATACGCTCTAAAGCCAACCGCAGAATTTCTTAAATTCGCCTCTTGAATTTTTAATTGCTCTCTTCTAACTTTTCGTTCGTCCTTGGTATACTCTTTACGATTTTCGCCCAACCATTTTAGCGATAATCTCTCGTTTCTTATTTCTTTAATTTGCTCTTCTACATTACGTATATCAAGAGGGATTTTATTACCAGTATTATCTGTAAAAGAATATTTTGACGATGGTTTTTCGTCAGTAATTTTAGCTATAGGCTTTCCTTCGTCATCATATTTAACAGCGGTTTCTTCCGTGTATCCTTCTTCCCAAGGAAGTTTTCCGTGTTTTTCTTGATCTTTAGCGGTGTAATCTTTTATAGTAAAATCTTCCTCATCGGTGATCCAATCTAATTGATCTCTTTTATAATCGGTTTCTGCATCAGCTGCTTTAGCTTTGTTTGCTTCTACTAATTTGTCCACAGCTTTTCCAGCGCCTTCTAATGCGGATTTAAATCCTTCGCCAATCGCTTCCGCTCCTTTTTGCATTGCTCTACCCATTCGAGCATGTATACCGCTTAAGTCTTTGGGTACATTAGCTCTTGCAGCTTTAGATGCCGCTGCTACTAAAGTTGCGTCTGCTTGTCCTAGTAATCTTGCCATATTTATATTTGTTTAAATTTATTTACATTGCTGCTGCAGCAGAACCACTAAACACTTGTCCAACACCACCAATAACATCACCCCATAATTGTTTGTTAGCTGATTGTCTTTCCATATCTAATGCTATCGCGCTTTGTTGATTTGCATACGCTGCTTGAACTCCTTCTTGAGCACCAGCTAAAGCACCGTACTCCATACCTAGTAATGTAGCTGCTCTACCTGATTCAGCTTCTTGAACCATAGCAGCACCTTGCCTTCGTTGTAAATCTGCACTAGCAGCGCCTTGCCTTTCTTGTATTTGTATTTGACCAGCTTGTGCCGCCGCTGCTTGTTGATTAGCCGCTTCTTGTTGTCCTATAGAAGCTGATATTTGTTGCGTTTGCAGTTGACCTTGATTAGCCATAGCTTGCGCTAGACCCGCTATTCCAGAACCACCAGCTGCACCCCTCATACTCTGCATTATATTAGATCTTTGCTGCGCTCCTTGTTGAGCTTGGAATTGAGCTTGTTGTTGGTTTACGGTTAAATCTTCCATTGTATTTTCCATTCCCGCAAATTGATTCTGCATACCAGCATATGGATTTTTAAAATCAATCTCTTGATAAGCTTTCTTCTGTTTGTCAACAGCAACTTGCGCTGCTGCTGTTTGTGCTTGAAAATCCTTCAATTGTGTGTCGGCAGCACTTTTAGCCTCGGCTGCTATTTTTTTTCCTTTTCCTCCCATTTTTATATATATTTAAAAGATTCGTAAGCTGGCGTTGATTTATCAACTATCCAACCTAGCTTTGTGTGTATATTTTCTACATGTATATTACCACACACGGTAAACATGAATTTAATTCCTTGCAATTTGGCCTCCTTCTCTATATTAAGGACTAGTTCTTCCATAATATATCTCCTATCTCCCTCTCTATAATACGGGTTAGATATCATAAAGGTTAAGTAACCTACAGGAGCATTTTTACCAACGTATAAAAAAGCAGCTACTATAGGTGTGTTATTTTTTTCTATTATATAACAGTGGTCGTTGTGTGGTAAGATATTTCTAGCGATACCTTTGTTTTCTCCCCACCACCAACTCCACCAATCAAATACAGTCTTATAATCTTCGTCATTAAAACTCCGAAATACTATTTTATTTTCCATGATTTTATTTTATTTAATTATAAATAATATAATCACAGTTTTTGCTACCTTTTTACTAAATAGCAGTTAGGAACCTCTCAACATCGAAAAATATATCAACATCACTAATCGCCATATTAGATACTTTCAAAGTACCTCTTATTGTTATGTTGGACGATCCACCATGAAAATATAACGTCTGTCCGCTCTCCAAAGTTTGTGCTGCGCTAACCACTATATTACCTGCTCCATCATCAGTTGATTTTGATACTACAGCAGGATTCACAACAGCCGCATTTATACCCACCCCGCTTACAGTCATTCCTTGACTAACACCCCCGACATCTGTTAAACCTATAGTAGTACTACTACTAACAGCACCACTTGTGGTTGTTGACGCTGCGGCTCTAATTGGATTAGTACTACCACTATAAGCCATGCTATTAATGTTTAACTCAACCTTAACGCCTGTTAATGCCTCTATACCTTCTTGTCCATACGCGAATATTCTAACTCCAGAATCCGACTTCAAAGCGTCAGCTTGCTGGGTATTAAATACTATATTACCTGCTTGAGCGGTTGTTCTACCGTTTCTATCAACAGTCGTGACATCATTTCCATAACTATCAACACCACTCACAAACACGTCGTTAACAGTAGTACTGTCAACATAATTATCATATTCCCCTTCTTTCAAAACATCCCTTGTTACCGTTGTTGTGTAATTAGATATAAAAGCAGGTGTAGTTGTATTAACACCTGTTCCTGTTCTCGCGGAATCTAATATCATTCCCTGTGTTAGATTAGCTATATTTGTAATTGGCCATCTATAATATGTAGAACTACTAGTATCTTCTCCTTCAATAGCTAAAGCAGCAGAACCAAAAGTGACGGTTGTATAAGCACATAGGTCACTCGTGGTGGGTATTCTAGAAACGTTAAACGTTCGCCCGGCAAGAGGCTCGATAACTACAGAAAAAGGAATGACAGCGCTATTTCCCGACGATATAGATGATGAAACTGCGCCTGTGTCACTATCATCATCATGAGGTGTCATGCCGTTAAACGGTGGGGTGAATTGTATAGGAGCATCATTAGAGGCACTATCAGAAACAGAGATTTCTATTTCATTAACGTTATCACCGTCTGGATTTATTTTAGTGACTAAAGCGTGTACCGCTGAAGCTATTCCAGTAGTCACTACTTTGTCCCCGACTTGAACAATATTTGAATCTGTCGCATCACCATCTATAACTATTCTATTAGAGCTACTAGTAGCGCCATTTACGGCGTCACCACTTAAATCGTAAAGAGATGGAGCTACACAAGATAGTTTTAAAGTTTTTAAAGCATCTTGGTACATTATTTTTGTTAATACACTAGAGTTAGATCCAGTGGATTTATTTACATTAATACTGTTATCAGCGTTTCTTATTTCCGCATAACTAGTGTGAGATGTCTTAATGTTATAAACCGTTTCAGCGTATAGGTTGACAGTGTAGGTTTTTAATGATGAATCAGGAAGTGCGTCAAATTTAATGCTACCAGTATATGCTCCACTTATACTTTTCTTACTCAACATAGCCTTTGTAGTCGACCAGGTTTTTGTGTAGAAATTATAATACTTACCAGTGTTATCGTATATCTCAAGACTAAATATAGCGCCTTGATTCCCTTGAACGTTAAAATTTCTTGTTTCTCCCCCGTTAAGTATGTCTCTCGTATCAATGTTAAATGATGTGATTTTTCGCTCTGTATACCCATGCACAGCTATATGATCAGCATCAGACATCAATCTACCGCTAGGCATGTAATGAAAACCCGCTGGAGCTTTGACTCCATCTTTCTCTTTTACAAAAATTTCTTTATTTACACTATTTACACTATTTCCGTATGCCATAATTACTTACTATTTATTACAATTTCACTACTAACAGCAAATAATTCCGCTTTTTCCTTAGAATCATTTACAAAATTTGCTTTAGCATAATACCCATTAATATCTCCATCTGTTTGAGAATACTTTGAAAACATTAAGAAATCACCGGCTTGAGGAGTGTATGGGTTATACACAGCGGTATCGTCAATGTTTAATATTGTTACCGCCCCGCCGTTTACTGTATATATTCGACTTAGTATACCAACAATATGCCCAGCACCGGTAGGTTGGGTAATCGTCCCAGCTTGGGGATCAACTGCGTTTGCCTGGGTAGTGGTTGGCCTAGCATAAACAGCATCACCAACCTGAAGTGAAACATTTAGATTTTTAACTGAAAGCGCTACTGTCTGCATTATATAATTATTTAGTATATTTAGTATATTTAGTTTTAATCCCATCTTTCTTAACTCCTCCTTTACCTCTATCTATATCTACATCTCTATCTCCACCACCATCACCATTATTTTTACTATCACCACCACTGTTGTTGTCGCCATCACCACCGCTGTTGTTGTCGCCCCCGCCGTCTTCTCTATAAATACAACTCCCATCTTCCGAGTTAGCAAGTGGGTTATAATTTATTGCTGATGGATCTGTACAACCTGGCGTACTACCTTTATAAGTACAACTTCCGTCATCAACAGTTGCATTTGGGTCATAATTATTAGCTGATGGATCTGTACAACCTGGTATAGGCGTGTAAGTACAACTACCATCATCATAAGTAGCAGCAGCGTTGTAGTTATCTGCAGCGGGATCTGTACAACCATAAATATTTGAGTCGTCGTCAGTAAAATCAAAGTCAAGGAGCGGGCCTTCATTTAACATACAACTACCATCATCAACAGTTGCATTAGGATTATAGTTAGTAGCTATGGGGTTAGTACAACCCGCGATTTGAACTGTTCCAATTCCTTGGAAAGTAAAGTCACTAGTGTCTGCTTTTTCTAAACTTGTATCTATTGTTCTGTTTATATTGTTATACCATTTACCTTCTTTTTCTAAGAATTCCTTAATATAACCCTCTTCTTTATCCGTGTATATACCCTCAACGTACCAACCAAGTTTATCGCTTAGATTGTAATAATCTTGATCAGTGTAAGTAGTTGTTGGTTGATATGGTAAAACCAAAGTACCATCCCCAATATCGTCTGATGCGAATCTCTCTATTTTTGATTGACTACCCTCATAATTTAATGTATGAAAGTCTTTTATACTACTTGGGGAATCGTTTAATACAACTTCAACAGAAGAACTTGTATAGTTGTTTTCATCATCCCAATCCGCAGGATCATAAAATGTATTTCTAGGGAACGATGGATGTTCTTCGTGGTGTCTCCATAGGTTTCCATTTTTAAAAGTATAATAATCATTACCCATACTCAAAGCATTTTCAGGTAAGAATGATTTAAAACTAACCCACCCTCTTACGTTCTCTTTAAATGAAATTGTATCGTTTAAAGTTGAGTCGCCCAACACTGTCATCCACCAAGTAGCTATAGGGCTATTCACATCACCGTACATAGAGAAATCACCTAACAAAGTGTGGTCTATAGTGTTGCTTAATGTAATCCTCCAAATACCACCACCCATATTTACTTTGTTTACAACAGTCGTTCCCGCTGGTATACCATTAGCGTATATAGGATCGCCTACACTATAAGCATTAGCAAGAGCCGTTGAAATTGTTTCGAACCTAGCACCCGCTTCCCAAGGTGTACCAGTACCCTTCCTATTACCTAAAACACGTACGTTTTGAATAAGTCGGTTTGATAAAGTTAAATTATATTCCTCCTTTTTATCGTCATAGCTTCCAAAAGCCGTGTTATTTAATTTTAAATTATCTTTAAACCAATCTTTCATACCGTGATTCGATATAGGTGTTAGACCATCTTTAGATAATCTCATTACAGTACCTCTAACTCTATCGGTAAAATAAGCTCTATAGGCTTCCGATGCAAATGATTCTGGATTTGTTGATATTCCATACTCACCTGAAAAAGGTACTGTTTGGCCAAGTACATTTTGTGTAGCCGTTAAATTTGGGTTTCCGTCAGCGTTATATACAGCGTCTTTATTTGCTAGTATTCTCAAACACTTATCTTCACAGAGAGTGACTAGATCGGTATCTCTTGAATGAAGTTTTTGAATACTGCCGTATATAGGATTTATATCTTTTGTGATTTTCTCAGCTTGAATAAATTGATTTAAATTATTTATTCCTCCAGTTGAATGATAAATACCAGAATATATTAAACCATATTTTCTTCGCTCTTCTTTATATTCTTCTTCTAAAGTAGTAGACACCCTAACCCCGTTAGATATATAAGGTAAGTTAAAGTTATCTCTAATTCTATTTGATTCTACTCCATTTCCAAACGAATAACAGTTGTGGTAAGGTATTGTAAATTCTTTAGTATATAAATCTTCATCTAAAGTAATTACTGAGTAATCATTAGTGTTAATAGTAATAAGAGTCTTAGAAGTTACTTGAATTTTAAAACTTAAACCATCAGGTCTAGTTATAGTAATATCACCTGATGGATTTGTTAGTGGATCTAATAATTGACTATAACTACCATAACCCCCAGATCCTTCTACAACAATTATTCCCCCTGTGTCATCATGATCGATAACTAAAAAATATTTACCTCCATTCACTCCAATTCCTTGTATTACAGATCCAACTGGAACAGCATCGTGAACATTAGAAGCGTTGATTGTCACGGGTATCGTTGGACTAGCTTCGTAATATATATCTAAATCTTTAGTCTCTTTAGGTTCAGTTTCCCATATAGCTGGATTTTCTGATAATATAGCTTCTGGTTCTATAGGTTTAATAAAATCTAAATGATAACCAACAGCGCCTATGGCACCATGATTATTTCTAGATATTGTGTTAATATTAAACTCTGAATTATGACTATAACCATTCATTCCAACTTGAACAAACGTGTAATTCGTACCTATTTTAGGATTTAAATTTGAATCAGATGCTATTAAGTGATCATCCGACGTTAATGGTCCTGTATATCCTCCTAAAAGTAACTCATAATACCCACTTTTCTTTCTTATCTCTCTAACAACTAAAAATGTTTGATCAGCATCAGTATTGTTCGCTGTTATTAATTGATCAGCAGAACCACCAGGTCCAGCTTTGTAATATTTCCATAAAGCCATACCAACCATAATTGAAGCCTCGTCATCACCACCACCACTATTATCACCTTTTAACGTCTCCACGTATATACTTAGATTTGTAGCTAGGAGTTGAGATCCGGAAATAGTGGGGGCATTTCCTGTGGTAGAACCAAACATATCTGCTGCGGGTAATTTTATTATAAAACCTTCAGTAATTTGACCAACCTCCATAGGGTTCCACTTTAATGCAGGTGTTATTTTTCTACAATCAACCCCACTTGTAAAATTAAACGATAAATTTTCAGCTGCAGATACAGCCGCTCCTTGGAATACGGTTGGAAGCGTTCCATAATTAAAAACATAACCCGTAGTAGTTGCATTCTCAGTTTCTGCTTTCCTTGAACTATGTCTAAGTAATCTTTGTTGCGGTATATCTATACCTACTATATACTCTGTTTTAGTCGGGTCTTCTCTCCATCTAAATTTTGATCCAGGTTGTAGTGATAGAGCGAAAGAAGTATTTTTGGGATTATTCACGTAGTAAGGATTTACGTCTGAACCATAAAACCCAGTATTAAAAAACTTCTCAGGACCATTAAGTTGATAATTAGCATTATCATTAAAATCCTCTGTAGCGCCAAATATTCCACCGTATGATAACTGCATGTGCCATTGGTCGTTATTGGGATCGGACCTTAATCCCCTTTGATTAACATGTCCACCAGGATTCACAAGCATATCTTGCTCACCTGTTTGAGTAACATCCCAGTTATCAATACCTTGATCGTTAATACTGTCGTAAGTCCCAGAAAGATATGCCCACAATAAATGATCAGAAGTTGTTCTTTTCGCAACAGCTGGTCCAGCGTCAATAAACCACACGTCAGTATCTATAGGATCATCAGCTCCCATATAATCTCGTTCTGTATAGATATCAAACTCAGATGAGCCCGAATTTACATTTCCTCCCCCTGATAGGGGATGATTATTCCATCTAGCTGTATAGCCTCCACTAATATTAGGATCTGCTCCAAATTCCGTTGCCCAATTAGTGTGATCTACCCAGTATGTTCCTTGTGGGTATTCAATATCAAAGTTACCTGAAGTCCCTTTTGTTAAATGTCTAACTTCCCAAGTTGAACTACCACTAACATTGGCGTGATTATAACTCCATGATGATCCTTTTGTTAATCTATATTTTCTAAAATAAGTGGCCATACTAGCAAAATCAGAGTAGTAATAATACCCAAAAGCCATAGCATTGGCATAATCACCAGTCGTATAAATATTCTTAATACTAAAAGAATTCGTGAGTTGTGTTAATTTCCCAAAATCATTGCTGAGAATCTGTTTGGTTTGTGCCCAGTGTTTAGATAAGTGCTCAGTTTTTTCAAACATAGAATATATTTTTTTACTCGCTACAATTCTATACTCTAAATCCTCCTCAACTACACTTTCAGTAATATTAGAAGTAAAAGTTTCATCCTCATATATTTTAACAAAAAATCTACCATCAAATTTAGGACTATTTTCTACAGTATATTTATATATATTAACTATAGTTCCCATGTTAATACTAGTTGAAACTTGACCTGTTGGGTCGTTAGAAATAAAATTCACATCATCACCTAATATCTTATCTAATTGTATAGAGTACATTGATGGAGACGAAAGTGGAAATTCTCCCCCGTCATTCAGGTCATCGTGTGATATCGATTGTATTCTATATCTATCGGAGAATTGGTTACCATCAGAAAACTCAATATATAATCGGCTATCAGTTACCTTATCAAGATCTCTACCTGGTCCAGACCCCCAAGGACTATAAGTCATTCTAAAGCTCTTGTTACCTATAACAGGAAGATCAACACCTGAGTTAGTAAATAAATCCTTACCCAACTTGTGTTTTTGTTGTGCTGCTAAAACTCTAGTAGTTTTTATAAAATCTGGGGCTTCGTTTTCTATAGCAATAACCTTATATCTCGCAGCAGCGGTAACTAACGTATCTTGGTCAGATCCTTTTTTAAGTATTAAAAACGTGTCAATATCGATCTTATTCCTATCAGAAGAAGGGAATGCTAACCAAACGTTACCATCCTCAGCATCATAAAACCTATCCATCGCCATATTATAATATTCTCCCGCCGTTTCTTTTACGTAGAATTTGAGGTGTGTTAACCCTTCAGGTCTACTAGCAAAATCATTAAGCATAACGCTTATTGAATTAGCTTTATCAGCATCTAATTTTTCAAGTGATTTCGTTGCAGATGTGTTGGATATAACTGGAGTCTCTCTACCGTATTTATCGGTAAAAACTACTCCTAATTGATATTCCCTAAGTGATTTAATGGATTTAGCAGTTTCAGAAGTATTAACACGCCGTATGATTGTAGGAAAACTTGTAGTGTCCTCATGGAAATACGTGAGCTCCGCGTGGTTAAAACTAACTGTAAAGTTAGGTACGTACTTTTCTTGCGTTGTTGTTTGGAGGTTGTAGTTTTGTAAATAATTAGCATACACAATTCTATTACCTGTTACATCTTGAGCTAACGCTTTTCTTGGAACATTATCCCAAGGACGTAATAATTGATTAGATGGAACCACGCTCTCTACTTGCTCTCTTTCAATTATATATGGTAGTGACCCCACATTGTTTTTCCAATCTCCAAGGAGTGAATTCCACCTGTTAACACTACCAGACGCTGCGTACTCATCTGGGCGCACCGTGTCAACTATGTATATGTTTGGTGAGGTCTCATCTTTAAATAATATATCAATAGCAACAACGTCTTCAGGTGTTTGTCTAGTTACAATTCCACCTAAATGTATGTTAGAAGCCCTGTTTGTCATACCTAAATTATATCCTTTTCTAGGGTGGTAATCAAATGAACCTGGTGAAAAAGCAACTTGAGTAAAAGGGGCGAATGCGGAATACTCTCCATCTTCAAATTTGTATCTATAAGAAAATCTAGGAAATTTAAATTCGAATAATCTTTCTTCTTCGTCCCATAAATCAACAACCCATTTTAAACCTGAGGCTCCTGGTGCGGGTGGAAAACCATCTATACTGATTATTTTTACCGTTATACCATCGCTCCACGTGTTCTTATTATCGTCACTAGGATATGAATCCTCAACAACACCCTTTATAATATAGTCTGTTACAGGTAGTCCAGGAAATTCCCCATCATCATCATAAGGTTTGAAAACAATTTTAGTCCCTAATTTTATATTATTTTGAACACCATTTGAGCCAGGGTTTGGTATATGCCAACCAGTAAGACCATTGTTATCGTTTATATTTCCAATTGGAATTTCATTACCACCACCGTCAATAGCGTCCCCAATTCTAATATTAAAAATATTATTGTTCTCCGCGTCTAATCCTGAGAAATTAGACATAGTTGGGTTAGGAAATGAGTTGGGATCTAATGGGTCGAGAGATGTTTCTATAACACCTGTATATATTTTTTGAGGATCTCGAGAAGTATTTACCACCATATCTAGTGGTTTTCTTGGCGCTTTTCTAATAACTGTTATATGTTTTTCCTCTATATCTACACCAGTTAGACCTTGACTTTCGTTTATTAATTTAGTGTGAGTTGTAATATTGGGGGTTCCTTCTTTACAACGTGGGATATTTATTTTCTTAGGTTCACTATTATTGTCAGTCCAAAATAGCATATCGTCAATAATATTTACACCAGTTATAATTATATCTTTACGAAACTTTAAAGCATTTTTATTTTTATCTACAAACACGGGGATTGGAGCAAATGTTTCTCGAGAATACTCAAATATATAATCCACGTTAGGCGTCCAAACAAAATAATATAATCTATCGTTTTTCTCGTCAGCTATAGAGCAAACTACAACACCTCCTTCAACAGCAGAATTAACAGAGGAATTCTGCATCTTCCTGTTACCCAATATGTTTTGCACAGTACCAACGTCAGATCCTTCTGAAGTTGAAACCTGTATGTTCATTGCGTCTGTATACTCTCCATTTGGAACAAGTCTCTCGTCGAGATCCTTATTCATCTTACCACCGGTAAAGTTATGCTTAATTTCTGGCATGTACTAGTGTTTTATTTGTTTCGATTTACCTCTTAAAATTTGAGTTAATTCTTCTATTTTTAAATTTGATAATCTTAATTTAGCTGTTCTTATAGCTGCAAACTTCTCCTTTTTAAGTCTAGGTACTAATTGTTGCGTTTGGATTTTACCAGATGCTATAGCATGTAGTATCCACCTATACATAGCTTCTTCCGCGAATTTATGAACTTGCATTTCTCCATCTGTTCCAAGACTATCACTTATATAATCTAAGATCACAGTTTTTCCACTAATATTAGAACTAAAATGGATTTTTCCTAATTTACAATCTATATAAAAAGAACCATTCGCTTGAGCGTGTTGAGGATCTAATCCAAATCTTGATCCATCCATTGGCCAATAAGTGTTATCTTGATAATCATCTTGATTTTCAGATGGCGTTCCTGATTTATAGTTTGACCAAATATCAGTATCTTTTAAATCTGGAGAGACAAAAGTTATTTCACCTCCAGATGTTACCGCTGTATCTGGTAATTGATCTACTACTATTGTAGTTGTATAAACATTTGTCACGATAGTTCCTACCGGAAAATTATCATGAGAAACTATCATACCAGCTTTAATGTCCGTTAATTCAGACGCTGTCCCTGTTATTTTATAATCTGTAAGATTCCAAGATAGGTTCTCTACTACATGAGATTCTTTTTGTGGTAACAGTAGCGAACCGTCTTCATTTTCAAACGTTAAAATCGTTCCAGAGTTATCTTCCGCTGGAAAAACAGCGGTTCCAGTGCCATCATCTATTGTTATCGTTGTGATACCACCAGAGTTTGAAGTAGCTTCTACAAAAGTATCGTTTGGTAAGTATTGATTCTGAACTACACGCATACCAACTAATATATCTTTATATTCACCATCTAAAACTATATCGCTTGACGAGTCGTCTAAAGTACCCACCGCTTGCAGTGTAAAATCTCCATCAGAATCTTGCAATGGATTTGAGGATGGGTTTGAGGTTTTAGAAGTTGGATACATTAAGTGTTTTATACCAGCAGAATCTACCCAACTAATTTTAGTGTAGTTAACGTAATCTTGAGGCAAGATCATTTGTAATGAGGCTGGCACTGTAATTTCTTGTGCTTTGCAAGATTTAAACGTATCAAAAGATAGTTCAGCTAAAGCTCGTTGAGCGTGAAAAGCGACATCTAATCTTTTTGCTTTTGGTATAATCTTATCCTCACCAACGTATATCAGCATAAATTGATTTATAATATCAGTTAGAGAAACAAATTGATAATTTCCATAATCATTTCCATCGTAATACGATTGTGCTGTTTGATTTAATAATCCCATTTATTATAGTGTTGTTTGTTTATTATCTTGCTCTAGTCCCGTTGCGCCTTGCGCTACCTCTACTGCTTTTAAACCAAAACCAGCGAGTTTTAGTATCTTATAAACTAATTCTGTCTCTTCTGAAGGGTGTAATTCAAAATCTACAGATATATTATCGTTATATAACGCTTTATCATTTACTATTACGTAAGCCCATTCTACTTTGACTGGTCTTCTAATATAACTTATACTCATACTTATAGTAGAAGGAGTTGCTTGAGTAGTTTTCCCAATCGCAACAACTAAACCTTTTGACGTTATAGATCCAATGGGTCTCTCTTCCGTAGGTGTTGTTAATGGTGAAAACCTAGCAGCATCCCAATCTTTAGTGTTTAATAATTCAACTTGATTACTACTAACTCTCACTGTTCCAATTTTATATATTTTCTTAGGTATAGATATATAATCACCCGAAACTGGCATGTTCATGATCATCCAAGAACTATCTTGCAACTCTTCAAATATACCTATTTTTTCATATAAAACACTTAGTGAGTCTGAGTACTCTTGAGTATTACCAAGCGTCTGGTTAAATCCTTTTATATCATAGAAATATTGTTCGAACATTTCCATTTGAGCTTGGTTAGCAAATAGATTAAATTCTTGAGGTGTTATATAGCCTCTCTGCTCTTTGTTTGCTAAAGCTAAAACTCTTTGATATACCGTGTCTATACTAACTGCCATAATTTCTTTTTAATTTTGTAGTTTGCAATCGCCCCGTAGAGCGACTGCATCTACAGTTAGATTAATTTAATCTTTTTTCAATATTGGAGTAAATCTCCATTCCTTCATCAGTTTTAAACCAAGCGGCTAAAGCTGAATAAGGGTGTTCATCAAATGGAACATTCATTAACTTTCTATCGTTAGAACCCCATGAAAAAGTTCTTTGATCAGAAGATAATTTTAATATCCCCATTTCAGTTGCTTTGATACCAAAGTTTCTAAGTTGAACATTATCATCGTTCACTAACTCTAAGAACAATGCTGGGTTTCTCTTAGCATATAATAGTAAATCTCTTTTAAGTTCTTTAGAACTCATCTTAGATACGTTAGAACCTAGTTCAACACGCATAACAGCTTCAGCCATATCAATATCTAGATTTTGAGCAGCGTTTAACGCTTCTATTTCCATTTCTAAAATATCGATTTCGTTTGCAGCTACAGCGGAAGGTTTGTGTTCGTAGAAAATCTTATCTCTTTGCGGGTGATATAGAGATAAAAGTTTTTGAAGGACAGTTTTGTTTTTTGGAACGTTCAAAATCCCTTTTCTAAAAATTATATGTTCTAATCTTTGCTCACCATGCATTTCATCAACAAAACATGTTCTTTGGTTAGATGTATATTTCAGTTCTCTCTCATAACCTTTATCTTCGTCAAACCAGTGTATGTTACACCCTTTTAACAACTTACTTAAAGGTTTGTCATTTCCTTTTAATAGATAAAATCTATCTTTTATTTCCCAAGTATCTTTTTTTGGTGTTGGTAAAGGTTTTTCTTTAACAACTACTTTTGGTTGCTCTGCAACCTGAGTAACCCCTTCGATTGCTGTTTCTTTTTTTGTTTTTTGTTCTTTTGCCATAATATAATATATAATAAAATTAATAAAATAAAAAGGACCGAGGCCGAAGCCCCGGTTCTTTTAAAAATTGTTTAGTTTAATAAACAGAAGTTATTAGCTCCTTGAACAACCATACATCTTTCAGATAGGAAGTTCATTGTCATTGCATCTAAGTCAGAAGTAACAGCTCCAACAGATCCTGTAACCCAAGATTTGTTCTTTCTGCTTTCCATATTAGAAGCTCTATATCTAACGTGTAAGAAAGGTCTCTTAAGATTCTTTCCTAATGATTGATCATAAACATTAGATGTTCCAGCTGGGATAACAACACCTCTAACAGCTTCACCACCAGTTGCAGCAGCATTAATACCACCTCTAGTAGATTTGTCGTTTAAGTATTTCCAGTCAGACTTGTAGAAGTCATAAGAACCTCTTCTGAATCCAGAGAATCCTAAGTTTAATGCTATATCTTCTGAGTTGTCAAATACCCCGTAAGAAGTACCACCAGCTCCGTAAGAATTCATTGAAGCTAACATATCGTCAATCGCAAGAGCAGTTCCTCTATTAACAAACATCATGTTTTCTTCAATAGCACCGTTTTCATCAAATGCAGCTAACATAGCATCAAATTCTGCTAAATCAGTAGCAGCATTAACACCTGTAATACCAGAAGACTGGTGTCCTCTAGATGTAACAGCTTTGAATAAACCTTCAGTACCAGCTAAATCAGCACCAGCATCACCACCACCAGTATCGATGATAGAAGCAGCAGCAGACTTTTCAGCCTCAATACATACCATTTCTAAGTAATCGTTGAATCTAGCTTTAGTGTCACCAGCAGCTTTTAAGTACCAGTAGTAACCATTTTCTCCATCTTCACCAGAAACTTCAACCCAACCAATTTGAGCAGCATCAGATCCTGAAACCTCATACATGTCTTTAATAATAACTGGTTTGTTAGTGTAAGAAGTAAATACTGGTTTATTAGCTCTAGTTTGGTTGTTTGTTCCTTTACCAAATTCAGAACCGAAAACTAATAGTTTACAAGTGTTATCACCATTAACGAATCCTGCGTCCGTCATGTGCTCATAACCGTAAGGTGCAACTGTAATAACTTGAGCACTAGCTGCAGCAGTAGTTACACGAGCTGTAACTGTCTGGCCACCACCAGCGATTAATACCATATCACCAACTCTAACACCGTGATCTGTAGTTTGAGCTACATCATCAATAGTTTTAGTGATGTTGATTGTACTAGCTGTAACGTCGACCATGTCACATTCATAAGATAGATGTAATCTACCTTGTTCTGACCAAATAACTTGATCAGCTGACATAGCTTCTTCTGCACTAACTTGAGCTAAGAATCCAGAGATTGTACGCTTTCCGTAAACCTCAGCTTCTTTTTCCATTAAGTCAGGAAGATATTGCTGTGCCCATCCATTATCTTGGATGTCTAAATAATTCTCTGCACCAATAACTTTCTGCGTGAAAGCTTTATTTGATACAGTTGGATTAGTAATTGCCATTTTGTAATTGTTTTAAATTGTTATTTTCTATTTTTAATTTTGAACTTAAAATCATTAGCATCATCACCTAACACCCTTACTTTAATACCACCCGCTTCAATTTTTCCATGACTTTGTCTTGGGTTCATATCAACGTTTTTAGATTTAGCAATACTATTTTTCATAGCATCTGCTTTTCCTTGTTCGTAAAAGTGTTTCGCAACAGCGTCCGCATTCATTGCTGTGTATAGAGATTTATGATAACCCTTAGCGTCTGACATTTCATTGTTTTCGTTCAAGAACTTCTTGACAAAATTATTAATATCACCTTGGGTATTTTTAACCTCTTCAGCATTGTTTACATTAAATCTATACTTTTTATCACCGACGTTATATTCAAAACCTTTGAACTTGTCGTTAAAAACATTTTCAGTTTTATTTAAAAAAGTTGATTTTTGTTTTTCAGCTATTTTTTGAGTTGCTTCTGACTCCTTGTTGTACCTATTAAAGAAATCAATTGCTTTTTGTTGCTCACCCGTGAGCTTTGAACCAGCTTTGATTTCGTTATAGTATTTGGACTTTTGCCCGTCCAAGTGGCTTTTAGCGTTGGCAACTTGCTCTTTTAACGCTAATTTTTTTCTTCGTATATCTCTTTCTTCGTCCATATCTTCGTCGTAAGAGAACATGTCTTCCATAAGGAAGTTAATTTCTTCATTGTTTAAATGAGGTTTAGTTTGCTTATAATATTCATGAAGTAGATCTTGGTTATCCATTTCACTGTAATCTTGATTAAGCTTAACAAAATCATTTAAATTACCTCCAGTATCTTCCATAAAGTCCATTAACTTTTGAATGTTCTCTGGTAGAGGTTTTCCAGTAGCCTCAGCTTCCGCTATAGCTTCTTCAACCTGCTCCTCAACTTCTTCAACTTCGTCTTCAGTAATTTCTTCTAATACTGGAGTTTCTTGTGTTTCAGTTTCTGGTTGTACTTCTGTTTCTTCAGTAACCTCTGTCACCGCTTCTACTTCTTCAGTTTTTTCCTCTGCCACAACTTCTGTTT
>Ga0208299_1001506_pt1 | contig 17282 bp, 15 predicted proteins | sample 15_taG_FD_184089 | JGI IMG/M metagenome (GOLD analysis project Ga0208299, IMG submission 184089) | Marine viral communities from the Subarctic Pacific Ocean - 15_ETSP_OMZ_AT15312 metaG (SPAdes) (version 2) | ecosystem: Environmental > Aquatic > Marine > Oceanic | place: Pacific Ocean | collected...
ATAAAGGAATTATATTTAGAATAAAGAATATAAACATTAAGGCCATTAAGGTGGCCCTTAATGCTGGGTTTTTAATAATAGGGACTAGATTTGATGGTGGTCTATTTGTTGAATTAATGAAGGTTAGGGAGGGGAAATAAAATGCGGTTATTAGGAAAGAGAACTGGAGCTAAGGAGTTAGGTGATACGGTTAAATCACTTGGAACAGGAGCAATAGCTGCCCTTACAGCTAAGGGATCTGGGCAAGACCCTTCCACTCAATCGGGAGGGTTTACTGAAGGTGGAGAGGCCCCTGGAGGTGCTGGCGGTGGCCCTACTAAGATGGATAGACTTAGTGCTTTTTTTAAAGGGGCGAGCTCAAACGGTTTAATGGATTATTATGGGAACCAGAGTATGGTAGACCAGAGGAGTGCAATGGCAGAGCTTGCAAGTGAAAGGGCTAAGGGGCTAGAAGAGGAAAGAGAAGCAAAGTCAAAACAATGGGATTTTCTTGGAGCGGCAAATAAAATAGACGCTTCAGGGGGACTTGGTAACAGCCTGGAACAGTTTTTTAATATTAGTGGTGCTAATAAAGATGGTGGCGTGATGACACTAATGGAAGTAGATGATGCTAATAAGAACATACCAGGCTGGAATCAGGAGATAGCAGATAGGGTAATGAACCTTTCCATTAACCCTTTAACAACAATGATTACAAATAACACTCAGCGGATAGAGCAGATAATGTTAAAGGACGGGCAGCTAGGTGCAAATGGTAAAGTAGATATAAAGATGTTAGACCATCCAGATGTAGCGGCCCAGTTACCAAAAGCTGCGGAAGCGTATAAAATGTTAAAAAATCAGAAAGAGACATTGAAGTTAGCTAATGGTGTTTATAACGATTTTATTAGACGCCAGGGGTTTATAAGCCCCCCATCTATGGAGTCTCAAAAGGCTAATGCGATAGAAGGTCAGGTAGCAGGTATGATGAAGACACATCCAGAGATAAACAGGCAGCAGGCTTATGCTATACTTCTCCCTAACAGCAAGCGTACACTTGAAACTGCATGGATTGAGCTGATGGGCCATGAGGGTATGCCTATGGATTTAGGCCATTGGGAGCAAATCAAACCGCACGTATGGGAACAAGTAGCAAGTAAAATAAGTAAAGATGAGGGTCTGGACTCGCAGACGCTTCGTACTGCATGGCAAGAAATGTTACAAAAAACATATAATAAAAACTATGGTGGGTATAAAGGCTCTGGTAATCATGCGGCATGGAATGAAGAAACACTAGCATTAAAAAAACAATTAAGCGCCCCCTTGACAAAAGGGCAAGAGGCTGATGCAATATTAAATAATTACTATAAGAGTGAAAAGGGAACACAGGCATGACTACAAATTTAATGGAAGTAATAACACATGCAAGGGATACAAATACCCTTGGCGCGTTATCTCCACACCAACTTGATATATACGAAAGAAGTGTAAAGCACGGGTTAATTGAGCCTTTACAGTCACAAAAAGGCCCTGTTGTTCCTATCCCAGATCACTTCGACCCAACGGGGAGTGGTTATGATTATGCAACCGCATTATCACACGGCATCCTTCCAGATGATACAGGCCACTGGCAAAGTCTTGTACCAGAGACAGGACAGGTATTAAAAGGTGCAAACCATCCTACCTTCGATAAGACAGTAGAAGAAGAGAGGAAGATGGGCTCCCGTATAGTATACGATGAAACAGGAACTCTTTATTCCAGGGATCTTTCTTCATTACGGTCTGATGGCACGGAAAAGGGGTCTGGTTATTTAGGTCCCCGTAAAATGACAGATGGTTCTGGCCGCGTTGTTACTGATATGACAGTTGAAGGTGGACTTGTAATTAATAATAGGAATGTAGAATACCCTATGTTAGTCCCTACGCTTACTGATGCTGAGATTGAGATTGTTATGAGGGGCGGTGATATACCTGACAGTATAAGAGCTAAGGCTATTGACCATGCAAGGATGCGTATAGAAGGTGGACAGTCCCAGTTCTTCAACCACGCACCCGATCTCCAGCAAAACTTCTCTCCGTTCTATGCATACAACGAACTAACCAATGGTGAATCTAAAGAAGATGGATACTTAAAGGTTCTTATGAAGGGAGTTGGGATAGGATTGACCACTGACCTTCCTCGTATGGTAGGAGAAGCAGTACAATTTGCTAGTCCTGATACCTGGTATTTAGATGACGTAGGTAAGTCTATAGTGAAGTGGTCAGATAAGGCTGCTGAGAATTTATGGGGAGGAAGGCCTCATTATGAAAACTCCTTCAAACAAATGGTATTTGAGGCAACTTCAATGCTCGCTCCATCTTTTGTTCCATATGCAGGGGCATTATCAGGGGCAAGACTTGTTCTTAATATAGGCAGATTAAGGAAACTACAGAGAGTGGCCTGGGCTACTAAAGAGGCTGCTAATGCGTCATATAAGGCAGAAAAGGCAGCGGGGCTTGGTAAGGATGCTTTAAATGTACTGAAAGCCGCAAACTCAGCCCGTGCAAAAGAATATGTAGCATTAACCAAGAGACTTAAGATGTTAACCAGATATTCAAATGCGGCAACTATGGGTGTGGTTGGTCCATTATTTGGACTGTCCAGAGGGCAACAAACCAAGCAAACTGGTGAAGCCCGTGCAGATTATCTGGACGAAATAGGAGAACATGATAAAGCGGATGCCATCAGGCAGAAACTATTATTTGCATCCTGGTCAACGGCTGGGACTGAAGCTGCCTTAGAGTCATTATCAAATCTTTTCTTTTTAAGGATGATGGGGCTTAGTGGTAAGGCAGCTGCATTAAAAATAGCTTCAGCTTCACCTGCGGAAATAAACAAACAAAATATGGCGTATGTGATGTCTGTCCTTAGAAGGGTGGGTATACACGCACCTATGGAAGTTCCAGTAGAAATGGCACAGGAGGCATCTGCAGCGGCAATAGAAAAGCAAACAGATATTAGGCCAGAAGCACGTATACTTGGAGAAGCATTAAGGGTTATGGGTCCTGCAGCACTTCTAGGAGCGATGCTTGGAATGGGTACTGCTTCTATCCAGATACCCCGTGCAGTAAGAAAGGGTGGTATACTGGACCAGCAAAGAAAATATAAGAAAGATACTGAAGAGAGTATTAAAAAAAGGAAAGCATTTTACGACGAGCTTAAGAAAAACAAAGAAAAATACGAGGGTATGTCAGGAAAAGAACAAGAGGATGAATTAAAAAAGCGAGATGTAAAAGAGGACCGTATTGCCGCGCAGCAAGATTTAAGAATGATGTCCCTACAAAACATAGCCAATATTTTTAAGACAGATCCTAAAACCTTGAAAGAGTTTACTGAGTCAGGCAGGAGGATGCAGCAGGATACATATAATAAGTCGTCAGGCACTGATAAGGCTGCGATGGGATTTATAATGAAGGGGGAAAAAGAAGGCGTAACTAATTTACTTCCTAAGGGAAAGGCTAGTCTTAGTAATGTGCAGCTACTCCTTCAGAGTGATATAGCAAGGAAAAAAGGTACGGATGCTATTGAAGGACTAAGGAAGGGTATAGAAAAAAAGGGTTATGACTATCCGCAGGATAGCGATGATAAGAGTTCTCCTCTCTCGATTGGAGCGGATTTGTATAGACAAGCCAGGAGTTTAGATCCTGCAACAGAGGGGCGCAAGGGTGCAAAATTATACAAAAGAGCTATTAAGAAATTTGGGGAAGAGGTGAAGAAAAACCCCGACAGTGTTGCTGCTTATTATAACACGGGGCTTGCTTATGAAAAGTTCCAAGAAGGATATGAATTAATAGGACCTATTAAGATATTTAGGGGTAATCGTAATAAAGCAACTAAGGCTTTTAAGAAAGTAATAGAACTTGTAGAAAAAGAAGAAAAAGAAAAAGGCGCAGAGAATATAGGAAAAGACCTGGAGCATATGTCTAAAGGTGCTAAGTATTTTCTTGAAGAAAAGTTCCGCCCATGGTATGAAGAAAAAGGCGATAGTACAGGTGACGATGAAGAGGATAAAGGAACAGGTGAAGCAGGTACACCAACACAAGAGGTAGATAAAAAGAAACAAGAGGATAAAGGAACAGGTAAAGCAGGTACACCAACACAAGAGGTAGATCCAAAAGCAGGTAAACCAGAATCTGATGAAAAAACCCCTGGTAAAAACACTCAAGACCTTGGCGGACAGGCACTAGATCATGTGATAGATGAAAAGTGGAAGAAAGCAGAGGAGGCTACAAGAGCAGCGCTGGAGCAGAACGAGAAGGATACGTCGGCGTTAATAGCAGGGGCTTTAATCTTGGAAAAAAACGGTCGTTATCATAAGGCATATAAAAGGTTAAATTATGTAGTTGGAATACTTGAAAGTGAAAAGGAACCAGCCAATAAACTTATAAAAATTGCAAAAGCTTCGAGAACTCGGACTAAGCTTAAAAGAAATGCGATGTCTAAAAATGAATTAATGGATAGGAGAAATGGCGTAACCAGGGAAGACTTATACGATATACTTGAGGAGTTTGGTATAGATAAAAAATCGGTATATTTAACTGGCAAACATAAGAAGGATTGGGTTGACTTGGTGTATTTGGCATTTAGGGTTGATAAGGCACACAGATACTATGTTAGAGATGCGATGGTAAATGCTAGGTTATTAAATGCAAGTACTACCCGTGGGAGAGCTGACGAAGCAGCAGTGGCAGGTGGATATATGGAATTGTTATTCAAAGGGCCCTTTGAGTACCATAAAAACAGTGATGTTAAGAAAGGAAGAAAAAATGTAGAAGAAATACTTAATAAACATATATATGTAGATATAGAAGGCGGGTTACAATTCCATGTGTATAAAGTATTGCGCCCCGAAGTAATTAAAACTAAGCCTCTTAGTAAAAACGAAGATAAAGCAAAGAAAGTAGTAGACGCTTTAAACGAAACCCTTGAGGAGTTACATAAAACAACTGAACATAGGGGTATAGACATGCAATCACTCCTTGCGGCACTGGAGATGGATGGTGCAATAGATAGTTGGCCTAATATGTTTCGTATATGGTTAGACAAAAAATCAAAAAAGGCTGTTAAGGCAACAAAACCTATTAAAACGACGAAAGTATATATAGGGGATGACGTAGCCTTTCAGGACCAAGCGGGTGTATTATTCATGGATAAAATGGGTATTACTGTTAGTCAGAAACATAAGTATAAAACCAAGAGTGGAGGCTTTAAAAATAGTCTACAAAAGGGCATGTTTTTACCATCGGAGTTTCCGTTGTTTGACGTGATAATGCCCACACATAATAAGGATGCAGTCAAAAGAACCCTTTTAGAAAAAATGAATGACATAGTAGAATTAAAAAAGACTACGCCAGTAAGAAAACAAGGCTGGTCGAAGTCAACTCTGGATGGCTATATAAGGGAGGTAGGAAAGTTGCATCAGTTTATGATGGATATGCAGAAGGATAAAGGCCTTAAGAGAGTACTAGAGTCTATGGGTGTGAAAGATAACAAGTGGGATTTAAAAGCATTTGCGGCGTACTACGAGAGCCACCCAACGAATCTTATTAGTTTTATGGAACGGTCCCTTGAGGCAGCCCATCCTACGGGCTTTGAAGCAACCAATGTTACCCCCCTTAGACAGTTGTTTCTTATTAACTTCCCAGACATTGATATTGTTAAGAAAGAATTAACCTCGCTGGGTAATAAGAATCTCGCGCAGAAGAAATCTACAAAAGCCCCCAAGCCAAACCTGAGCCCTGGTATATATGACGCAGCTATTTCTATGATTAATATTGCGATAGACGCGGAGAAAGTTAATTATGAAAAAACTAAAAAAACCGCAGGGAACACACTTGATTATCTCCATGCTGATGCAGAATTAAAAAGACACAAAGCGATAATGCTTATGGCTGGAACAACACCCGCTAGGGTAAATGGCGAAGAAATACGCTTTATGGAATGGGATGATGTTAAGGAAATAATGGAAGGTAAAACTCTGTCTACAACTATGGATGACGCCAGCTTACTTGATCTACTTAGTTGGGCAACTGACAGTAAAACAATAAAAATTAAAAGGGGCAAGTATATGTCCCGAATAGTGGGGTTATTTACTGATAAAATACAAGAGGACTTACGCCGCGCACTTATTGACTACAAGGATGCTCTGGCAGCTTATATCCACGAAATGGGTGGAATAGGTATGGTTAGAGAAAAATATGAAGGTATATCAATACATGAGGATTATGGACTTCCTGATAGAATGTTTGTAAAATTATCACCTGTTCAAGCAGCAAAAAAACAGGGCCTTTTAATGTTAGAACGTAAGACCAAGTCAGAGAGTAAAGGGATAGACTTGAAGGATAATGTTTATATATCCGTCACATCAGCGGATATGAATAAGATAGTAAACGATAGACTTGGAGGTGCTATAATAGATAAGGTGAAAGCTGAAAACCCTGGAGCTATTTATAATATAGATAATATTAAAGCTGACTTACCCACAAATCTTCCTAGGCATATGTTTGTTCAGAATGGAATAGCAAACGGTATTAACCCTACAGTATTACAAAGAGCATCTGGCTGGAATAACGAAATGATTAAAAACTACGTAGGTGATTTCGAGACAAGGAAGAGCCGAGATGATGCAAATGCACTTAGACTGCAAAAGGGCACTGTAATTCAAGATCTGTCTGGTGCAATACCCTTTGATGAAAGTGATATTGATAATTCTAGTGTACTTAATTATCTGGTAAAGTTAGTGGCGATTGATAAAAACAAGGTCCTAAAAACATATGGGCTGACAACAACCAGTTCACCGTGGCATATATACCGCACGAAGGATGGTTATGGGCTTTACCTTGCGACTGCTGAGGAGCCCTATCTTGCGGAAGATCATGGGCTGGTTCAGGCAACTGACGCTGATAATTATAAAACAATTATTAGTGTACTAGAGTCTCTTGGAGCCGTTGAACGACGGAATCTAAAAACATATGAAGGCTTGCCAGAAAATGCCTTCACAAAGGAATCATTTGAAGAAGTTAAAGAAGAGTTTCTTGTGACTTTAGAGAGCATTGGTATAGATAGAAGTATGGTAGACCTAAACTTTATAGACGAGCTCGTTGTCCTTGAAGATACTGTTGATAAAAAACAGGCATTAAAGGACCAGGGCTGGAGTGAGGAGAAAATAAATGAAGCAATCACGGAAAACAAACCGATTTTTGTCGTTGGGAAGTACGAAGCTTTGGCTGGCGGACGACACTCTATCACCATTGGGCACGGTGCTAACGCGGAAACCGTCCTTGAAGAAATTGCTCACGCCTTCATCCAAGGTGGCGGGCAAGTCAAAGGGGTAACTGATAATATGGTCCTTGGTATCATTGCTCATGAAGAAATAGCGGCTAAGGAACTGGCAAGGAGATGGGCCGCCGCTGGTCCGACTTCTATAAAGATTGATAAAAAAGCCAAAGGGAATATATTAAAGAACGCAAAGGGTCCCGTGGTACGCTTTGCGGTTGATGAGTTTACTAGCTACTCAACGGCCCGTATAATTGAGACTGCAAGAATGGTAGTAGCGGCTAATAAAGATAGTAATAATGTAAGAGTGATTTATACTCCTATAGCTGAACATCATTTAAGGGACGCTCTCACTAAAATCGCTGAGGCAATAGGGAATCAGAAAAAGAGCGGCGGTGTGGATGTTTTTGAGCTATCAGAAGGCGTAGAAAACCTTCTAAAGGAGTTAGATGATGTAGCTATAAACAAGGAGCAAGAAAACAGGATAATGGATGAAACAAAGAATATGGGACAGTATAATTCTTTTTTATCTAAAACACTTTCAAAGAGTTATATAGGGAGGAGGTGGCTTGAGTTCTGGAACCCACTTTCAACCACACCAGGATATGAGTTTGTTAAAGGCGTAAGAACAGCAATGGGTGGTGTTATGTATAAGGCTGATGAGCTCACGGATAAGGTTGTAAGGATTTTTACCGATATAAGGGCTGAGTTTGGAGATGATATGTTGAGCAATGTATTTGACTATATGGAAGGTCGTGGTAAATTTGGTAATGAGGCAATGCGAAGTGCCAGGCTTATAATGGACGCAAATGTATTATTTAAAGCTAACATAACAAAAAAGTTTGAAAGAAGAGACATGCTTCTTAAGGAAATACGCCGACACAAAAAGGATGGGGAACAGGAAGACGTAAAAGCGAAAAAAGAACAGTTGGAGAAGGTGCAAAAAGAAATATTAAACGAAAAATTTGTAGGCATTGATTATAAACACATAAAAACTATTGGTGACCTCAAGAAGGTTTTTAAACTTAATGATGATGAATCTATAACTATTGAACATGTTACAAAAATATGGCAGAGTATAATGAAAAAAGCGGAAAAACTCCAATGGCTAGGTGATACTGCTGTGCTTAATGATTCGTTCTATAAGTTGCCAAATAAAACAAAAAGTCTTTTACAGCAAGCAAAAAGGATGCAGGTTAAGCTTGCTGATATGCTTTTAGAGAGGGACCTTATTTCAGAAGATACATACTGGAACTACTATGGCAGATACATGCATTATATGTACCTAAGAAACATGGTTGGCGCAGATTGGAACCTAACAAGAGAAGATAAACATCTACAAATAGAGACTGAATTAGGGAAGCTAGGACTCCTTGAACAAAAGAGAATTCTTATAGAAGATTATAAAAAAAGCCTAGGCCAGATTAAAGACCCCTCTCTTATTATTGGTCATAGCATGACAGAAACACTACACCATATAGCAAAGATAGACTATGTTAACTCTATTAAAAAGGTTGGTGCTGTTATAGACTTTACGAAGGGGCCATTAGGAGAACTTAATGCCTTTAAGAAGAATGGTGTTTGGTGGATACGACTTGACGATGACCAACAGAAAGACTTCCGTACTGATACGTGGGGTGAAGCATTCCTTACCAAGACAAACCAGTACCAGAAAAAGGGGAAAGCGAAATCACAACACATGCTTACTACAGTAGAAGGGGAAGTACCAGTAACCCAGTTAAAAATTGCCGAAGTGCTAGAAGAAAGATCATCAATAAAAAGATCAATAGAAATGGCAGAAAAATCTAATAAAGGAGGTCAATTTGATATACCACAAATGAAAAAATATCTGGGTAAATTAGATAAACTTCTTGCACCTATTAACAAGTGGGAGAAGGAGAACGGGGTGGAGATAGGAAAGGAGTATGTATTGGCACCAGATACATGGGGAGATGTAGGAGGTGAATTTATATCTAAGCCTATATACCAGGATCTACTGCCTGCTCTTTCCAGTATGGAGGCAGATATTGAATCTGGTGGCATAGCAGGAACCGCATTAAGAGCACAAGGATTATCTATATTCCTGTTTAAGATGGGTAAGGCTGCTCTTAACGTCCCTACGGCATTTAGAAATGTAATTTCTAATCTACTCCAAAATAATCTAAGAGGAAGGCCGCTCCAGCTTGTAATAGATGATTATAGAAAAGCCATTACAGGGATGGTTACTAAGGGTGGAGACTGGGTTACTATTAACGGGAAGAGGATTAACCTGCTTGAAGAGTTTTATCGTTCAGGAGCGGGAGGAAAAACTCAATGGTCTGAAGAACTTAAAGGTATGTTAAAGGAATATGCATATAATTATAAGAATAAAGGTAATGTTGCAGGTTCCCTTTATCGTCTTATGGAATTTCTTGTAAAAATATCTAGGTACTATGGCCATATAGATGTAATAGCTAAGTATTCAATATACCGACAAATGAGAACAACGGGAACTTTAAATAAATTAGGTTATGCATCTGGTACTCCATCAACAATAAGGGAAGCAGCAGATGAAGCACTGAAATGGGGTATGGATTATAGTCTGGCATCAAGATCTATTAAAGGGGGTAGAAAATTTGTTGTTCCCTTTATAACCTATCAATATAAAGCAGCAAGCCTTATTTACGATACCGCTGTTCGCAGACCATGGGTATTGGCAAAGTGGTCATTGTTGATGTGGGGCGGTGCTGGTGGTTGGAGTCTTGCCCGTGAGCTTTCTCAGCTACTTACAGGTATAGATGATGATGAATTTAATCGCCAGGTAAGAAATCTTGCTTATTTTGTGAAAGAGAAAAGTACTTATATGCCTCTGCCCGTCACAGATGGGAAGGGGAATATAATGTGGTTCGATGGTACTTACTTTATGCCATGGGGTACAATGTATAATATGTTTTCAGATATGTCTCAAAATCAAGTTGCGGAAACATTTAAAGGGCTTGGTGTGGGCAACCCCTTCCTCACGATTTTTACAACATTATCTACTGTAAGAAAAGGGCAGCCTGCAGTGGACCCATTTACACAGACACCTATATATAACATGACAGATAGCTACCCACAGAAGATGAATAAAATAATGGCGTGGATAGAAAACCTGGCAGTTCCTGGTATGTTCCAGAATTGGCATGTTCCAGCGGCAGATAAAAAAGGTGCGATTCCTCTTTCTTTAGATGTACTAATAGGTAAAGTATCAGGAAAGGAACGCAAGAGTAAATGGGGACAAGTAAAGGGGTATGAACAACTCCTTAGTAATCTTGGAATTAACCCTGTAATATCAAACCGTAGACAATCTGTTGCTATGAGAAAAGCCAGGATAAGGAAATTAAAATCAGAAGAGAGTAAAAAGTTTCACAGTAATTATTATAAACAAAACCCAGAAGCAAGGCGAAAAGTTAAGCGGAGGACAAATAAATTAATACAAGAAATTCGAAAAGAGGCATGGGCAGGCCCATATTAAAAACGGGCTGTTCTTAAAAGAATGAAATATAAAATGACTTTATGAGACGGTTAGGATGCCCAAAATAGCCGAAGGTATGTCTAGACATGCATTCCAATATCCATCGGCCTCTAGCCCTTATATAGTAAGGGTGTTTTTATTCGTAACCGTCTCACTTAGACCCCTTAAATTTAATGAAGATCAAACTACACGACAAGCTACTACTAGGGATAATCATAGTACCAATATGCCTAGCAGTAGCTTTAAAGGTATTAGCGAAGAGGCTTGGAGTTAGGATACCTTTTCTTTATCGCTTAAATAATCACTAAAGTGTTCAGTGTTAACTTCTACAGGCAGTTCCATATTCTGCATGTTAAGCTGTACAAAGGCATCAATATCTACCTGGTCAATTCTCTTCCCTTCTTTAAGTCTCTGAGCAGATCTTTCTTCGTATTTAACTCCTTGTAAATCATATGCGTGCTTTAAATCAATACACGCAGGACAACCATTTGCTGTATAAATATATTTCACACTAATTCTCCTTTCCTATGTATATCTAATAAAATAAAACAAGGCGTATGTTCGCCCACCCATGCTCCGAGTTGGTTGAAATGGAAGTATTCAATAGCATCATCATGGTCCATCCCATCCCTACTCATAAGCGTTTCTATAACCTTAGCATAATCATATGCAACCACATCTTCCTGCCCACACCTCATACATATACCAAGTATACAGTCATCAAACCCATCCATTGTAACCATCTCATCGTTCTCAGAATCAAACATTATAATCCTCCTTTTATATAAAATGAGACATGCCATGGTTTTTAAACCTTAACATATTCTTCAGGAACTTAAGATTAATCTTACCAGTTGGCCCATTTCTCTGCTTTACTATGTTTAATTCTACCAGCCCTGGGTTTTTCATTGGATCGTAATAGTCTTCTCTATGCAGCAGCATAACAACATCAGCATCCTGTTCAATAGCGCCTGACTCACGCAGGTCAGACATCCTTGGTTTATGCCCTTCTCTCTGCTCTACTGATCTGTTTAGCTGAGAGATAGCAACCACTGGTATGTTTAATTCCCTTGCTAATGACTTTAACCCTCTTGATATACTAGTGATCTCTTGCTGCCTACTCTCCGCACTATTCCCTTCCATTAACTGTAGGTAGTCAATGATTATTAACTGTATATTCTTTTGTGATTTAAACCTTCTTGCCTTTGCCCTTATCTCTAGCAGGCCCAACCCAGGCGTATCATCAATAGATATAGGTGATTCTGAAAGATTTGCCATTGCCATTGGCAGCTTTACCCAGTCTTGATCGCTTATCATACCTGTTCTCATTAAATGAGCATCAACTTCTGCTGTTGAGCATAGCATATTCTTTGCTATTTGAAGTGCTGACATCTCCATTGAGAACATAAGAACAGGCATCTTATTACCCATACCTACATTTTCTGCTACATTTAACATAAAACTTGTCTTTCCCATACTTGGTCTTGCCGCTATAACTATCAGCTCGCCCTTCTGGAGGCCACATGTTATCTCGTCTAGGTCTGTAAATCCTGTTGGCACACCAGTTAACATGCCTGTCCGTCCCTGCAGGCTCTCTATATAGTTCCATGCTTCCTGGAGTAGCTTATCTATGTCTGTGGCCGCCCTGTTAAACTTGCGCTGTGTTATGTCATACACCTTCTTCTCTGCTAAGTTAAGAAGGGTATCTGCTTTAACTGAATCACTGTACGCCTCTCTTTGTATTACAACCGCAGCAGCTATTAAATCCCTTTTAACCTTCTTCTCTTTTATTATCCCTGCATGGTGTATGGCATTTACAGCAATAGGAACCGCCTCACATAGCTCTAATAGATATGTAGCTCCTCCACATTTCTCTAATATAGACTGCCTAGACAACTCTTCCTTTAATATAACAAGGTCAACAGTACTATTATTGTTATAAACACTTATAATAGCTGAGTATATATTCTGATGCGCCGTGTTATAGAAGTCTTCTTTAGTTAGTAATTCAGATACGGGATCAATCATATCATTATCCACCAACATAGACCCTATAACACTAACTTCCGCATCTATACTAGAAGGTGGGGTTAGCTGTACATCTGTCACTCGGTATCCTCACTGAGGGAATGCTTAATAGCATTCAGTAGTTCTATTTTACCTACCTTGTCATAGCCTTTTTGTCTCACATCATATAAGATTTTTTCTAAACAATAATCACTGTCTTGCCTCCCATCCACATACCCATCGTTATACCCATTATCATACGCTTCTTTTCCATTTACAAATTGATCTGGATTTTCTCTATATTTCAATGTTTTGCCTCCTTCTGTGACCATAGCCACTCTTTTCCTATAACATTATAAGGCCCACATTTCAAGCATAAGTACCCCCACTTATGCTCACTGTTCTCGTACCCTGCTGTATATACATATCTCTCGCCTTTTCCACCACAATTAACACACTTCTTATCCCTCTCCATGTTCATGTTCCTTTTTATGGCACTCCACACAAAGAACCTCCTGTTTGCTTGAATCCACCAGTAGTTCTTTGTATATAAACTTCATAATTTTATCCCATTTAATACCATTTTTATGATGAACACACGTCTTTACCTCTCTACCCTTAGCCTTACTACCCTTCTTCCCACACACCTGACATATATTCCTATCCCTTTTTACTGCTGCTGCCCTCTCTCTACTTCTTAAAGATAACTGTCTGAGTGCTGCCTTTATCCGTGACTTTGGCGTTTTGTTTTTATTCAATATATCCCCTTAGCATATTAAGCTCCCTGTCGTGATATAAATAAAAATAGCCACATCTCTTACTGCCCTTAAAAGAAACAGGCATGTCTATATACTCAACATTAGGTATTTTCTTATGCCGACTCCCCTTATTCTCTCTTCCCATATAAGCCCTTTCGGTTTTAGTAAAGAGGTTAACTGCGTAAGTCTTTGTGACATGGCTATTTGCACTCAAACTATACCCTTTGTTACGTATAACCAGATCAATACCGTCTTTTATATCCGTGTCATAGTTATATATCACGCTGTCAAACCCACTTCTTTCTTTGACAACCAAGGCAAAATGTATATCCCTAACTATAGATGGATAAGACCTGTAAGCCCTTGCCTTTATACCCTTTAGAATACTCTCAGAATCATCTCGTTTTTCAAACCATTCCTTATTGTCGTTGACATACCGACCATAAAACTCCTCTTGGGAGGGAATATGGCTATTCTTTGTCACGTATTTATAGAAGGAAGGTACAAACATCGGTAGCTTCATGCCCCACTCTACCATATTGTTCCTGTCTTTTAAAAACACAAGGCTATATCCCTTTACTTGCTGCTCTACCTGCCTGGAAGACAGGTTTATATAGTCTAAGTGGTTTACCATTATGTGCCACTCACCTTATCTGCCAAGTCTTTAATCTTACCCTTAAGCTCTTCCTTTTCTTTAGCACTCTTACAGGCCATCAGCTGCCTTGTCAGCCTCATTACTTCACTTAAGACATCCTTAGACCCCTCCTTTGAGACTGGCTTAGTAGGCGCCTCTCTTATGGGAGCGCTATCAAGGGGATGCATACATATATTCTTGTCAATAATTTCATCTTCCCATTTTCTCCCCCTTATAAATGTAGCAGGAAGAGGGATGAATTGCTTACTTCTTATCCATTGTTCTGAATTAAAAGTATGTGCCACTACAGACATCACTATCTCAGCGCTCATCTCTTCTGTAGCATCAAGAGAAAGCCATGCCTTAATAGCATCTTTCTTGCCTGCTTTTTTTGGATAACATTCCCAGAATTTAACAAAGCTATCCATAATCCCTTTGTCGTATGCATCTCTATTTATCTGTACATGGTAAGCAGAACACCCCTTGTCAATACACCTTACTTTTTTCTTAGACTGAAGCGTAGATAACTGCAATGGAGACTTACAAAGAGAACAAAGAATAGGTGTTGTCATTTTTCAGCCTCCTGTATTGCCCAAAAATCACTAATATTAATAAGTGCAGTTATTAGACAATCAACATCTTTGGTTGCATTGTAATCATCTAGTCCGTCCTGCGCTATCTCTTGAAGCGCAGTATAAGCATTACTATTACCATCCTTAACACCATCATTATATCCCTGGTCATATAGTGAATGAGCCACATTATCATCAATATCATCTATTATAGATTCTCTTTCCATCTACCACCCCTTCTATGATTTTTTGTTTTTAATAGGAGCCATTCTATAAGTACGGCTTTCAACTCCTTCATTAATAACAGAGCACTTTTCACATACCCTGTTATTCTTACTCATACTGTTAAACTTTCTGTCGCACTTCAAACACACAACCTTTTCTTTTTTTTCTATTCTAGGCAAAGCCTTTGTAAGTTTAGTGTCTTTTCTTTTTAGGAGGCGCTTCTTTTTTTTAGCCCCTTCTTTTGCACACTCCGAAGGTTGCCTTTTTACCCCAGTAGAACAGTATTTGAGATTCCCCTTCTGTGAGACTGGTATTTCCTTGCCACAATGTAAACACTCTCGCACTTTAACAGGCTTGGTACAAGGCACGGAATGCGTTTCAGGTTTCTTCTTCTCTCCTTTTTTTATAAACTTCTCTGTCCTGTATACTTCAAGCATACACATAAATACAGTAAGTTGGGAATCTAAATTGTCCCACTTCTTAATAGCAAAATCTTCTGTTTCTGCTCTTGGTATGTTAAGTATCATGGCATAGTCAACAGGATGCCCATTCTCTTCTAGCAGGTTTTTATAAGCGGCAATTTGATATGCCATATCATTATAGATAGCCTTCCCTGTTTTAAAATCAACCAGAACCCTCTCTTTATTGATAAGAGCATAACAGTCGACACTACCACCATACTGCCATTTCTCTGATACTAGCTTCTCTTCAAGTAACAAAGGCTTTATCTCCACGCCATCATACCAACTATTAAAACTTTTTAACGAGTTTAAGGCTGATGATATCTGGTTCTGTGAATAATCAGATGTGTCAGCCTCTTCCCCTTTTAATAAGCAGTGTACCATCTCATGTGCAAGTGTACCTATCTCCGCCTTATCATCTACATATTTACCCACTGCCACTCCTTCCAAGCCAAGCTTATTGGCCCATGGAACAAGAGCAGGCTTACTTAGCCTATTAAGAACAGTAGTGGTACCTACCACTATATCCCCATCAGCATTCTTATACCTTGTATGTGCCATTACCTTCTTTGTTTTTTGTGTCATTTATTACCTCTCTTTCTTTTAAAAGGGGGGAGGACGTAAAGAGCCCACACTCCTTACGCCCCAGAAACCACTGAAAAGGAGAACAGTGGCGTGATTACATATTAGAACGGTGCATCATCGTCTGCTAATTCCTCTTCAAGCCGCACTCTTATACAAGGAACTGTACTTCCTTGAAACTCGCAAGTTGTTGGATACATTATTATTGTCTTTCCTTCCCATGCCTCTTCGTCATCCCCAAGCCCATCTGCCAGAATCCCTGCGTTAGTCTTGTTTAACAGCAATGATCTTTCTTTTCTCTCAAAAGATAGACATATTTTATGGCTTACTTTCCCTTTGTCATCTACCATCTCTTCTTGTGAGGTTCCTGAAATAACTACCTTATGTGTCTTTCCTTCTAAGTCACTTGCCCTTAACCATTTACCATCTCCACTGCTATACGTTCTTGCTACGCTCATTTTACTCCTCCTTATAAAATCCAATTAACCTTCTGTCTATAAAATGTACTGGATCACCCAACCTGCCTGCCCTCCTTCCTAATAACTTCCTGGCCACAATATAACTACGCGTACCCTTCTTGCTGAACTCCGATATGCCCAACACCACGAACATGTCTGTTTTATCCTCTCTTTCATATGTTATAAGGTTAAATTTCTCCGCCATATTCATTGCCATCTTATGAGTAACAGGATTAGAAACCTGTACTACATACTTCCCTACTAAGGGATGCTTAGCCGCTACTCTTCTTGTTGTAACTTCCTTGGATATATACAATTCGCCAGCCTTTGCTTCAGAATAAAACTCTCTTACTGATATTTTTTTCATTAGCATTCTCCTTTTATAAACAAGTATATGAAATAAAATAACACTGTCAAGGTTTTTTTGAATAATAATAATATTTTTATTAGCATTCATTAATATTCATTAGCATTCATTAGCATTTTATCTAAATATCGCTTGACTTCCCTGTGATATCCAGTATAATCTTTGTTGTGTAGGAGGACATAGGAAAGTTTCCAAGAATACAGTGTATTTCTTATGGTCATAGGCACGTTAAAATACTATGAAAAGCAACCGAGCTATACTGCGACAGGTTCAAGCTATTATCTAATGCATGCTGCCCACATGCCCATTAGCATTAACCAGAGCGGACAGATAGTTGGTTCTTGTAATAATTATTGGTATGTATTATTACAGGAGGTAGCAATCCGTCTGTCTGCTCTTGGTTAAGCTATTAACTATTTGCTACTGTTACT
>Ga0208299_1001507_pt1 | contig 17274 bp, 20 predicted proteins | sample 15_taG_FD_184089 | JGI IMG/M metagenome (GOLD analysis project Ga0208299, IMG submission 184089) | Marine viral communities from the Subarctic Pacific Ocean - 15_ETSP_OMZ_AT15312 metaG (SPAdes) (version 2) | ecosystem: Environmental > Aquatic > Marine > Oceanic | place: Pacific Ocean | collected...
TTTACGCTTTTTGTTTTCTCGTTCTTGTCGTTTTTTCTTGGCTTGTTTATCTCGTTTTTTATCTTCTCGTTGACTATCCCATTTTCTTGGGTCTATTTTTGGCATTTTATAATCCTATGTACTTGTTTATAATATACAACTATTTTGGTATATAAGTCAAATGTTTTTTTAATTCAGCTAATTCTTTTTTCATTCCCTGAATGCACCATCCATCCCAAAATCCACTATGAACCAATTCCATTTTAAGATAATCTATTCGCTCTTCTATTTGTTTTTTATTCATGATATACTTTCCTTTAATTTTTTAATTGCTGCATAAAAACCATTAGTCCTCTGTGATGTAACGATGTTTTTCAATCCTATAGTTTCCATCAATTCCATTTCATCAATATTTGACACTTCAGTTTTTGTATTACCATCCACAAAAATTTTTAACAAAAATAACAATCCTCTGACAAACATAGCATCCGAATCTACACTTATTTTGATACTGGGATATATATTATCGACTATTAAATATGATTCCGAAACACATCCCCACACTCTAACATCATCATTTTTTAATTCTTCTATAATACCATCATTCTTTTTTCCTAACTCTAAAAGATACTCAAGTCTGTCCATACCTTCTAAAAAAGTTAAAGAATCTACTATTTGTTTAAAATCACTAGACATAATTTTTTAATATTTCTTTAAATTTCGTGATACCTTTGTTACAATTTTCTTTCCAATCATTAGCATCACCATCATCCGTGATATATTTAAATGAAACGAAATCTATATTGTTTAGATAACATACTTTAGCTATTGCATATGCTTCCATGTCTACAACATCAGTAGTAATACCCGTATCAGAAGTTACGAAAGAATCACCAGTTCCACACGACATTTTTTTGTTTATTGGATTTTTTATTTTCGAAAAATTTATGATATGTGGTACACTACTTTCATATGGTGTCATTGTTTTAGGAAATCCTAAAGGTGATGCATCTATATCTCTCTGTATAAATTTAGTGCAATCAACTAATCCTGTAACGTCCTTTGTTGAACCTGCAGTTCCATAGTTTATTATCATTTTTGGTTTATATTTTTCAATAACCTCTAATGTTTTAATTGTAGCGTTTACCTTTCCAACTCCAGAAAATGAAACATATTCTTCAATCTCGTTTCCCCACTCAACAACAAGTGCTGATATAACTTGTATATCTTTATTCATATTTTACTAATGATTTACATTTGATATCATCGTGAAGATATAATAAATCTATCAAACATAATTTATCTATAACTTTATATCCAGCTTTTTCACATAATTTTTCCACAGCTTCCATCGTTCCACCAGTAGCATACACATCATCTACTATAACAACCTTACCACTCCCAGGTTGTATCTCTAAAGTATCTTCACCATACTCTAATTGATATGAATAACTTTCAGTCGGTGGTGGTAACTTACCAACCTTTCTACACATAATCATTCCACCGCCCCTGACCATTGAGAGAGCTGATGCGAATATAAACCCACGAGCATCTATACCTATCCAATAATCAGGAGGTTCAGTTACTGAATATGCCATTTTATTAATAACGGATTTAAATATCTCTCTATCTGAAAGTAATGGTGATATATCTTTAAAACTTATACCTTCTTTTGGAAAATCTGATACTTCAGTAATAAACTTTTTATAAATAGACATCTATATAACCTTTATATTAATTTAATGTTTTACTACTCCACAACCACTAGTTGAACAGCCACTCATAACTTCTTCTGGGACTTCTGGATCACCTTCTTGTGGTTTAAATGATGTACCACAAGTTTTTTTGGCATCGGGATTATCAAATGAAAATCCAGATTGATGTAAACTCTCATAATAATCAACAGTTACATTTTTTAATGTAAAACTACTATATGGATCTAAACATATATCTACATTCTTGGTTTTAAATGTAACATCAAATTCCTTATGTCCTTCTTCTATTTCAATAGTATATGATAATCCGGAACAACCACCTCCAGCTACCCCAACACGAACATAATCACCTGGTTCTATCGCCTCTTTAAGTTTTTTAATAGCTGATTCTGTAAATTTAATCACTTTTATTCTACTGTAGTAATACTAACTAATTCAATTTCCATATCTAATGGACAATTTGGTGGAACTCTATAACCATGAAATGTGTGGAAACTACTACCACCGAGTTTACCATATGCTAATTTTGATGGGATGTGTAATCTTCTTTTTGCTCCAACCCTCATGTCCAATAAGGCCTCATTCAATCCAACTATCGATTCACCCTTTTTATACTGGTCATCGTCTGGAGTCTCTGTTCCAATTTCAAAGACAACTGGACCACTAAATGGATCTTTTTCATCGTAAGTGTTATCATACAACACATCTACATACTCATTCTTATTATAATCAAAATTAGATGTTGTAGTTCCTTCACCAAACCATATATCATAATGGACTGATACCTTTTGTCCTAATTTTGGTTTTTCACCGCTACCAACTTTAATTAATTCCCATTTAAGTCCACTCTTATTTTCTATCATAATATCCCCTATATAGCATCATTCACAAAATCGTGATCTTTAATTTTCTTACCCTTTAACGTAATGAGTGGTGCTTGTTTCCAAGTTTCAACTTCCCTACCAGTACCACTACCTTCTTTAACATCACCCATATTATCTTTTTTAACGAAATCATCTTCAGTAAATACTTTATCATATCTAACCGGTACTTCTGAATCTCCGTATGTTTTAGATATGACATTTTCAATGAATCCCTTATCGACACCACATATACAAGGCATATTCTTTTTAGGGTCAAACCATTTAATATTTAATCCTCTATCAATAATTGGTTTTAATCCCTCTTCAAAAAAGTTTCCAAGTGATACATGTTGATATGGACAAGGCATTACATCACCATACCTTGATATCGGCACCATTCTTTTAACTGCGATGCATCCAATATCTCTTCCATATGATGGTGTCATGTGAGTAAAAATATCATACTCTTCTTCAAATTTTTGTAGAATCTTTCCTTCTTTTTCTGTCATCATAGAGTCAATACCAATCTGTTCAAAAGCACCAACTGGTTTAGCATATACAATATATGTTCCAACTTCTTTCTTTTTAGCAAATTCTAAAAACTCTACCCATTCATCTGTATAAATTCTATCTTTCCAAATTACTGTTGATAAAATAACATGTAATTCAGCTTCTTTACATGCATCGATCGCTTTCATAGTTCTATCAAATGAACCTGGTTTTCTCCTAAATGTGTCGTGGTCATGAGCTGTTATCCCATCAAGACTCAGCTGAACTTTATCGATACCAATTTTCTTTAAGTGTTTTGCTCTCTTCAAATCTAAATTCCAACCATTGGAATCTGTAACTAAATAGAATTTAGATGGGTCAATAGCTTCTACTAACTCATCAAAATCTCTCATTATTAATGGTTCGCCACCAGTGATAACAAAATTAGCTAATCCCATTTCATCGGCTTCTTTTGATAGTCGTCTGACATCTTCCATCTCAAACTTTCTTCTACCACTAGCCTTTTCCCAATCTCTCGGTACATAAAATTTATCTATGCAACAATGTTCACAATCCATATTACATAAGTAATCGTATTGGAATTGTATAATAGCTATACTTTCTCCATTTTCTATTTTTTGAGGAAAATCTTTCATTTTTTCATAGACATGAGGTTTATAATTTTTTAACCAATTTTGTCTGTCTTTCTCATCTTTTACCGTTGTATTTATCATATTTTTATCAGGTGTTGCATCATACTTATTACCCTCAAGATTACTTTGAAATATTAAATCATGTGAATTTGACATTATTCTTCTCCTGTATTTCGGTGTTCGAATGTACCGTCTGCGGCATCTCCACCTTGCTTACCGACTCTCACACCACCTCTATATATAAATTGGTCACTGTCGGTATGTAATTTTTCTGTAGTCGTATCTACTTCTTCTTTACCTAATCTTTCACCTTCTTCCATCATATCTATAAATCTTGTATGGATAAACCAAATATTTCCACTTGAATCTCTACATCTGTATTGTGGATTTATTCTTCCTCGTATGTCATCAATAAAAACAACACTACCTTTCGGTAATGTCTTAGTACCACCACCTTTCGCCTTACTATCTTGGTCTTCATTTACAACTGCCTGTTTGTTAATGACATTATACCATCGAGTGATACTATCTTTTACCCAAACTTCTCCTGTGACCTCGGATATAAATTCCTTTTGTCCTTTTATAGGTGCAATTTTATCCTTTTTTAATCCAGTTTTACCGCCCAAATGTTTATCCATTGTCATTACCTTTTTTTTAGTTTCTTTATTTTCATACTTTAATTTTAAAATATGAGAGTTTAATAAGCTTGACATCGTTCTACCGGTCATGTCAGAGTATTCTCTGAACCAATTTACTAAATCTTCATTAAGTGTAAATGTATATTGTTTCTTTTTTCTCATTTTTCCCGTTTTCTAATCAATTTCATACATATATTATACATATCTTTTGTTCATATATAAATATACAATATATTATGAAAACAGATATTTTATTTTAAAATAAAAAATTATTTTGATTTACTCCCATATTTTCTGCTATAATTTCTATACCAGTATCCCTCAATACTGATAGATGTATCTTCTGTCTATATTTTTTCTTAACCTTTTTGATAACTTCATCTGAATAACTTGCCGCCATTACTATGATAGCATCTACTGGATCTTTATCTAAGGTATCTGCTGATACAATTGGTATGTGTGTCGCTGGAGTAAATTTATTTTGTTTAAATGGTGCATCATCAACTACATATCGTATCCTATCACTCAGTTCTGTCATTGACATTATTGCCAAAGCTTGGTGTCCTGCTCCCCATATCGCAACTCTTTTGTTACCAAACATATTTATGTAATCGTGTATCTCTTTCTTTACTTTCTCTTTATAATTCTCGAAATGAGATATATCTAACCTATCTCTCTTTCTTACTACAGCAGATGTTATATAATCATACCATACATCTTTACATTCTAATACCTCAAATCCATTCATTGATAAAGTAGATTCTAATGTATCCTTTGTAAAATAAAATAAATGATCATTTATAAATTCTGAAAACATATTATTCTTTAACATCATATCAAAATTTGGAACTTCAATTAATCCAACACCACCTTCATTAAGATTACTACTTATACCTTTTAATGTTATATTTGGATTCGGTAAATGTTCAAAGAAATTTAATATAAAAAATGCATCAAATTTACCACCTTCTATTGTTTCAGTTCCATCTTCGATAAACATCTGTGAAACCTTTAGTCCATTCTCTTTACATTGTTCTACCGAATCAATCGCATATTCCGTTCCATATCCATCTATACCAAATTCATTCATTAAAGAAAGATATTCACCTTTACCACAACCAGCTTCTAAAACTTTCTTTCCTTTCAATGAATATTTGTTTACAAATTTATTAAATTGTTTTAATCTAAATTCTTTCATTTCCTCTGAAAATGCCGATGCTCTAATAACTTCTCTATAATATGGAACTGGTTCATTACTTAACTGAACTAAGTCACATCCTACACATTGACATATATCTAAATCAACTCCAACGTCCTTATCAAGATTGGTTTCATCTGGAAAGTTCTGTGCTGATTTAGGCATATTGTTGTAAGTCAGTATAGACACTAAATCATTTTTACATATTCTACACTTCATAATTTTTAATATTCAAAATTTTCTTTCTTTATCATATGTTTGTTAGAACTATACCAATTATACATTTTTTTAATTGAACTGTCAATTGAATTAAACTGGAAATTATATATCTCTGATAACAATAGTGAATTATCTCCACCACATACTTGACTTAAATCCTCATCTTCAACTATTATATCCAATTGTTTATTTGAAATTTCCAATATTTTTTCAGCTAATTCTCTATACTGATATACAATACCATTACATACATTGTAGATATTATGTTTAGGGTTATTGTCAATTACCCATTTAACTACTCTACTCAAATCATCAATATAAACAAAATCAAATAACACATTTTTTTTAATTGTTAATGGTAAATCTAATACTGCTTTTGAACATAAATTTGATATAACACGATATCTCCAATCATCATATTCCCCAAATAAACCAAAGATACGAAGATTATAAATATTATTACTTAATGAAGAATATTGACTCATAATATATTTAGAAAAACCATATTGCCAATTATTAGGTATATATTTATCAAGATATTCTTCACCCATATTTGATGTCCAATTCTCTCTACCAAATTCAGCCCCCGAACCAAAGTATATCATCTTTCCAAAATAATCTTTACACCTTGTAAGGTTAAAAAACATAGTTAAATTCTTCTCTAAAACTTTACTTGGATCTTTTGTTGAAAATGTAGGAACTGAATCATAATTAGCGGTATGTATCACAACATCAAATTTATTAGTTTTGATATAATCATATACATCTTCAGTATTTAATAAATTTAATTTCTGTCTATTACATAAATGAATTTCACATGTATCTGATAAAAATTCATTAAAACTTTTAGCTATGAAACCATCTCCACCTGTAATTAATACTTTAGTCATCAATAGTTTTTATTATCATATTTTCATTAAATTCTTCTCTATCCAAAAATGGAAATAAATCTTCCATAGGTCTTGTTGAAAAACTACCATCTTCTTTTTTAAATACAGAAGCTTTAGGTGCTGTAAAATGAGTTGGTGGTAACATCACTTCACATAAGATTGGACCATCTGTTTCAATAACATTTTTTATATGGTCGTGTATCTCATTATGATTCTCTATTTTATAATAAGGTATTCCATACGTTTCGGCATTCTTCTGTAACATCGGTAGTGTCAATCCACTTGTATCACCACTTGCAACTAAATTACCATCAAAGTGAGTATTTTGAGTTATTCTAATTGAAACGTATCCATTATTATTCAATACGAATATTTTTATTGGTAAATTTAATCTACGAATAGTTTCCAATTCTTGAACATTCATTATAAATCCACCATCTCCATCAATACATATAGTTTCTTTACCACCACTCGCTATACAACCACCGATAGCTGCTGATATTCCAAATCCCATCGGACCCAAACCTTCCGTATTAAACATTCTCTGGTCCTTTTTTATTCTAAATGATTGCATAGTAACTTCACTACAACCACCAGAACTACCAGGAACAATTAATGAACCCTCTGGTAATACATCTGAAAGTGTATCTATAAAAACATAATTGTTCACATATTCTTTTTCTTTCCAATGTTCAGTTAAACATACTGGATATTTTTCTTGTAATATTTTACACCTCTTTAACCATTGACGAGTGATGACATTATTCGTTTCAATCTTATCTTTTTGTTGTATCAATTCTCTTATAAATTCACCAGCGTCAATTGGAACTTTATATTTAATATCCATTTCTAATTTATCTATTTCATTCTCATCGACATCAACTATGACCTTTGTAGCTTCTCTTGCAAAATATTTATGTTGATAAGCAGTTTGTCCGTGATCTAACCTAGCACCCAAACTAATTAATAAATCAGAATTTTGTTGTGAAAAATTTGCTCCTCTTTGGCCAACCCCCCCTGGTCTTCCTACATATAAAGGATGTGTTTCTTCTAAATAATCAATACCTTTCCAAGTAGTTAAAACTGGAATTTGCAATATATCTATTAATTCCTTAAAATCATCTATTGAACCTGATAATCTAATCCCGTTTCCAGCAAGTATTATTGGTCTTTCTGATTGATTTAAATCTACAATAATATCAGATACTAATCTACTAATATCTGGATAATCATTTTCTTCCTCAACTCTATAACCTTCAAGTGAATCTACATCAATCATACTTGATTGAACATCTAATGGAATATCAATCCACACAGGACCCGGTCTCCCATTCCTTGCTAAATAAACTGCTTTTTCTAAATGGTATTTTATAGTTTCCGGTTCTGTAACACTAACTGAATATTTAGTAATTGATTTAACTATTTCAACCATATTGATTTCTTGGAAACCAATTTGTCTAACTCCCCTACCATTTACCATATCTTTCTTTTGAACTTGTCCAGATAAAAATAATGTTGGTGTTGAATCTAACCAAGCTCCTGCAACTCCTGTGACAGTATTTGTTCCACCAGGACCCGTTGTTACCAATGCTACTCCCAAATTATTTGTATATTGTCCATAAGCATCGGCACCAATACTACTTGCCTGTTCATGTAGGTTACATATAAAATTTATATTACTCTTTCCAAGTGAATCTACTAAATGGATACACCCACCACCAGGTAACATAAATATATCATTAACTCCTTCCTTCTCAATAAAGTCAATGACATAATCTGATAATTTTATCACTATTTACTAAATCCTCCCTCAACAATAACATTCTCATCAACATAAAAATCAAAGTTTTTATTAAATATATCTCTAACCGCGGTTCCAAGTTCAGCGTCATCTTGTATAGAGCTGATAGTTTCACAATATTCTGCTAAATTTTCTTGATATTTTCTATTTACCTCAAGTGTTTCTCTATATAAGGCTTGATAATTATCACTAAAATTTCCTGTACTATTATTATATCCGGTTTGATCAACATTTTTACCATCTTTATTTACTTTTGTATTTGCCATTTTTATTACTCCTAATTTAACCAATGTGTTATAAAGGTTTTTCTGTTTTTATTTCTACTAATACTTTCATCTGTATAATAAGAATCATCTGTATAATGTGTTGATGAAACTTCTTCTATTACACAACCATTTATTGAACTAAATTCGTGTCGAACTCCTGGTTCTACTGTAACTACATCACCTTTTTGTAATACTTGTAATTCACCATCTAATTTCATCTGAACATCTCCATGTAGTACGACAAATGTTTCTTCTTTTTTATTATGATATTGTTCTGGATGATTTTGGCCTGGTAATGTGATAAGTATTTTTTTACAATATTCTCTATTAACAACAGTTACCATTGTAAGTCCTGATTCATAAAATTTATCAATTCCGTAGTGGTGGGAAATTTCTAAATCGACTTGACCAGGAACAACTACTTCACTTTTCTTTAAAAGTGATTTAATATCTTGAACAATATCCCACATTTTATTTCGTGTGTCATTAAGTTCGACTTCAGAATCAAAAATAGGGTCATTTGGATTAAAAGACCTTTGAGCTACATATTGATTATATTTAGACATATCAGTTGCTAATAATTGATTATCTTGATTTGGCCAAGCGTAAAAAACATTATCTCTATTTACAACATCACCAACTTCAATTTTTTGTTTTGCGAATATACCTCGTCTAAATTGTCTCAAATCTGAAATTTCTTTATCTGAAAATGTATGTCTTCCATCAACTACACCACACATTTCATATGCTTCTACCATTGAAGACAACCACTTATCTACATCTTCTGGTGTTGATGAATACCCGTTCTTTGGATATTGTTCTGTGTCAACAGCCACATGTTTTTCAAAATGAGTAACACCTTTGGCCACTGCCAATTTAACTGCTTGTGAATCATCTGGATGTTCATGGGTTGAAAATCCAATAACCACATCTTTATATCTATTTTTAAATAAATCAATTTGATTCATTTGTAAGTTTTTTAAATCTGTTGGATATTCTCCTACACAATGCATTATAGCAAATTCTTTATTTCTATGTTGAAAGAAACTAACTATATTATCTACATCTTCTAATTTTGTTCCTGCTGTAGAACATATCATTGGTAAATCTAATTCAACTACTCTATTTAATAAAGGCCAATCAGTTGATGAACAACTTGCTATTTTTGCTATCTGAAACCCCATAGCTTGTATTTTATCTACTGAATTTTCGTCAAATCCTGTACACATGCTAATAAATCCTTTGGATTCCGCATATTGTTTTAAATCACCAAATTCTTCATATGTTAAATTTGTTTCAGTAAATCTCTTTACGTATTTAATTTCCATTCTATCTTTATAGTCTGGATGGATAAAAGTAGGGATATCTCTAAACTGAAATTTCCATGCAAACCTAAACTTATCTCTATATTTATCAACTACTTCAGCAAACTCATCAATCATACGAACTCCGTGTTGAAAATCTCCCATATGGTTATTAGCCATTTCTAATGTAATTAAATTATTAAATATATTTTTCTTCATTCTATTTCCTCTATTCGTTTTGACTTGTCATCTATAAACAAATCAAAATGTGGTTTAGTTTGTTTCTCTATTCTTGTATATTTACAACCCCAATTATCTATTTGTTGTTTTGTAAATCGTTTCCAATCTGTTCCGGTTACTGTTCCTCTAGCTGTCCAATATACTATCTCATGTCCTTCTTTATACAACTTATTTATCTTTAATATTTGGTCATATCTTGGTTTAGATAATGTATAATCCCATATTTCATTTTTATCTTTGTAACTGTTACAAATTGTATTATCTATATCTACATAAATTACCATATAAAATTCCCTTTATAATACTCAACTATATCTACCAACTCATCATCAAATGTGGCTATTGGATTCCACCCAAGCTTTCTTATTTTAGAATCATCAATCGAATATCTAACATCTTGACCGTCCCTACTACACTCAAAATCTATATATTCATTATAGTTATAATTTACACCCTTTTTAGTATATAAACCAAGTATTTTCTTTACCGTATCAATATTTTTTTGTTCATAACCACCTGATATATTATATATCTCATTCGTTTTACCACTTTCTATTATAGTAATGATGGCAGTTGCAGTGTCTTTCGCATGTAACCACATTCTGTACGGTTCTCCTCCATCATGTAATGGTATTTTTCTACCTACAGTTAAAAACTTACAACTCTTTGGAATCAATTTTTCAACATATTGGCCAACTCCATAATTATTTGTAGGTCTAACTATGACATAAGGAACTTTATATGTCCTATTCCACGCCAATATCAATTGGTCAGCAGCTGCTTTAGTTGCTGAGTATGGATTACTTGGTTTTAATACATCAGTTTCTTTATGAGCTCCATTCACAATATCACCATATACTTCATCAGTACTGAAATGTAATAGTGTTGGCATTTTGAAATGATTTCTTGTTCTAATCATTTCAAGTAAGTTGTGAACACCATTAATATTTGAATGTACAAAATCATCACTTTGTACAATTGAATTATCTACATGAGTTTCAGCAGCTGTATTTATAATATAATCACAATCGTATAACCATTTCAAATCCACAATATCTTCTTTATGAAATGTGAAATTATCATATTTTTTAAATTCTTTTAATAACTCTGGTCTAGATGCGTATGTAATTTTATCTATACCCTTAACATACCAACCTTTTTCTAAACAAGCCCTCGTTACATAAGAACCTATAAACCCCAAACAACCTGTAATGTATAATACTTTTTTAGTTTTCATAAAATTTCCTTAACTATTAACAATAGCTTTCCAATTTTCTGGATAATAACTACCATTTAAATGAGAAGCAAAACTATCAGATTTTACATAATTATATGGACATACAATAGTCTTGTCTACATTTTTATTTAAATATGCAGCCCACCAACTAAAACTACTATTAGCTATTATATTATTTTCACACAAACTCATAAGAGTCATATCCATATATTCTGAATTATTTTCCATGTACTCTACCATATCCCCTTCTATGAGATGTTCTTTACAGTAATCAATATCATCAGAAAAAATTAAAAATACATAATCATCTGTATCCTTAAAATAAGTATTAATTGCTGAAGAATAATATCTAATACCTAACCTACTAAAATGGTGATGTTGTGGTAATAAATAATCTCCCCGTCTGACATGTATACTTACTGTACTTTTACCAATGTGTTTGTTTTTTATTTCATCAAGTTTAATATTAGCTGATTTCATCAATGAGGACTTTAAATTTATATTAGAAATATCGTCTCGTGCATTATCATACCAATAACGAAATGTATCAAATCTACCTGTAATATTATAATTAATATCAGGATTTAAATTAAACACCCTATGATCTATTATTACATTAGTATCTACCGATATATCTATAAATTCAATATCATCTGATACCACTGGTATCTCAATGTCTAACAAATTCATAAATTTCAATCCAGTTGAGCTACCAGTAGAATGTTTAATTATCTGATTTACACAACTTTCAGTCAAAACCATTGTTTTGTTGTTCTTCTTAGCTACAGTATATAACGAGGCATATTGTTGTATCTGTGAACATGTGTTCCCTATTGTACCCAAAGCTTTAAAAGTTATATAATTATTCATATTTATGATAACCTTTCATAATAGTTATTCCACCAATCAACCATTTCATCTAACATAGTTTCAAATGTATAATTATGTTTCCATCCCAAAATCTTTTCAGCTTTACTACAATCACCTTTTAATACATCTAATTCTTCTGGTCTATAAAACCTATCATCTTGACCAACGTATTCTTTCCAATCTAAATCTAATTTACCGAACACATATTCAACCAAATCACCAACAGTATGAGATACACCAGTAGAACACACAAAGTCATCTGGTTCATCATGTTGTAGAATCAACCATATAGCATATACATAATCTTTTGCGTGACCCCAATCTCTTACCGCATCTAAATTACCTAACATAAGTTTATCTGACAGTCCCATCTTTATCTTTACAGCTTCTTTTGCTACTTTATTTGTAACAAAATTAGTTCCTCGTCTTGGTGATTCATGATTAAATAAAATACCATTACTTGCAAATAATCCATAAGCATTTCTATAATTTCTAACTAAATTGTATGCAAATACTTTCGCACAACCATAAGGACTTGTTGGATGCATTTGTGTTGTTTCTCTCCTAAAACCATCTTCGTCAAATGAATTACCGAACATTTCAGATGATGATGCTTGATACATTTTTGCATTAGGACAAATCAATCGTATGGATTCCAACAAATTCATAACTCCCATCGCAACAACTTGTGCTGTATAAATTGGTTGGTCAAATGATATTCTAACGTGTGATTGAGCAGCCAAATTATATATCTCATCAGGTTGAACATCCTGTAATACTTTTATTAGTGATGCCATATCGGTCATATCTGCATATTCAAGTTTAAGTTGTGAAAATATATGATCTAATCTAGCAGTCTGATTTTCAGCAACTGAATTTCTTTTTAAGATACCATGAACTTCGTATCCTTTTTCTAATAACAATTCTGCTAGATAAGAACCGTCTTGTCCATTTATTCCTGTTATTAATGCTTTTTTTACCATCTACTTGTTATCCTCATATATGTTTTTCTAATACCATCATCTAATGATGTGAACTTGAAATCTTTTAATACTGACAATAATTTAGATGAATCAACATCTTTTCTGTATTGTCCACTGGGTTTTGTGTTATCATAATTTATAACTATTTTATCTTTCTTACAAGCTTTTTTTCCAATTTCTGCTATATCATTTATACTATAAACTTCTACCGGAGCTACATTGAAGTTATCAACTATATTATTATCAATCATATATTTTATAATTCTAGCCAAATCACCACCATACATAAATTGTCTTAGTGGTTTTCCAGTTCCCCACAATTCTATTTCATTGTCAGCCTCGTATATCTTTTTGATTAGAGCTGATACAAAATGACTATTATATTCTTCATACTTATCATACTCACCATATAAATTACAAGGGATTAAGTAAGACCATTTCTTATCATATTGTTTTCTATACGAATCAATATGAGCTGCCATACATCTTTTGGCGAATCCATATGAAAAATTAGTTGGTGTAGGTGGACCATTAAATAAATCTTCTTCTTTCATCGGATATGTTTCTACTTTATCTGGATAGATACAAGTACTTAGTATAGCTATAACCTTTTCTACATCAAATTCATGACAAGACTTTAGTACATTTGTATTCATCAAAACATTTTCTTCAAGATAATCTACAGGATAGTTTATATTATCTATAATACCACCAACCCTAGCTGCTAAATGTACAACAGTATTTGGTTTATACTCATTCATCATATCTCTAACTTGTTGTAGATCTGTCAAATCATAATCTGTTGATGATATGTAAACCGCATCAGGTAAAATAGTCTGTAAATATCTTCCTAATAAACCACTACCCCCTGTCACTAAAATTTTACTATAATCTATCACACGATACTCGCTAAATAATTATCTACACTTTCAATAAATTCTGGTGGTTTTCCTCTATCTATACCATCCATACCTATACTATGACCTATACATATTAGCCACTACTAATTTGTGTTTATTCACTTATATTGTTCCATAAATTTATCAACACTTTGTTTAATGTAAGCTATTTTTTCATCTGTTATTCCAGCGTATGTTCCCAAGAAGAACGTATCCCTTGTTATTTGATGTGCTACAGGAAATCTTTCTTGTAAATTATCATATTGTTTAGCATAATCTGAATATCCAGGATGATATAAAATATTACCAGAAAAGAATGACCTTGTTTGAATTTTATCACCTTCCAAATGCCATACCAAATCTTGTTTATTAAATGGAACATTCTCTTTCATAGTCAATAGAAATGCAAACCAATTTGGGTCAGCTTTAGGTGTAGCATATGGTAAATGAAAAAATTCTTCATAAGGTTTAAATATATCAAATAACTTTTTATGATTCTCTCTTCGGGCGTTATCTAACCAATCTAATTTCTTTAATTGTTGTAATCCCATAGCAGCTTGTAATTCGATTGGTTTTAAATTATAACCAATCTCATCAAATACATATCTATGGTCATAGATAACATCAGGTGCTTGTGGTAACCAATTTTGAAATCTATTTCCACATGCAGTTTCACAAGTTACATCACCAGGTTTCTTTGTATTACAATAACAAGCTCTTCCCCAATCTCTATGACTTGACAATAGTTGTCTAACCTTACCTGAATTAGTTCCTACAAAACCACCTTCACCCATTGTCATATGATGAGCAGGAAAAAATGATACTGAAGACATTAGTCCATATGAACCTAATTTATTTCCATCATATGTTGAACCAAGAGCATCACAACAATCCTCAAGAAATATTAAAGCGTATTTATCAACCAACGACATCAATCTATCCATATCAGGTGGATTACCTAATGTGTGAGCATAAATCAATCCCCGTATTTCTGGGTCTTCTTCAAGAACTCTTTCTACTTCATCTAAATCTAAATTGATATCAGGTAACTGAACATCAACAAATACAGGAGTAAACCCATTCTGTATGATTGGGTTAATTGTAGTAGGAAATCCAACAACAGGAGTTATAAACTTTGTACCAGGTTTAAGACCAAATAACTTTTTAGATTTTAATACTGACATCATAAGTAAGTTAGCTGAACTACCTGAATTTGTCAATGCTCCATATTTACAATTCAAATATTTAGGAAACTCTAATTCAAAATCTCTACCAGTTTTTCCAAATATTAACCACTCACTTAACAAACTTTCAATGGCCGCTTTATATTCATCTCCATCAAATAAAGGACCTGAATATGCTAACCAATCCTCACCAGGTTTCCAAGTTTCATTGGCTCTTTTTTCGGTAATATATTCATCTACCAAATTTAAAATTTGTTTTACTTTATTATTCAAAATCAAACTCCTCCATAGTTAATAATTCTTTCAAACTTCTATTTTTATTATTACATAAATTTAAATCTATTAAATCGTTTCCAATTTCTATTGTAATCCCTTCAAATAATTCATATTTACCGACTTCAGATTGACTAACGATAACATTCATATTAGTAAAAAAATTCATACATTCTTGACTGTCTGAATTAAATAAATTATCTAATACACTTGTTTTAGTTTTAACTAATACTGGAAAATCATTACTATGTTTGTTATCATTAAAATATGAAATTCTATTCTCAAAATTAAGAAGTGGATAAAACTTTTTCATTAACTTCCAATCTTCTAATGAATGTCCTAATTTTTTATTAGAGTAATAATGAAAGTCAAAATTTAATTTAGTAATCATATACTCTATTACTTCAATATCATTAATAAATAATTTATTAAAGTGTTGTTCTATTGCGAACAAAATATTAAAATTAGGAACTGAATCCACTTCGAGTAACAAATTGATATCATATCGAGGTCTATAATCATGACCAAAATATCCCCACTTCCGCATAAATCGTTTCATCTCAATCATATCGGCGTGTTTCTGATAGTTTACCTTGGCAGTTAGGTCCGTTTCTTTCTTAAACCAATCCTTACCTCTTGAAGATACACATGTAAAATGATAAACTACAGCGTTCCAACTTATTATAGGATTTAATTTATTCATCTCAATCTTTATTATAAAGTCTGAATCTTCACGGGAACATCTAAATTGTGTATCAAACCCTCCCAATATATCAAGAAAAGTTTTTTTATAAAAAGTAGATGGAGCGAAATATCCAGAACCATTTGGTATATTTTTATTTTGTAATTCTGTTGAAAAATCTTGGAACGCGTTATAATCAAAATCTCCAGTAGACATACCATAACTTTTAATTATTTTTTCTGGTCCAGTTGGATGTAGTGGTGGTTCTATTCTAGCACTACATACTATATTATTTGGATTTTCATCCAACGCGTTGAGTAATCCGATATCAAATTTTCTACCAACTACCATATCTGAATGTAAAAAACATATAATATCATTCTTAGCTTCTTGTATCATCACGGCGGAATTAAATTGATTGCCCAGTTGTGCCTTATATGGATTTTTTCCTATTTTCATCATTGGATATTGAGTATTTTTTAATCCAATCAACTCATCATAAGTATTTTGATTATCAGTATCTACCCATACAATTATTTCATGAATATCTAAATTTGTATTATCTTTTAATGATGTTAAAAGTAATTTAATATATTCTTTCTCATTTACACCAGTAGCTATACAAAAACTAATCGGATTCAAGGTTTATCTCCCCATAAAACTCATTCTGTTTTTCTTGTCTTTTTATATCTTTTGGATGATAAAGTGCAAATTCTTCTTGAGCTGGTAAATGTGTATATTCTTTGTAGCCAACCAACATTTCGTGAACAGGCTTTTCCCACCTAATATTTGGTCTGTTTCTCCATATTCTACCTTGCCAATCCGGCCAATTAACTCTACCCCACTCATCAACACTCCAATGCCACGCTAATTTATGTTCATCTGTTAACC
>Ga0208299_1001509_pt1 | contig 17255 bp, 4 predicted proteins | sample 15_taG_FD_184089 | JGI IMG/M metagenome (GOLD analysis project Ga0208299, IMG submission 184089) | Marine viral communities from the Subarctic Pacific Ocean - 15_ETSP_OMZ_AT15312 metaG (SPAdes) (version 2) | ecosystem: Environmental > Aquatic > Marine > Oceanic | place: Pacific Ocean | collected...
GTACAGATAACCGCCATCATTAACTAGTTCGGTTTCATAGATTTCAGAAAGATGCCCAGGATCACCGTGCTCGTTCAAAGTTCTAAATAAATAATAATACTTTTGATTTGTCTGTATTCTATCATCAAAAAAATCAACTGTGTATGTTTCTTCTGAATCTTGAACCGCCAAATCGAGTGTAGCAATCAGCGCCTCTTCAAAACTTGAATATGCAGTCGGCTTCTTCTTTATTCTATAAATCTCCATGAACTTCGGTCTAGATATGGATTCAAGTTGAGGTGGAAGAATACTGTTGCTTAAAAGATCTTTGGCTCTCATATAATCTTGCTTATATTTCTCTTCTGTGGCTGAGATTGTTTTTGGAAACACCTTATCACCGAATGCGCCATAATACAAACCAAATCCAATTTTCTGTGAGTCATCCATATGTTGATATGGAAACACGTTTGTTCTGTTGGGCGGGTTATCTGTGACTGCCAAAGTTTTAGAATACATGGGCACCTCATAGATCGTCACACGGGGTTCATAATTTAAATAAAAGTCTGCAAGATAGGGGGCGGGAGATCTCTCTTGAACCAACGTTGCAAAATCACTTTGAATTGTCACTTCAGAAGAGAACAATTTAGAAGCTTTTTCGTCGGTCTTTGGATCATAAAATTCTAGGCCGTAACTGACGCCATCCGGGGCGAGAGGATTGTCGACTGTATTATCGGTACTTATTGCCTTTGTCAATCTCAAATCAGAAAATCTATATTTTGCACCAACAACAGCAATATATTTATATACATGGTATGTGTAATCTTTGCCATATTTTACTTGAGTGTCGGCAAAATCAAACTCTTCTAATTCTTTTGAATTGAAAACCCAATAATTTTGAAGGGTATTTTGTGTATGAGCATCACCGGTGGGGGCGCCACCAACTTTTTGTATTCTATATGCCAACGTTTCGCTATGGCACGGGTTTTCTTGTTGATAAAGAAGGTCTCCTAAACTACTAATGTCAAAATTAGCTTCATCACTCATATAATTGATAACGTCGTTCATCGCGTCCACAGAACTTACCGAATTCAAATATCGGTATGCCCCATTAGAATCAAACACACAATCTCTATAAATGTCTTTATTTCCCACATAATAACAATTATCAGTTACAGAAATGTAATTATTATAACTATATGCCAGCATTTCAACAAAATCAGCAGTTCTAAAATTTGTATTATTGTTTGTTGTTGTATCATAATCCCTGGAATCGTCTTCTGCGCTAGAAAGATACTCCGTATTCATCACGGCTGTTGTTTCGATTGGAGATACGGTTTGCAATTCTCCACTAAAAACCTCTTTCAACGTTTTAAGGAATTTTGTTGTGTGTTCGTTTTCTGTAATGGAATCTGCTATCGGAGTATCCTCATCAGAATTATCAAGTGGAAAATTGATTTTGGTGCAGAAAGGAAATTTGTCTATATGCTCTGATATCTGATCGTTGTTATAAAGCTTATTTAAGGCGGCTTCATCCAAAATAATATTTTGTAATTTATTTTTGATTGCATCTTGCGTAGAGGCAGACAGAGGATTATGAAGAAAAGAAAGTGGCAGATATTCTGTTGATAAAAATGTGTATGCTCTATTGGATTCGGTTTTAAGTTTCTCGTCCCATACTTTAGCGGGAAATTCCACAAAATCGTAACTTAACAAACTATCAACATTTGTGTATACACCTTCTCGGGTAACAAAATTGATAATGTCTTTATCATAAGGAACCGTTACCGCTTGACATTTGCCATTGACGCATTTCGCATTGCCGGCGCAGTGAGCGGAGTCATTGCAAGATGCGCCGACTGCATCTTGCGATTCCTGAGTTTGGACTTCGATATCGCCCGTCTCAGAGTTCGCGGCAACTTTATAAGATTGTAAATCGCTTATAATATAAAAATTAGGAATTAGTAACTCTGAATCTAGCGCGTCAATATGGCCCTCATAACCACGTAGATAATTACTATAATCGGATGATATTTCAATCTGATCCGTTATCGCGCTGCCAGATTGAATGACGGATGCGTCTATTTTTGGATATGGCAAGCGAGATTCAAAATAATTATACCCATAGAGATTGTCATTATAAATGGCATCTATTATCTCCCCTCCGTACTCCCCGCCTAAAAATAGAGTTTTCCAATATAAATCGCTCGATACTGTCTCTGCGCTCCCGAAAACCCGCACTGGAAACCTTTTATTCGGGACGATAACATCATTAGATACAGTTGTTTTCATTTCGGGATTTGATTCTATCTTAGTAAAATAAGGGAACAAGGGCTCATCGCTGTTATATTCTTTGAATTCTATGCCAAGGTTCACACCATCTTGTTCCTTCACCTGCCAATAGCCGCCAACTGCTGCCCTAAATGTGTCACTAGAGCCCTCGAACAAATTCAAATCAATTAATTTGCAAACTTTTGTATCTTTAGGATCATAAGCCATTAGTAGACTCCTCCCGGTGTCCCGCGGCGCGCCATTCCGAGGGAAGAGAGACTATCCCCCGTGGGAGCCGAAGATTCTTCTGAAAGTCCTCCTCCCTGTGCTGTTGTTGAAATTTCTACAGTCTCTTTCACTTGTCCCTCTCCCGCAAAGAAAGAAAGCTCTTTTTTCTTAAATCTCTCATTTGTGTCAACTCTCTTAAAATTATATCTACTTTTTACTTTTGAATCTTTAGCTGCCTGTCTTACAACCCTATCAATAGCCAAATCCATTCCAGTGGAATAATCGCCTTCGAATCTTTTATATTTGTCCTTAAGTGCTTTACGTTCGACTTTTCCATAAGTTACGTTGGATCCGAACTTGTGCTCATCTGTGTCTATTTCGGAAAGGGCTCCTCTCAAGGTTGGAGAATTCTGGTTCTTTCCGGTATTCAAATCGTAATATTGATTATATTTTTTCTTTCCAATCACTTCCCCCAGGAGCCCTTCAATGGACGGCTCTCCAAGTTCGGGTATGTAAATTTCCTCTTTCATAAGAGCAATTGTGCCAGGCACTTCTCCGTCTTGTATTTCACTAAATTTTGTTCTGACACCCGTTTTCCACTCTGCTTTGGTCTCCAAATTATTCCAATTTAATTTAAAGGAATCTGCCTTTACCAAGCCGGTATCATCACGCTGAACACCTTTGCTTACTGATGCTATATAGAGAGTGGAATGCGGGGTCTTTAATTGTTCGGCTCGTTGCGCCTGTGTTCCTGTACCCGTTGCTGCTTGTTCTGCCAAGGCTTCGAGATCTGCTTGTCCGGACTTAGCAACCGTTATGGAACGTTCGTAGACACATTTTCCGCTCTTTTCCGGGTCATCCTTTATGCCGTAAAACTTTACTTTGTTGTTGTTCTCATTATGATGAGATATGTGGATATTGAAGAAATCTCCAAGCTGGTCGTTGGAGAGTTTATCGATATCTGCCTTCCATGGCTGCGCTCCAAATTCGTCTTTAAAATCATCTTGCCTATTCTCGGCCATAACACCGGTATAAACATCTCCGAATTCCGTGGATCCTTCATGTAGGGGGTAGAGACTGTATTTGAAATATCGAGATTTATCGCCAGTTTTACAAGGGTACCGATATCGATGCTTGTCACTCCGACCGTCCATTGAGATTTTTAAAAGATCAGTCCAATGTCCTCCTTCTGTACCTGCCATTTTTCTTCTCCTATTCCTTAATAAATATCACTTCATAAAATATTTTAGTGTTGGGCCGCTTTTACCTAAATTTGCCCTTGATATGGCTGCTGCTAAATTAATTATTGCATCAGCATTTTCTGCTTTTTTGAGATTTTTATTTTGTAGTTTGATTCTTCTTGGAATGTCTTCATCTAAATCGTAAAAGGGATCAGCCGAATTTGGGTGTGTGCCTTTAGCATCTTTCTGCTTGTTTTTTAATTTTTTTGCTCTCTCTGCATCCACTATATTCGGATTTCCTGTTTCCAATTTTTGCTCATCCAAAAAGGAAAAGGTCAGCTTTTTCTTTCCTATCGTGCAGCCAACGGCTTCTAAAAGGGCTTCTGATGAATCCAACACCGAATCCTTCCGACCTCGGGGGGATTGGGCTTCGACGACACCCGGAGCAATTGATTTGTTTTTAGCCAAGAACTTGACAGCGTTTGCCACATCAAGTCTCTCTTTTTCAACTTCGCTGCGGCCAACAACAACTTGATTACCGACAATTCGTATTTTTGTATGTACATCAAATTTTTTCTTAAATTTAGATACGTCTTTTATGCTGTCTATGTTAAATGATTTTTTCATTATCTTATTCTCCCAATTAGAGTCACTCTATTGTATCTCGTAGCTGCCGCCATCCGCTATAACAAAGACCTTTTCAATCCATGAATAGCCAGTTGCATACTCTGACGATGCGCTGACACCGGTGTCTGGGTCGCTGGCGCCGGTTCGTCCACCCTCTTTAGACATTCTAGCCCAATATCCAATATATACTTTGTTACCAGCCGCACTACCAAATGTACTCGCTTCGGCGGTGGTTGCGGAGCGCGTTTCAATTGTACCCTCGGGGGTCGCGCGGGCATAGCCGGCGGACTCGTCGTAGTCGGGGAGGTACCACCCTTGGCGGTCCATAGTCTGACCGTTGTATTTAAATGTAAGAATATATTCTCTGAATTCCTCCTGCTTTCTGCCGACCTTGCGGTCGCTATAGCCCCCGCTCGAAGCCGCGGTGTCGAAGTCCTCATAAAAGTCTGCCCTCTCACCTGTTATATGAGTTTTATAAGCAGTGTGCGTCTCCGCGTATTCTTCTCGTTCTTCTGCTGTCGGCTCGTGTTCTTCATATATAACCCCATATGGCTCTTCGGTGGTCCCTGACGACACATAAGTAAGTGTATTATTAAATCTCTGAACCGAGGGAGCGTCTAGGGCTGACATTCTACCTTGAATATTGTTTGGATCTTTCCGTGAATAGTTGTTCTTATAAAACACACTCATCTCATTAACAAATTGCTCTAGAGCATAAAAGTTCCCATTATAGGGATTGATATCGTCCATAATAATACGTGATGCTTCAATAATCTTCGCTCTAGATCCCCCAAAAGTGTTGTATAACAAATCCTTATGCATATTAAACAAAACCGGGGCGCGCTTCCAGGGGGCTCGGGCTCTGTTATCTGTATAGCGGGCTTCAATCCCCTCTACAAAAAATTCATTAAAAAGCCCTGTCGTTTCATCATATGAGAATATAGGGGCGGCACTATCCCTATAGTACTGTAATGCTTCCCATGAATTTTTATATTTTTCAACGAATTCTCTTAAAATTTCTATAGAATTATCTGCAATCACTACTTCTATCTCATAAGAATCAGTATCGCTATTGAGTGCGAAATCGTCATCCATAAAGTCCTGAAACTCAAAACACATTAAACGATATCTGGGTATTTGAGGAGAAAAAGCGCGCGCTTGAACTGGTTCAAAATTTCGAATCATTAAGTAAGTATACTCTTGATCGGTAAGTACCAAGTCTGCGTCGGGGCCGTGGGGCTCATAATCGCTATAAAATCCCGGACTAAAAATAACGAGGTCGCCATTCTGACTATTATCATCAATTGTTGCTTGGGCTGTCATTGGGAAAGACGCGTCTACGAAGTTCGAACCAATTACAACACGCTTAGGCGGGCCAGTGGCGCCGGTTTTAAGCCGGTTCTCGGAGACAAGTTTCGCCGCATTTCTTACAATTGATGCGTTACTGACCCTATAGTGTTTATAGTCTTGTGGAATTCCCCACTTCATCATCTTTGATAGATTAACTATTTGGTTAACTTTGGCAGTTTTTCGAAGTGCTTTTTCATAATCAAAAAAGAAATAACCGAAATTTCTAACAATAGAGTCAAAATCCATTTCTTCTTCCCAGGCAAAATTAGTTTCGGTACTGCCGACTGGATCATATCCCCATAATCCCGAGTCTTCACTTTCAGATAGTTGTCCCCTTCCCGGGAGAGAATACAAAGCGGTGCGACCGACTAAACCTTTGGTGTACAAAAAATTTCTATCTCTATAATCAGCAACGTAGTCCGGAAGAACAATACCACTAGTGGGGGCTTTCGATCTCAAATCAAGAATCTTTGGATTGCGAATTACTTTCCTGTGGAGTTGTTCGTCGCCTTGAAGCGCCTTATTTAATGCAGCGATTCTTTTACTATAACGAAAATATAATTTGCCTACTTTTGTTGCCCCATTTTTACTTGGGAACACCTTTACTAGTTTATTTAGTTCAGATAGCAACACAGGATCTTTTTTATAGGTGTTTAAAGTATAATAAATACTATTCAATATTTTTCCCGGGGGAGATGAAGGCGCGGGAGCACATGTGTCGCCGGTACCGGCTTGATATTCAGATAATAGACCATTAATCTGGTTTATAATTTTATCATGTGTGATGATCTTTGTTTTATAATAGTTTCCAGCGATTGATCGAAGCGGTTTCCCATTATATATGGTATCGCTAGCATCAAAAAATTCAGTAAGATAGCGAGTATATAATTGGCCATCTTCAACAACTTTTTCATAGGCAAGGTCGCTTATTCTTTTTGTGAAAAATGTAAAATTTTCAAGATCTTCGTCGGGGGCATCGAAATAGTCAAAAGTGCTGCTAAAGGCAAGAACCGTAAAGTTGTTTATGTTATCCCAAGATCGCACTTCTTGCGCTAGCTGGAGTCCGTATTCGGCTTCTTGGGCGCGCAATTCTTGCGCTAGCTGGCGACCCGCGGCTTCTTGGGAGCGCAATTCTTGCGCTAGCTGGAGCCCAGCGGCAGTCTGTTCTGCGGCTTCGGCTTTGGCGGCTTTCGCTGACGCTATCCATTGCTCCTTGTGCTCCTGCGCCTTGGCATGCCGAGCTTCGATTTGTCTCTTCTTCCTTTCTTCCTTCTCTGTCCCAACAAAAGTACCGGCGGGAGTAATATAATCGTCACCAAGGAGCCCCTTTTCAAAACTTGCGTGCACCATACTGGAGAGTGTGAATGCCGCAGGACCAAGCGTGGAATCTTGAACTCCAGAACCATACTCACTAGTTTTTAATTCACTTTCGCCTCCAATAAGATCGAAACTTCCCGCTGTTCCTTCACACCCATAACATAAACTAAATTTTAATATTCGATTGCCGTGCTCATCATAGAAATCGTCGGTTATCTCGCCACCATCTTCAAAAAAATCTAAAACGCCCAATGTTGTTTTGGATACAAGGTTATCAGTAAGCTGATTTACTTTATAAAAATTAAATGGGTTTCTATCTCCGTTCAAAAGGCTCTCCATTCTTCTCGGTGGCTTGTTGACAACCAGAAGAATGTAATTATTTATCGTAGTTTTTAGTCTCTCTATAACGGAATCAACTTCTTCATTCGGATCAACTATCACAAACAAAGCAAGATTAACCTGATAACTAAGGTCATCATGAACTTCTATTTTTTCAATATACGGTGTTGGCAAATATTTACCAAAATTGCCTATTGTGTCACCTTTATAAGCTAAGACTGACATATTTCGGGCTCCGTTGTTGTTCCATAAATATCATAAGGTATCTGTTCCGACGCGTCTTCCTTGCATTCGAAATCCAAATCGACATAATAAGATTGCCTATTGAAAGAATCCATCCCCTTGCATGCTGCTGCTTCATCTATTTGGTGATCTGTTAAAATATCAAAATAATATTCAACGCTGGTAGGGCCTCTCTCTTGCGTCGGGTTTCTTATCGGGGTGGCTGAAACCATAAGACCATTTACAATTTGGGGGCGCTTCTTTTCGAAGTACTTTTTTTCTAAAACATCCCCAAATACCGAGCCCGTTACTATTTCATAAACTTCAATATCAAAATTCTTCGTTAGAAGTTGAGTATTGACCTCTTCAACGTAAATTAAAGGTTCATCGGGTATAAGTGTGACCACACTGTTATCCTTAAATATTTGCGTGATCTGTTTTGGGTGCAACGTCGCATCGGCAACCGTATCGCCGCCAACATATTCGCCAAGATATGCATCATCACCGAATTCTAAAGGCTCCATATTACTTATGATCTTTTTGTTATAAGTTGCGTTTATATTAATTTGTGGAATGTTTTGATTGTTCGTTACATCTTTTGTGGCACTGCTGGCGATCTCACTTTGAAGTGTAACAACTTTCCAGGCTGGTGCTCGATTTGCAATTGCATCCAAATATGCATCACCGATAGCCGAATCAAGCTTAAACACATCTTTTTTAAGAACTGTCTTCGATGCATCGGCAGGTGCCCGCGGAATGGCATCCACATCTTGAAACAGTGTCAAGCTCTCTAAATATTGAGTTTCATTTTTTATTCTATTGTGGATATCATTCTGAGGTTCGAGGGGGCTATTCGTATATTGATTATCATAAATAACGTTATCATCGTAAAAAGCATAATAAGTTGGTTTAAAGCCATCGACCGACAACGAATAGCGTCCATACGTTGTTAATTGTAAGTCCCAAACCTGTTCTTTTTTATTAATAAATTTAGCCATTTTTTATTTTGCTTTCTTCCTAGTTCGGCTTCTTTGTTGTGAAGAACGCTCCTCTCTTCCACGAGCGCTGGTGTCCGGACCAGATCGGCGGCGTTGCCGTTCGCTATCTTCTTTGTACAACACTTCTGCATCCATCTTAATTAGCTCAATGACGGATAAATAATCGTAAGGCCAATTGAATTGGGGCTCATATTCCCCTTCACGATCTTGCTGATCGGGAATCTGTCGACCGGCAGCGCCGCGGGTTTGCGGCACAATTAAATCATGATAATCGTTCTTTGCCCTTTGTTTGACTTTAAATACCATCCAGCGGAGATTTTCATTATTCGTTAGATTTCTTGCAGAGAGAATTTCTGTATCACCCAATTCGTGGGCTATTTCTTGTGATCTTAATGTAATTTTTTGATATTCTCGGGGTGCCAAATTTTGCCATATATATGAAAGATCATCTCTATCTAATTCATATTTAAATTCGAAAATATACATTGCCATTGGATCAACATCTTTATTATTTAAGAAATCAAATTGGGGAGGCAACACATAGCGCTTCATCTTCTGTAGGAGGTCTCGAATAGATGCGCCGGCAGAATCCAAAGAATCGCCCTTTTTGGTGCCTATTGATTTTTTCATGGCTGCCTGGATTCTCTCTGGTGGAATTGTAATAAATCGCTTTCTATCCATGGCTTGTTCTCTGGAGATGCTCCCGGTATTTTCCGAACTTTGAATAACGTAAGGTACCGCAACAACAGCCTCTCTAATGATCCTTTTCTCTGCTATTTCTCCTAATCTCTTTTTGCTATTTCTCGTCTTAAATGAAAGTACGTCTGTTAAGGATTGCATGTCCTTATACAAGCTACCGCCATACGAACTCGAATCAAAATTATTGTACTTGCTGTTTTTATTAACAACCTTGTAATGATTTCTCAGCCAAGTAACTGGAATGTCATCTATTTCTAAAAAGACGCCCTTGTGTGGGCTTTCCGGAATAACACCAAATTGGTGCCACATTCCTCGGGGCACAGATGCGGAACCATACGTTGGCATAGTGAGGGTGCCATCGGAACTAGTAATCGGATGAACCCCCGTGTTGTTAAAGTTCAACATCGGTGTTTCCCATTTGGGCTGAATCACCCATCGCTTGCCAACAATTTTGTTGGTCTGAATATTTGTGGCGCCGGGTTGTGTTTGCTGCTCTAGAACCCTTTCGATACCAAAACAATTGATACTTGCATCTATCTGCATTGCATTGTGGTTAACATTCGAACCCTCATAAGGGAATTGGGCGGGGCCGTGACTAGAGGAGATGAGACAGGTACCCTTGGTGTAGAAGCCGCCGGCAACACTGCCCGTAACAAGGCCAGGATCGCAGCGCCAGGTTTGAGTTTTAATTTCTGCAAATATCTTTTCCAAAGTATATTTCGTGCCTTCCTGTGGCCAAAATATTAAATCAAGCCACGCTTCACCGTTATAATAAGGGGGCGTAAATGACCAATTGAATCCATTTATACTGTCAACCGGGCTGGATGCGACAATGTCTGCCGCGGCAGCGTCGACGTGGCGGTGGCGCCCGGTGACGGCGGGACCGAATGCTGTGGGGCGACTGTACATCGTAAACGTTTCGTGAAAGTTGGGATTCTGTCTGGGATCTTGGGGAAGAGGATACTGCCCACTACCATAGGCATCCTCCGCGGGGATGGCGCCGGTAATCCACGTCTTGGCACCATAAGGTCCAAAAGCCTCATTGTTACCAGCGGCGCCGGATTCGAATTCATATGTTCGGGGACCCGCAGTAGAGCGATAGATCTTTAATCTGGCGCCGTATGCGCTTCCACTTGCGAATTCAAAATCATCTGTTATGATCTCAGATTGTAATTTAGTATAATTGTTGCCTTTTAAGAAAAATGCCCCCACTTGACCAAAAAAGTTCTCTGCCATTAAGGGATAAATATTATCAGATGTTTCCCCGGTCCAAGAAGCTGTCGCGTTTAAGGAAGCGGACGGATGGGGCTCCATATCAATTAATTTAATATTTGAAATATGTCTCTTTGGATTAATCATCGCCTCAAAAGGAATTTTCTTGTCCCAATATTGCCCTCCGTAATATCCTTCAGTTTCTGCTCTGCCTTCAATAAAAGAACCAGTGTTGTGAGGATAAATCATCCAAAGATCGTTTATATCCTTGATCCCAAAATATTCCTTGGTTAATTTTGTCCTATCGGTGATAACCGGGTATTCCACCGCAATTCCAGATTTAATTGAATTATAAAGTACGCCAGGAGCAAACAAAGGTTGTATTAGCGGTCTCATTTGTCCATTAAGGTTCTGCGTTGCCGCACCACCGCCTTTAGTTGTAAGAAATCCTGCGGCATATGACTTAGAAAATTGAGTTACTAAATCTAAAGTTCTTTGTGCTGGATAAAATCCCTTATAAGGATTAAATCGAATGGCAGCGTTGCATACCAATCTAATTTCTTTAAGAGGGAGCCCCGAAATCTTATTGTTCTTAGAAAACGCTCCCATGAATTCTGAGTTTGAATAATCTTTGTAAAACGAGGCGGTGCTACTATTCATATTGGTGCCAGGAATTTCAAATGTATCAAGGTTTTCTCTATTGACTAACCCATATTTAACATAATCTTCGACGTGTTCACTGATTCTAAACTCGGGAACAATTGAATAATCTTTGGCCATCAATTTCAAATCCGCACTAAAATCTGCGTAATCGTTAAACCAGGGCACGGACGCTGATGCCTGGAACACAGATCCGGTGCCGGATCTGACAACAATGCCGGCTTGGGAGCCGGCTTCCCACAAAGCTTCGCCGGCACATATTTCAATACCCGGGTAGTCGAATGGGTTTGCCGTCCATCCTCCTAACGTATATATACTACCAGTTTCAGTAATCGGCATGCCAGAAGGCGAAACAACCGATAGAGCGGATGCCAACATCTGTTTCCTGGCATACAAAGCGCCTGGTCGGAGGCTCTTCCCCGGGAGGGAACCGCCAGTGGCGCCCGTATGCGCTAGCACATAATTGTTTTGTAGTTCACCTGCTTTGCCGCCGTGAATAAGATCAACATAAGGTGATCCAGCATCAAGCAAAACAGGACCAGTTCTTGTAAGAAAATCTTCCTGGGGGTCTAGCGACCAACAACTTTGATATACAGAAACATTAAAAGAATTAGGAAAAGTGGCGCCCAAAGTAACCCTATTGGCATTAGTGTTTCTCCAGAATTTGTTATCATATCCAGTTCTATTCAAAGAACGAGAAAGATATTCGTTTCTTTGGGACGGAAAAAGATTTTCTGTATAATGAATCCAGTTTAATCTAGAAGAATTGTTGTGATTGGCTATCTCAATAATTTGTTGAAATGGAGTTGGGTCCTGCTCCGCTGTGGGATATTGTAAGTTATTTAACGACACTTCATTAAAATAAATATTGTCATTATTGCTCGTCGCCTTGACGGTTACATTGTCACCTTTGATATTAAGATTTACAAAAGCGGGGCGCCCCCTTGTTGACACGGGGGGCAATTTATAACTATTGATAACACCAACACTTTTATCCACTACTGTCAGCGTGTTATTCTTTTTATGTTTCAACAATATTGGATGATTATTGTTTCTTGTACTCTTCCAATTCCAACCAAATGTATTTCCTCTGTGGCTCATTAGGAGGTTGAAATAATTTGTACTTAAATTAGTGTTGGTCTCGGAAATCAGGGGGGGCATAGCCAAAAGTTCGGTATTTTGATAATCCGAATTAGCCGCCGTTAATGAGTACCCCAGAGTATTGGGGGCGGCACTGATAATGTCCACAGGATCGTGTACAAATACGTTTAGGCGACTAGTGGGCTGCTTTAAGGCGCGCGGAGAGCCGCCGCCACCGCCGGGGCCGTACCCAACCACATCACTAGCCGTCACATAATTGAAATACGCCACATAGCCGTTAGCAGAACTTGATCGCAGTCCAGCTAGTGGACCGTAAACCGGAGCCATGCCATAATATGTAATATCTGTGCTGCCTGGTGCTAACGAATTTGTTACCCAGGCGTATTGTCTATCATTTCTGGGGATCTGATGCTGGACGTTAAAATTATCAAACTGAGAAGATGTAGTATGGCTGTCGACTTCGAATTTGCCATCGTCAACCAAATAAGGTCTTCGGTTTCTATTGATTTTAAACATTGCCGGCGATTGATCATATGATGCGCCGGGAGAGGTTACTAATAGTGAGTCCCGCCCAAAGCGAGCAGCGTGTCTTGCGAGATGGGCGTTTAATCCAAAATCTTGATTGTGAATATCGGATACTCGAATTCCAGTTGTGCCCGATCCAACTGCCTCTGACGTAGATCCAGAGGGTGCCTGGAAGGGTCGAAGAACAGACCAATTACGATAATTCAAAGCATTGTAAACCGACATTTCTGCCGCTCTAATATCTTGATATCCGACACCCATCGTCTCAATACCGCCAGGAGCAGCAAAACGCCCTTTTATAACCGATCTGTTAGCCGAACCGGTCAAATAGCCCACCGAATAATCAGGCACAAATTGGAAGTGGCTTTCGTCTGTTCGATGAACATCCAAAATAGATCTTCCCTGAGAAGCAGAAGGCGTTTCTGTTATCTGAGTCGGGAGCGAAGGTTGATTATTAATAAAGTGGCTCGGATTTGAATATGCCCCGACTGTCTGCACGATCTCCCAATTGTTTCTATAGTTTCCTAAAACTGAACTTGTTGTCGATTTAATGTTTCTAATATTAACTGGTCTTTTGGCAACAAAACCTCGATAATAAACTGCTTTTTGGTTGACGGTCGAAGGATATGAAGTAGTATCTGGGAAAGGATAGTCTGCGCCGACCATTCCAAATGCCCCCGTAACATCCGGTGTAGAGCCCGTAATGGTACCCAATAAGATTTTCCAGGCTTCTGGTCGATTTGCATAATTGTCACTCCCCGTATTCAAAGCTATGTGGCGAGACTGATGACCTCCCACGGCAAATTCAGAAAATGGACCTTGCATTGGCACTTCCATCTCGGGTCCATAAACATCGTTGTGTAAATTGGTAATTTCAATGCCACCGGTGACCCCATCCACGACCTCTTTGTTATACCCCGTCGTCATAGAAGAACTAAATATATTGAACGGATACGCATAAGTGGATTTTACATTTGAATACCCTAAGCCGCCCTCCCAATCGCGACCGTGGTTTACCTTGAATACTCTTTGCGTCTTTTTCAATTCAGGGGGAGATGTAACATCTGTGCTGTCTTTAAGAGGAATAATATCTTCAGCAAAGGATACCAGCACATTTTCTGGGATCGTATCGGAGCCAGTTATAAAAACGGGACCATCAGGATAAAGAGCATTATAAGTAAATTGAATATTCTTGGTATTAGTAAAATTAACGCCACCGTGATATTGTTGTTTTCTTACTGTTTCCAATTTATATGGTCTTGCGAGCCTACGTGAGACATAGGGGCTGTGTATGTATTTGACTCCAGCAGTAGTAGTAACAATCGAGGCGGATTGATCATTGTCACTTTCAATAGTATGCCTTATAACATCTCTATCTAAGTTTACGGCAGCATTACTGGAAGAAATAACAGCGGTATTCTGACGAAATGCTCGCTGGCGCCACCATCCAGAATTCTCCCTTTGAAGATCTGAAACGGGGTGATGATTAATTCTCCAATTATATGTGAGTTCGTTGATTCCCGTTATATTCCCTTCGGTGCTGGGCTTCTCGTCTACGGTCGGAAATTGAGATTTATATTTATTTCTCTCCAACACGTGGCTTTCAACTGTGTTCAACACATCGGGAATAAAACCAGAGGAAGCTGGAGTCAATTGGGCGACTATTTCAGATAGCGCATCATCAAACCATTTATAATACGTAACAAATTTTTCAACATCGGCAACTGTTGTGACTCTTCTAAAGAAAATCTCTCTTAACTTTTCGAGTGTTTTATATCTTTCACGATAACGATTAACTGGTTCACCAATCACATTATTAAAATCAATTACACCGGCAAAAAATGCCAACATTTCTTCCGAAATTGCGGCGTACATGCTCTTTTCGAGAGCATAAAAGAAATCAGGTATCGTTTGCGAAACCGGTAATCCAAAAACTTTATCGTCCTCAGACAATATCTGTATCATGTCCGATGATGTTGGCGTTTCGGGATCTACGAACTTAAATGAATTCACGAGTCGTTTATCGATGGAGCCAGTTGACGAGGCGCCAAATCCGTATCCGTATCCCGAATGTTGATAACCCGAGATTTTCCCCAACCATCCATAATTATCTCTCAACAGCGCTGATCCAGAACTAATATCTGTTACATAAAAATTCCCAGTTGCATCGGATCCGGTTACATTATTGAAATCCCAATTTAACGCCAACGTATTCCAATTGGAAAGTTCCTCACCAACACTTCCAGTGTCCAACGGCGATATGCTTCTATAAGATTTAACAATGCCGGCATTATCATAATCGGCGGCATGCTGATTTAAGGCGCTATCGCTTAAATATTTGGCCCAGTATTTAACGTTAGAAAGCAATACGTCTGTTTTTTGTAAGACGGTACCGGTGATGTTCGTCCTTTGGGCTCCGGCATAAACCCTTTTTGGCGCCTGCAAGAAAAAGCTTCCGGTGTCGCGCTGTTGAGAAGTTGTACCGGTGCCCACGGTGCCCGAAACCACAAAACTATCCTGAACTTCACCTAGAAGAGTATTCACCCCTCTAAAAATAACATCATAAGTATAGGTGTCGGATCCTGTAACGAGTTTAGTTACAGGATAATTGCTTGGCTTAATTCGAACAGAAAAGTTCCACTCATCGTTATCATAAATATTAAAAAATAAACTACTCGTGAGAGTCGGAATTGGATATGGTGTTACGGAAGATGTTAATTTAAAGTATGCATTTTTTGAATCAACTGACGGTTTAACGGCAAACACTTGAAAGTTGGCAGAATCGGAAGGAGAGTATGCAGTATCGGTGGGATCTGTCGTGTTTGCTTGGTGCATGCCGAACAAAGATGCCGTTATATTGCGATATGTCGGATCCAGATGAAGATCAAAATATGGAAATACGATATTTGCCTCAACCGTCATTCCATATGGATCTTCGACGCCGGCATTGGCTTCTCCAGAAGAACCAGATATAAATGCTACTGATTCTGCGTTTGAAGCATCCGCATATTGAAACACGACTGCTGATGTGTTGTCGTTATTATTAAAATTGACAAATGTTTTATTAACTAACGTTTGCTGTAAGTTGTTTTTAAGCGGAAAAGTGCGGCCATCTGAATAAGTGTTCAATTTAATCAACTTATCATCGAGATTGAAACACCTAAGAACATTCCTTATTGCTTTCTCTGTTCCCTTGCTTTTGTAAATACTTGTGAGGTTTTTGTATAAGTTCAAATAAATTGAATTTTTGGTATCGTTTAAGTCGGACTCAAAAGATGTTGTTTGATCGCGATTTAAGAATGCCTCCATTACATCCGCATCAACAAACAACTCTGGCATGTACAAACCAAGCGATTGAGGAAGATGCTTGGCGAACGGAAGAGGTTTGGCAGAGGCAGTCGTATAGGTGGCACCTTTAAATTTTGGCAGCGCATCAATTTGCAAGTACAGCTTATCGAAATATGCGCCCACTATGTGGGTCATTTTTCTTAAATTTGACGTAGCTTCGTCGTCGTCTTCAATTACCCACGTGGGCACCAAGGATAGCATAGAACTATTGTTATTCGAATCATGATAAGAGCCACTATTCAATAAGCCGGCTTTGAGTGTCGACACATCCACATGTGTCGAGTAAATAATCGGATCTTTATATTCAGCGGCCGAGGCGCTGGCTAACACTATGGCAGAATTGGTACTTCGAGAATTTGTACCATACCCTGTCCAAGTACCATTACTAATTCTTCCAGAATAATCCAATACGGTGCTATCGACGCTGGCTGTTTGTGAAATACCCTCATTAAATTTATAATAAACACCAAGCGTTGTGTTGCTTATGTCTGTATTCGTACCTCCGCGGACTTGACTAAAATAATATCTTGCAATATCATTGGCAGATCGCGCATCTTTCCAGAACCTAAATTCGTCTAATGACGCACTTAATTTGCCATAACCAGACATGTCTTCTGATACATCGGCGGCGCCGGAAGGCGCGGTAAGAAGGGCGCCCATGCGCCCCATCATATTTTTTGATTTTAGTTCACTAAGGGAGCCAACATAGTTATTTGTGTCATTTAGGACGCCATTCACATACAACTTAGCTTGAAGTGAGTTGCTGCCGGTATTTTCAAATTTAATGGCATAATGTTGGAACGTTTCCAAAGAAGTTGTTGTTAACCCGGAGCCAATTCGTTGCTGCTGGATTCCCGATGTTCCAGATTGTGCTGTAATTAAAAACGGGGAGAGGGTGGCGGCACCAGTTAGTTCAATTGTAATTCTTCCATAATCGGCGCTAGATGAGAGTTCATTGTTCCAAACATCCAGAATTACTTCTTTACTCGAAGAGAGATTTGTAAAGGCATCTTTCTTGAGCCAGAACTCAACGGTAACTCCGGTATCAAAATTAGACTTTAGATTGGATTCCCGCGTTCCTTCTCCATAATCAGTTGGCAATCCTTCGGTTTGATAAATACTTGTGTCATAAATATTAGCATTTTGAAATTTAGCATTATAAGGATCATTAAAGGCGCCGGCTAGTGATGTGCGTGTATTG